>OKVP01001026.1_pt1 | contig 11627 bp, 6 predicted proteins | sample 1604821 | NCBI WGS metagenome assembly OKVP01 (sample SAMN01760946, study PRJEB22395) | human gut metagenome | reverse complement strand
GCATAGAAGGTTGGAATTGGAAAGGAGCTGTAGTATCGACATTTGGAGAAGGAATTTCTTCAATAATAGTATCGAGAATCGGAGCCATGGTCTCCTTTTGAGAAGACAAATCTCTATCGAAAGATGATGTTCCCTTCAAAGCAGAGCAATAGACGGTCTTGTAATTCAATTGTTCATCTGTGGCACCTAATTCCATGAACAAGTTGAGGATTTCATCTTCAGTCTTTTCGATATCAGCCATAGGTCTATCGACTTTGTTGATGACGACAACAATCTTTAACTTATATTCGAGAGCAGTCTTCAAAACGAATCTTGTCTGAGGCATGACACCATCGAAAGCATCGACAACCAAGACACAGCCATCGACCATATTCATAATACGCTCGACTTCACCACCGAAATCAGCATGTCCCGGAGTATCGACAATATTAATTGTGTCACCATTATATTTGATGGATGTAGTCTTGGCAAGAATTGTAATTCCTCTTTCATGCTCAATAGGGTTGGAATCCATCACTGCGATATCCGCATTATCAGGAATATCGACTGTGTTAGTGTACTTTAAAAGACGACCGACAAGAGTTGTTTTACCGTGATCGACGTGAGCGATAATTGCGACGTTTCTAATCTGATTCATTTCTAAGCCTTCCTTCAATAGAATATATATTAACTTTAGCTTATGAATTATAAACCTATATATAAATATTTGTTTTTCTAGTTAAGCGATTTCATAAAAAATTCAATTCAAAAAGCCATCTCACAGAGGAGATGGCTTATAAAATCTGCTATCTATCTCTTCACATAAGTGAAGAAGAACATCATGAACAGGATGATCAATCCTAGAATGAGTGCTCCAAAGAGCATCCATTTGAAGAGTGTCATTCCACCCAAGCTTCTAGACTTAACCAACTTTTTTTCTTTTTTATATTCTTTATTGGTCATGTCGTTTATTCTCCTTTACTCTTATTCTTAATTGGATCTAATGGAGTGACAGGATCCAAATCACCGAGGTCATCCAAGTCCAAAGGTTCTACGATAGAGGCCTTTACAGGTGAAGGCTTCTTTATGCTTGCCTCAGATTTGCTTTCGACAGGCTTAGGAGCTTGTTCTACAACTACGATAGGCTTGACAGGCTCGACAACATCTTCATTTCCAACATTAGCCAACAACTTTTGTTCCTCTTCAAACTTCTTCTTGGCTTGTGCCCATTCACGAATTGATTTGAATTCAGAAACAGGTTTATCGAACTTCTTAGTAGTATCGTGGTTTTCTTCAGGATTAACCGAGACTGCCGAAACATATCCAGTACGACGGACATCAGCTCTTTCCTTGCTAGCACGATTTGCAAGATACTTACTTCCTTTATTTGAGCCTTGTCCTTGCAACATAGGTGTGACGATTGTAGCCTGGTTAGTGACAGCCTTATTGAATGCTTCTTCAGGAGTCAAATCTCCTTTGTAATTACCTTTAATCTTCTTCAACTGGAAGCGTACAACTCTTGCTTCAACAGGCTTGATATTATCCATTGAGGCGACTTCAGAAATATCTGATTTATCAAGCTTGACTGGGGCAACTACAACAGGTTTAACTTCGCCCTCCTCAGGAAGAGGTGTTGGCTCATCCTTCTTGATAGGTTGAACAGGGCTCAAAGGCTCAACATCGAATCCAGCATCTTCAATAGGTTCAGGGATAGGAGCACCCATACGTTTAACATTAGGATGTTTCTTAACTTCATTACGTTTGTACCAATACTCAGGCTCTTCATCAGAAGCTCTTCTCTCCGAATCAATCTTAGCGAGATGATACCAATGTTCAGGTTCAAAGTTAGAAGCACGTTCTCCTTTAAACTCATATACAGGTTCCTCAAGCTTAACTTCTTCAGGCTGTTTTTCTATAACAGGTTCAGGATCTCCGTACCAGTACCAAGGTTCACGATCTGAAGGTCTAAGTTCTTTAACAACAGGCTCTTGCTCAACCTCTTCGTTCTTATCATACCAATAATCAGGAGTTTTGTCAGATGCACTATCAGACTTAACTTCTTCAACGACTTTGACTTCGTTTCTACCATACCAGTAGTCAGGAGTCTTATCTGAAGGTCTATCCTCTTTAACTTCTTCGATTACTTCATTCTTATCATACCAGTAGTCAGGAGTCTTGTCTGAAGATCTATCAGACTTAGCTTCTTCAACGACAGGTTCAGAAGCCACAGGCTCGTTCTTATCGTACCAATAGCTAGGCTCACGATCTGAAGGTCTGATTTCATTCTTGTCATACCAGTAATTAGGTTCTTCGTCAGAAGCTTTTTCACCAGTTCCTTCTTCACAAACAGGTGTCAAGTTATCAGGATTCAAAGCGTGGATTACACGACGATCGAAGTCATTTTCAAGGACATCATTTTCCTCATCTTCAACAACATTACGATTGTACCAATAATCAGGCTCACGATCAGAAGCACATACAGCATTGTTCTCATACCAGTAATCAGGGGTCTTATCTGAAGGTCTATCCTCTTTAACTTCTTCGATTACTTCGTTCTTGTCGTACCAGTAATTAGGTTCACGATCAGAAGATCTGATTTTATTCTTATCGTACCAGTAATTAGGAGCCTTATCAGAAGCCTTGTCTCCAGCTTCTTCTACAGGAATTAAATTAAAAGGTTCGATTGCGTTGAGAATTCGTTTATCAAGATCAGTTTCAATGACATCTTCTTCAGAATTTGCAACAAACACTGTTGCCTTTTCATCTACCACAACATTCAAGTCATCTTTAACTTCTTTTACCTTGTTTCTATTGTACCAATAGTCAGGTGTTTTATCAGAAGCAACTTCCAAAGCCTTAGCATACCAATATGAAGGATTTCTATCAGAAGGTCTAGGCTCAAACACGACAGTAGGATAATCCTTAGCCTTAGATTCTTCGACAACTTCTTCAATCTTAGTTTCTACCATCACAGGCTTGGATGCGGCTGTTGCAGATTCGTAAATAACAGGTTGCTGAATAGGTAATACAAAGTTACGATCATACCAGTAGTCAGGAGTCTTGTCTGAAGGTCTATCAGACTTAACTTCTTCAACGACAGGTTCAAAAGCCACAGGCTCGTTCTTATCGTACCAATAGCTGGGCTCACGATCAGAAGGTCTGATTTCATCGACAGGAGTAACATTGCCTTGACCATCGGCAAACTCTTCAATGTTTTCATAAGCAGGAACTTGAGTTTGAGCCTTGACATCAGCAATGGATTCAAACAAAGGCTTACCAAGAATTAACACATCACTCTCAAAGCTGTTCAAACTAATTGAAGTGGTAGAATCGTTGACAATGTTACCTTCGTAATTACCTTCAATAGATTTAAATCCTTTAACACCAGTTCCAAGCTTATCAAGATCAATCTCCATGGCTTCACCAGTAGCATTATCCTTAGGTTGAGAAGCACCAACATTTAAGGAAGCAGAAGGTAAGAATTCATTGTCGAAGTCATGTCCAATGATACTGTTCAAATATTTTTCACGAGCTTTATTTGCTCTCTTGACTGCACCAGGCTTTCTAAAGCACCAAGCGATGAAAGTAGCAAACAAAAGGACTAAGAAAGCAAGGATATAAACCATCAGCACAGTGAAGAACCCATCAAGGAGTTGAGCTGCGGTGAAAGCATGCGAACCTATGCTGAATATCTCAATATTCTTGTAAGCTCCAAACAATCCGTTCAAGACATATCTATCGATAAATTTGTTCACAGGATCTACGAATGAAGCTAATGACTTGAACATAGCAAATCTTCCATAAGAGATTACTCTCAATAAAACAAGAAATGCACCAACAAAGAACAGAACAACTGCCAAAACAATACGAACAACAGGTTTATGATGAACATAATTATGCCAATCAAATTCCATGTCGAGTTGATTCTCAGTCAATGTTCCATCGGAATACTTTTTCAAAGGTGAGACAGAATCATCTTTGACGACAACATGACCAAAGTTTCCATTGGAATCAACAAAAGGAACAACGGAATCGTTCTTTCCGACTTCAAGTTCTTTATCGGGAGCTGTTTCGACTTTTGCTTTCTTGTATCCTATCGATGCAAACCAAGCAGAAAGCAAAGCTAAAACAACCATGACAAGAACATAACCCACGTAGAACCAAACGTAGCCGATATTGTTGACTATCATGTAGGCCCAATAACCAATTGGAGTAATATGATCAGTCAAGAAATGCCTGACAGGAGGAATGGCAATAGCTATCAAGGCGATTAACATAAAGCCTTCAACAATCCATAAAAAGATTGCTAAGCCTTTGAAAACACCTCTCTTAATTCTCTCATCTTTGTGAAGAATGTCATTCTTGACAACTTTTTCTATAGGCTGTTTTTTCTCAACTTTTTGTTCTGCATTAACCTGTTCAACAGCAACAGGAGCACCTTCGAGCAAAGTTGCTTGCTCTTGAGCCAAAAGCTCATCTTCATCTTCCTCCTTAGGTTTCTTGAAAGCCAAGACTCCTAAAAGGACTGACAAGGCGATCAAGACGACGAGAATGATGACTACGAACAATGCAAAGTACCCAAGCACAGGGATGCCAGATAATCCTGACAAAGCCTCAACAGCTAGCTTTCTCCAATACAAAACAGTTCGGGAATCATACAACGAAAGTCTAATAGAAGGAACAAAGACAGCAATCATTCCGCAAATCACTATCAATGTCAAAAGCCATACGACAATTGCGAAGAATGCCAAGACAAAATGACCGAAGCCATGTTTCTTTTCGTTCTTTTCAACTGAAGCCGCCTTAGTGGTAACCTCGCCATCATTATCAATCGCAGCTTTAGGTTTCTTATATGCCACAATAGCGGGCCAAATAGAAATTCCTAAAAGGATCACAACAATCAAAGCCATGAAGATGTCTATCCATCCCTGTGAAGAAAGACCAGGAAGTTTCCATCCATCGACAAGCTCTACTATCTTGCTAGAGAATTGTCCAATCGAGTTGACACCACCACAAGTGATAGCATCATTAAGATATGGGACACTGAAAAAAATCAATGCCACCACAACTATCAAGGACAAAGCCCAAAGAACAGCAAGACAGATTTTAGAAACTGTTCTTTTCATGAATGCCTCTTTTCTGTATTACCTATTTACTAATACAAAATAAATATACCACTTGCAACCCCTGTTTTAAAAGTTGTTTTTTCAGAAAATTGTATAAAAATAGCACTCTATATTTGATAAATTTTCAAAATAAGTTGATATTTGTCTAAAAAATAATTCAATTATATTGCATAAATATTGAGTTTTTTGAATTACCAACTTATAAATTCATATAATGCTATGTTGTATATAGGCATTTGTAAAAAAACAGTTATTATTCTTCCTTTTTAACGATGCTTAAGTCTTTTGACACGACAAAAATATCTTTAGGTTCAAATGTTTTATCCATCATAACATCGTCATATATGACAAAAATAAAGTTCATTTTTTTCTTTAGTTCTATCAATCTAGTAGTTATTTCTTTTAGCAATTGACGGCTATTTGTAAGACTAGAGCAATCCATCACAACAATCTTAGGATTAAAGGCCAATAAATAGGAGAGTTGTATTTTCAATTGAAAATCTTCGTTGATAAATTGATAAGATTTATATTTAACAACCTCTTTTGCTTTGAATATTCCTAAAGCTTCCATCAACTCAATCGAATAATCATAAGCCTCTTGCCTTCTCATTCCTTGGACTGCCATCAAGATTGATATAAGGTTATCGCCTATGGAATGCTTTCTTTCATCGACTAATAAGAATTTTTCTTGTCCGACAACACCAATCACATAGTTTTCTAAGCCTAAAAGAATATCTCTTTCATTCTTGCAATTAATAGTCAAAGGTTGCTTGACCTTTTGTAGCTGTTCTTCTCTTTTCCTAGCTTTTTTAAATTTTCTTTTATGAGCTAGGAAAAATCTGTCCCAACCATTTAGCATCTCAAAAGAGAAATCCATCCAAAACTTCTTCTTTTTAAGTTGTCTTTTCTTAGCGTAATAAATTCTCTTTAAATTCTTAGTTTGAAATGATCTATATTTTTCTTTCTCCAAGTCATCAAACAAACCTAAATACTTTTTATTTGCTTCTTCTATATAAGCTATTTCGTTAGACCACTCAGCTTTGATTTCTTTAACCTTTATATTTTTGTCTTCTTCAGGTATAGATGAATCAGCTTTAACACTATTTACTTGTTCATTCATCAAAGACCTAGCATCGCTTCTTTCATAAGAAGTCAATAAACGATCTACTCTTTCAAAATTCGATAATCTAAACTTCATATACTCATTATCGTGAAGAGTAAATCCATTCAATGTTATCCTATTGAATTTTATTCCTTTAAAATCTTTGATCAACATCTTTAAAGAAGGATGAATTCCTTTTACCAAAAATCTTTTCTCGCTAAAAATAATATATGTAGTAGATGAATCAAAGCTGTATGTTTTGCCATCCGTCGTTTCTACTTTTAATTTGATTTTATCGTTTGATATATCTAGATAACTTATCTCTGTACAAGGTTTTTTGTTTTCCATAGTTCATTTAAATCTTAATAATTATAGCAAGACTTCTCTTATGTCGTTATAATTATTGGAATTGTTAAGGAGAATACTATGGCTAAACTTAAAACCGTCCTTTTTGATTGCTGGGATACAGTTATTCATTATAATGAAAGTGATAAAAACAAAGGAATAACTCTTCTTTTAGATGTTTGTGACAATCCCGATAACATCACATCTGATCAATTGGAATCAAATTATCACACCTTGATGCATGAATACTATAAGAATTGCAATGACTTCGATTTAAGATTCATTGCATTATTTAGATATATTTGTATATCGCATAATCTCAAGCCGAGGATTTCATATGAAGAAATCGAGAAACTATATAATCAACATATAGTTCCAACACCAGTAGAAAACCTTAGACCATTATTGAATTTCCTAAAGCAAAACAACATAAAGGTCGGTGTATGTTCCAATACCATTCACTCCGAAGAGCACACTGTCGATTTCATAAAACAATGCTGGCCTGATATGCCATTTGATTTTGTTATGGCCTCATCGACATATGGTGTCAAAAAGCCGAATCCTAGATTCTTTGAAATCGGAGCTAAACTAGCTGGCTCAAAGAACGAAGAAACAATTTATATAGGTGATAACTTCTATGCCGATGTATATGGATCTTGGTTATCTGATTTTATGAAATCGATTTGGTTAAATCAAAAGCACCGGAGCAAGATAGATTATTATCTATATCATCCTGAAATGAGCGATAAGGTTGAATATACTGAAATCGATGACTATCTCAAACTTATTCCAATATTGGAGAAAATGATTTAATATGGAAAGAACAGGTATATACAAAGAAGAAAGAAAGTTTGTTTATTCCGACTACGATATAAACGATGATGTCTTAATGTCTCATATAGCCGAGATATTTCAAGATATCGCTGGAAATCACTCTGAGTTTTTAGGATGTGGTTACGAAGCAGTGAAATCTAAGGATATGATCTGGGTCTTAGCAAAAACCAAAATTGATGTAATAAAAAATCCAATCATTGCTAAAAATGTAATTGTCGAAACAATTGCCTATAAACCAGCTGGTCTTATATTTGCCAGAGAATTAATCATCAAAGACAAAGAAACTGGTGAGGCACTTATCACCGGTAATTCAAATTGGTGCCTAGTTTCTTTATCAACCAGAAGATTAGTTCGTCCCAACATCGATGTCGTTCCTTTTGAGCAAGATAATACTAATAGAATCTACAAGGATAAGATGAAATCATTGGACAATATTCAATTTGAAGATAAAGATTTCATGTTCAATCAAACTATTAGATTCACTGATTTGGATCACAACAGACATATGAATAACTGCCATTATTTAGATATAATTACAAATGCTGTTTCGCCTACTTCAAATCAAAGAATCACTTCATTGGAAATAAACTATGAAAAAGAATGTATCAAAGATGATGAAATTCTAGTTTATAAGAAAATAATTTCAAATATGGAAGGATTTGTAGCAGCCTATAAGAAAGAATCCAGACAACTGGTGTTTAAATCGAAATATAAACTTAGCTATAATGCTGACGCATCAAAGCAAACCCTCTAATAGATCTCGGCTTTAATTCCTGAAGTTTCTCAAAACAACCGACCATTGTCGATCCTGTGGTTAAGACATCATCAAAAAGAATGATGTCTTTTTTTGACAAATCAATTCTTTTTTTGATAATAATCCTATCTTTTACTTTTTTTCTATCTTCCAAGGTTAAATCTTTTTGAACTGGGCCAGCAGTCTTTCCCAAAATATCCAAATAGCGAATATCAGCTGATTCTAATATTCCTATCAAATGATTAAATCCTCTCTTTTGTATCGATTCATCAGTTGAAGGAAGCGGAATAACAACTTTATTTAAAGTTAAGAGTTTAAATAATAATTCAAAAGGCGTTAAAAAGACGCTTCTCAGTTCATAATCACAGATTGTCTTATATTGATATAGCCATTGCATCAAAACATCATCATGATAATAAATAGAAAAAATGTTTAATTCACCTATTTTTTCTTTATTAAAATGAAATTTCCTTTTAGCTAAACAAGAATCGCAAATTACAGATGAAAGAAAAACAGTCAAAGGCGAACTTGGCTTAATTGGATTAAAGCACACCTTACAATACTTATTCTCCATTTGACTTTTTAATCCTTTCTATCGATTCGATTATATATTTGTTCTTACTTGCTCCGTAAAAAACAACCTCACCATCCTCATATTTTTTCTTTCTTCCAGCTCTTCCAGCAATCTGAATTAGAGTATCTGCATTATAAATATAATTTGTATCAGCTTTATAAACTAGAACTTGTAAATTCTTAACTGTCACTCCTCTTTCTAAGATAGAAGTTGTAACTAAATAACGGAGTTTTCCTTCCTTGAATTCCCTTATTTTCTTCTCTCTATCTCCATCTTGAGACGATACTGATTCACCATTAGATAAAAACAATGACAGCTTTTCATAAAGAGATTCTACTTCTCTGATTGTCGGAGCGAAAACAAACACTTGCTTTCCTTGATTCAACATACGCTTCAAATCTAATAAAACATACAGAAACTGAAAAAATAAACATCGTTTGAAAGCTGGGACCGGAAGAGGTCTTCCATGATATCTCTCATCCAATTTCAGTACGATTCCTTTTTCTTTTTCAATGAAATTCAAATCATCTTTTGATGGGGTTGCAGATAATAACACATACGTTCCTCTAATGCTGTCTTTGAAAAACTTATGAAGCAATTCATCACCTCTATATGGAAAAGCATCTATTTCATCAAACACCAGTAAGTCGAAATAATGAGGGTATCTATATAATTGGTGAGAAGTCAAAACTATTATATGTCCATATAAATCCTCTGTATGACCTTCACAAACACACACGACTTTTGCTGAAGGAAAAGCCTCTTCGATTCTTGGACCTAATTCTAAGACGACATCTTTTCTTGGGGTAGCAAATCCCACTCTTTTTCCTTCTTTCAATGCTTCTTCCATCGCCATATAGACTAATTCCGTCTTTCCAGCACCTGTAACGGCGTTTATCAAAACAGGAATATTCTTCTTATATGATTCTCTGACTTTTACCGCTATCTCTTCTTGTTTTTCAGTCAATGGATAAGCTAATCTAAGTTTTGGTGAAGACATCGGCGAAATAGTAAAGGCAGACGGATCCACTTTAGTGCCTGAAAAAGGCAGACATCTTCTGCAATAAACTTTCCCATCAACTCCAACTCCAAGATATTTTTCATCGCTGTTGGAGCATCTATCACATATAAATTTGTTTTCCATCGCTAATATATGTGGATAGAAAGTCAAAAGAAAATCAAAAAATCCACCAGAGGTGGATTTAGTTAAGTCGCCTAAGAATTTGAATTAGATGTATTATCGTCAGTTGCTACCACTTTAGTTTCTTCCTGAATCATGTCTGCTTTGATTTCACCGATTTTCTTTCTTTTATCTTCATATAAGTCGAGATAAGACATACGATGTTTCTCATCATGGATTGCAACCAAAGCCTCATCGACTAGTTTAGCCAAGTCCCTGAGCTTTTCAGCAGGTGTGGAGATAAGTCCTTGAAGTCCGAAGGATCTAAGCAAGGATACAGCTTCTTTGATACGAACACCATCCATCTTTGAGAAAGCTTCATCGAATATAACCAATCTCAAAGTATCGCTATCTTGAGTTACTCTATAAAGCTGAGCGAAGGAAGCTAATATTGAAATATAGAAAGGTGTTTGAGTTTCACCTCCAGATTGTCTCTTAAATGTTCTAGCCAAAGAAGATTCGACAGCATTATCATCAGTTCCACGTTTGACCAAAAGATCGAAGTTCAAATATGTACGATAATCTGTGAATTTCTCAATGTTGGCCAAGATTGCTTCCTTATTGGTAGAAGTTGAATCCTGAGCGTCTGAAATCAAAGAGAACAATTGATTCATCAAATCCTTGTACTTTTCCATAAAGACATCTTCAGCATCTCCAGCTGATAAGAGCAAAGGATCCATCATCATGTTGTAATAATCGATGTAGTCTTTGTTGGGTTCGACAGTGAAACGATATCTATCACGTCCAAATCTCACATCAGACAAAGCATCGTTCAATTCTTTGATTTGAGATTGAACTGTAGTAATTAAACTTCTCAACTTATAAATGAAGTCATCTTTGAATTCCTTAATAGCATTTGCGTGAGCTTGCGCTATCTTCTCAGTATATTGAGGCAACAAGACATTGCTCAAACTATCCAATTCTTTATCGAATGTCTCGTTAGAGGATTCATCTGTTGTATCATAAGAGAGATTGTATTTAGTGACATAAGCACTTCTAGTCTTCATCAAATTATCACGAAGACTCTTTTGTCTCGATTGAGCTCTGGCAAATAATCTATTTGCTTCTTCTGCAATCTGAGAAACATCCATGGTGGAAGCTAATTGATCATACTTGGGCAAGTATATTTCCTCAACAGCTTTAGGATCAAAAGCAGATATAGTTTGTTCTCCAGCCTTGACTGCCATTTGCTTTTCAGGAATAACCTCGTTTTGAATACGACGAATCTCAGAAGTATGTTCTCCTTTTTCGGCAGTGAATTGCTCTTTTTGTTGATTCAAACTAGCTATATCCTCATCGATAGCATGAATCTTATCATCGATTTCTTTGACTGAAGATAATGCTCCTTCCTTCATTTGCTCTGCCAAACGACGAACATTCTCTTCTAATGCAGGAACGTTTTCAACTTCATTCAAATCATCACGGTAAGTTCTAGCTTCGTTAGAAGACATGATTGCCATCATAGTCAAAGGTGTTATCTTTTCGACCAAAGAACTGAGCAAAGAAATCTTTTCATCGATAGAGACATACTCATCGTGTATTCCTTCTACCGAACCTTGGGAAACTCTAGTTCCAAGGAACAATGAAGTGACGCGTTTAGGATACCAGGTAGCAAAGCCTCTATATCCAGTACAATCGGCACAAAGACCATTTCCACTTTCTCTGGCTTCTTCAAAGTTTGCACATTTCTTTGTCTTTCCCAACAAATAATCTGAATAAGCTTGAGCACCTTC
>OKVP01001021.1_pt1 | contig 11654 bp, 10 predicted proteins | sample 1604821 | NCBI WGS metagenome assembly OKVP01 (sample SAMN01760946, study PRJEB22395) | human gut metagenome | reverse complement strand
TGTTTGCCGTCGGCATCGGTTACATCATACACCTTTACTTCGGGATCGTACTTGGGAGCGTCGGGAATCTCGGTGAATGTCACGCCGTAGAGCTTCTTGGCCATGCTGAAGATGCCTTTGCGTACGCTGTCGACATGGAAATACTGGCTCACGAGGCCTTCGTCGAGATTGTATTTGTCCTTGCGCACCTTCTCGGCATAGTAGTAGTAATCCCAGGGCGCGATGGTGAAGTGGTTGCCCTCCTTGTCGCTGAGAGCCTGCATCTCGGCCACCTCACGGTCGACGCGGGCGATTGCGGGCTTCCATATCTGCATGAGCAGCTCCTCGGCGCTCTTGACATTCTTGGCCATCACGTTGTCGGTCATGTAGTCGGCATAGTTCTTGAAGCCGAGGATGTTGGCCTTGCGGATGCGAGCCTTCAGAATTTCGGCGATTACGGGGTAGTTGTTGTATTCGCCCGATGAAGCGAGAGTAGTGTAGCCCTTGTACATCTTTTCGCGAAGCTCGCGGTTGTCGGCATACTGCAGCAGGGGCAGGCGGCTCGGAGCATGGAGCGTGAACACCCACTTGCCCTTCATGTTGCGCTTGGCGGCCTCTTCGGCGGCTACGGCTATGCTTGTTTCGGGAAGACCCGAGAGCTTGGCCTTGTCGTCGACTACCAGCTCAAAGGCGTTGGTGGCTGTGAGCAGATTCTTGTTGAATTTCAGGTAGAGGTCCGATAGGCGGCTGTTTATGGCCTTCAGCTCGGCCTTGTCGGCGTCGTTGAGGAGTGCGCCGTTACGCACCATGTCCTTGTAGGACTTCTCGATGGCCAGACGCTGTGACTTGGTGTAGTTCATCTTGTCACGGTTGTCATAGAGGGTCTTGATGCGGGCGAAGAGTTTTTCGTTCATCGAAATCTCGTCGCTGTGAGCCGAGTAGAGCGGATAGAACTCTTCGCCTATGGCAGTCATCTCGGGAGTCGAGTTGGACTCGTCGAGGGCCATGAATACGAGGCACACACGTTCAAGCAGCGGTCCGCTGTGGTCGAGCGCAACGATCGTGTTCTCGAAAGTCGGAGCTTCGGGATTGTTCACTATGGCCTCCACGGCCTTTTTCTGTTCGGCTATGCCGGCCTTCAGTGCAGGCAGATAGTCGTCGTAGGAGATGCGGTCAAACGGCGGAATCTCGTAGGGCGTGTCGTAGGGAGCCATGAACGGATTGGTGCGCGATGCCTCCATTGCATTGACTTGATTAGTTGCCGCGCCCATCATTGTGAGGGCTGTGGCAAGGGTTAAAAGATAATGATTCATAAGAGTAGATGAATATGATGAATTGTTTTATCGTTTTATAGTGTCGGCTGCCGCCGTGTCCCAAAGGAATGTTGCGAACAGCGGATAGTGGTCGGAGCTTCGCAGGTCGCCTCGCTTTATCCTTACGGCTTCCAAGTCGCCCCGATAGAGCATCTGGTCGATGCGGAAGTAGAAGCGGTTGTCGTTGTAGGTCACCGTGGGGCCGAATGCGCACTCCGAGTAGGCGTCCTTCAGGCCGTCGCTCTTGATTGTGCGATAGGCGTAGCTTCCGGGCACATCGTTGAAGTCGCCGACAAGGATAACGTTGCCCTTGCGGGTTGCGAGAAACTCCTTGATGTAACGTGCCTGTTGGGCTCTTATCCTGAATGCCGCGAGCAGCTTGGTGACGATGCCGTTTTTCACCTTCGACAATTCGCTGCGCGACGGATTGCGGAGCTCCTTGTCGGTGAGTTCGCGATACAGCTCCTTGTCGTCGTCGGTAAGTCCTATCGACTGCAGGTGACAGTTCACCACCGTCACCTCATGTCCCTCCACCTCTACATCGTAGGCGCAGAACGACCCCGAACCCCAGTCGGGCTGCGGAGTGTCGATTTCGGTTGCGTGATATTTCGACAGCAGCACCTCGCCTGAGCGGCTGGAGTACAACCGGTAGGGGTAACGCGAGTTGATAGAGTCACGCTGCGCTTTCTTGCCTACGCCGTTAAGGTTGGACGACTCCTGAAGGCACACGATGTCGGCGTCGGTCGACAGGATGTAGGATAGGGTGCGGTTGCCCCACTCGGGATTCACGCTTTGGTTGTCGCGAAAATTGTAGACATTGTAGGTGAGGAGTGTAAACGTGCGGCTCTCGTCGTCGGGCGACAGGCTGCGTGATGTGAAGTTGAGTGGCGATATGGTGAGAATGGGACCGATGCACGCCACCAGCACGATGACTGACAGCCATGCAAGCTTTTTCCTGATGAAGAGGTTGACTGCAAGCAGGATGAGCGTAAGCACGATCCATCCCGGGAAAGTCATGTTGGCGAGCTGGGCGAGCGCAAACTTATCGGGGTTTATGTAGCCTCCGTAACCGGCCAGCAGCGTGCATAGCCCGCATGCTATGTTAAGGAGGGTCCATAACGACCTTATTAATGATGTACACACTCTTATTATTCCCATCGTCATTACTATTTTATGCGTCGGCTCACATCGAAGAGGCGTTGCTTCTCCTCATGCGTGAGCGCCGAATATCCCGATTTTTTTATTTTGTCGAGAATCTCGTCAAGCGTGGCCTCGTCGTCACGGTTGGTCGTGGCCGACTCGGCGGTTTTTCCCGATTTCGGCTTCTCCGCTTTGGTCTTGGATGAATTGTCGCTTTGATAGCGGTAGCGGGTGTAGTCGTTGCTCTGCTTTGCCGGGCGGGGTGATGTTATGCGGTTCACGAGATTGACCCACCAGTCGGCAAGCCGGTTGAAGGGCTTGGTGATGTCGGTGCCGTGCTTCAGCGCCACGGCATATATAACGCCTGTCAAGGCTCCGCCTATGTGGGCTATGTGTCCGCCTCCGTTATCGCCTGTTATGCTGAAAAAGTCTATTGCAATGGTGATTATGGCAATCCACTTCAGTGCGACAGGCCCGAAGAAGAGCAATCCCACCTTGTAGTCGGGATGCATGACTGCGGTTGCCGTCACGATCGCTATCACCGATGCCGACGACCCTATGAGCCATGCCAGCGTGTAGTTATAGGCCGGCACGAGGTTGTAGACGGCCATGAATAGCGCTCCGCCGCAGATGCCGCCGTAGATGTAGAGGGCGAGCATGCGCTTGGAAGTGTCGGTAAGCAGGAATATGGTGCCGAACCAATAGAGCCACAGCATGTTGAAGAGGATGTGCAGCAGGTCGTATTGGGCAAACATGTAGGTGATTATCGTCCACGGCTGGGTGATGAACAGGTCGGGGCTCGACGGAAGTTCAATCCATGTCAGCGCATATTCCGGCTTGATGTCGGTGAATGTCAACACAAGCGTCGCGATATGCAGCAGGGCGAAGAATGCTACATTAATATATATGAGCCTCACGAGCATCGAACCGTAGACCCACTTGTTTTTCAATGTGTCAATAATACCCATTGCCTCCGATGATGCCTTTACGCTTCCAGTACAGGATTATGAGGAATCCGAATATCATACCTCCGAGATGTGCAAAGTGGGCGATACCGTCGGATGCCGAGCTGAGTCCCAGTGCTATTTCGATTACGCCATAGCCTATCACCATCCACTTGGCCTTGATGGGTACCGGGATGAACATGAGGTAGAGTGGGCGGTTGGGGAAGAGCATTCCGAATGCAAGCAGCACGCCGTAGATGGCTCCCGAGGCTCCCACGGTGATGAGGGCGTTCTCTATCTGGGCGCGTAACGAGGCTATCTGTGCCGAGCTTACAAGGTCGTTGGCCTGTGCCATGCTCAGGTGGTTGTCGTAGGCCCAGTGGGCTATAGTCATTTCAAGATTGTCGGAAACAAACTTGTTTATGGTGAATGCCCATGTGGCTTCCTGAATAAGGGCGGCGCCGATGCCGCACGATATGTAGTAAAACAGGAAACGCTTGCCTCCGAGTACGCGTTCCAGCGTTATACCAAACATGAACAGCGTGAACATGTTGAAGAAGAGGTGGGCGATGCTTTGCGTTGAGTGCATGAACATGTAGGTGAACAACTGAAGGACATTGAAGTCGGTAGCCCCTACATAGTGTAATGCTCCGTATTTAATCATCATGTTGTCGATTTTGCCGACAAACATCATGGCGAGCCAAATCAGTACGTTGATTATGATCAGGTGCTTCGTCACCGGTGGCATTATGCTGAAAAATGAGTTTCCGCTACGGTTCATTGACTGTATTTACTCGTTTTTATTGGTTGTTATGTGAATGTTAAATTTGTCATTGATTGACTTTGCATTGCAAAATCAATTACAAATTTAGATAAAATATCCCGTTATTTTGTGCTTAATTTTACTAATTGAGCTATTTGTGATGAAAATTTCGCAAAAATTACGATAAAAATATTCTTATTTAAAAATTTACATTTATATTTGTAGAATCTTAACAGACCGAAAATCTACATTTAATTATCACAATTATGAACAAAACAGAGTTAGTCAATGCTATTGCCGAAAAGGCAAACCTTTCAAAGGTAGATGCTAAAAACGCTCTCGATGCCTGCCTCGAAGCTGTTGCAGGTGCTCTTGAGCAGAACGAAAAAGTAGCCCTCATAGGCTTCGGAACATTCTCCGTAGCAGAAAGGGCGCACGCACAGGTATAAATCCACGCACTAAGGAGACAATTGAAATTCCCGCACGCAAGGCCGTTAAATTCAAGGCAGGTTCCGAACTTACTGATAAGATAAACTAAACAGTAACCCAGCCTAACATCTCCATTTAGAAACTATTACGCGACCGCCTTCCATGAACAATACAAAGGGCGGTCGTGTTTATTTCTCGAAAATGTCATCGGATTCTTTAATTAAACACCATTATAATTCATTATGAACAAAATTAAAGGTTTATTTATTGTTGTGATGATGGCAATCATCGCCATCCCTGCTTCGGCTCAGTTCCGTATTGGTCCGCGTCTTGGATTCAACGTTAATGAGCTTCATTTCAATCAGAGTGTGCTTGACAGTGACAATAGGGCCGGATTCACCGGTGGTCTTATGGCTGAGTTTACAGTTCCTTTGGTGGGTCTGGGTTTTGACGCATCGTTCATGTATGTTCGTCGTGACGCCCGTTGGCTCGAAGGCAATGAGTACACAAGCGACAAGCGCGACTACTTTGAAATTCCTATCAATCTCAAGTGGAAAATAGGTGTTCCCGTTATCGGTAAGATAATCACTCCCTATCTTGCAACCGGTCCCAGCTTTGCATTCCTTACAAGCGGAAAGAATGTAAGGGACGGCATCAAGAACAAGTCATTTGACGCTGCATGGAACTTTGGCTTCGGTGTAGAGCTGCTCTCTCATCTTCAGATTGGAGCAAGCTACGGTCTTGGTATGACAAAGGCTCTTGAGGCTGTAGGCGGTGCAAACGGTGTCGACATCGACGGTAAGAACCGTTACTGGACAGTGACTGCCGCTTATCTCTTCTAAGAAAAATATTGTATGAATAAATCGAGGGGCTTCGCCATGCGGCGGAGTCCCTCGATTGCGTTATTGCCTTAATCGGGTATTATTCAGTGAGATTAAGCAGCTCGCTGTTGCGCACAAGGTCGGTGATTACGGGAATGTAGTCGTCGACATCGGTCATGATGTCGACAAACTCCGTAATGTCCTTCAATGATTGGTAGGCGTCGAGCATCAGGTTCTTGTTGGCATTCTGTTGGCCTGCTTCGTAATAGTAGTGATATAGCATAGTGCCGATCGACGAGGTGACGATCTTTACCTGTTCGCGCACTTGATTGTCGGTCGAGGGTTCGCTGTTCATCAGCACTCCTGAGAGAGCCTGCCATGCTGTAACATATATCGACATCATGTCCTCGGCCTTGACTTTCTCGCGAGCAGTGTAGGCTATAGCGGTTATACATGCGGCGTAGCCCTCCTTGTAGCGGGCCGATGCGATCATTGTTTCGGCATAGGCGGTGGAAACTATGATAAGCTGTCGCGCGAGAGTGCCGCGATTTTCTGTTTTTGCACGCCATTGATTGAAAGTTTTGGCAAGCAGCTCTTCGGCGAGCATTATCGATGACAGCCGTTCTCGCTTCATGAGTAGAGCGTATATCTCCTTTACGGTTTCCAGATAGTTCTCTTTCATTGTATATGTCGTTTTGCGTTATATTATTCCCATGTGTTGCATAAGGAAGTATGCGTTTAGGTTGTGGGCGATGCCTTTGCGCAGCTTGTAGTCAAATGTCAGGTTGTCGCCCTCGATATTTGCCTCAAAGCAGTAGGACGATATGTTTTGTGGATACTCTTCGGCCAGAACACCCAAAGCCAGGTCGTGGGTTGCGAGCAATCCCGATACCGGCAGCTTAATGAGTTTCTTTATGAGTCCGAGCGACCCTCGCTGCTTGTCGGCTGAGTTGGTTCCGCGAAGTATTTCGTCGAGCAGGATGAACATCCGTTGCCCTGTCGATGCGCTTTCGACTACCGATTGCAGTCGCTTCAGTTCGGCAAAGAAGTAGCTTTCGCCATCGGCGAGCGAGTCGTTGGTGCGTAATCCGGTGAACAGCATCGTTGGTGAGAATGTCATAGCCTTTGCCGCCACGGGTGCGCCCGTCATCGCCAGAAGATAGTTTATGCCGATTGTGCGAAGATAGGTGCTCTTGCCGGCCATGTTGGCTCCCGTGATTATGATGAAGGAGTGGGGTGTCATGGGCGGCAGGGGGTTGTTGACGCGTGATGATTTGCCTATGAGCGGATGGCCCATCTCAGCGGCTTCCATTATCACCTCGCCACTGCGGTCGATTTGCGGATAAGTGTAGTCGGGATTCTCGAAGTCGAATGTTGCGAGCGCCGACAGGGCATCGATTTCGCTCAACGTGTCATACCATGAATCGAGATGTAGGCCGTAACGCTTCATCCATCGGTCTACATTGGATATGACGCGGTAGTCCCACAGCGATGTGCCGTTGAAGAGCAGATAGCCCACGGCATTGTAACGCTGGTCGAGCGACTTTAGCTCCTTGGCGAGTTTGGCGATCAATGTCGACGCTTCGGTGCCGTCGACATTCAGTCGCTGCTGTAGTTGTTGAAGTAACGGTGAGGTGAACTTTGACTCTTCAATGTGCCTGAACAGGTCGACACGTGATGTCAGCGAACTCACTGTTTCGGTGAGGCGTGAGTGCAACCGGCCGATGTGCTTGGCACCAAGAGCCGACAATCCCAGAAATGATAGGAATGTCCAAAGACACCATGATGAAGCTATCCAATCGAGATAGCTTAGCACGGCCGTGGTAATGAATATAGGGAATGCCGCATAGCTGAGAATTGTCAAGGCTATTGGCATGTTTATAGGCGGAATGGCGACAGCCGATGCTGAGCCGCGACTGTCGGCGAGGCTGCTTTCGGCCATTCGTCCCGATACCTGCATGGAGTCGCGCAGCGATGTCATGTCCGATAGCTCCATTACTGCCTGTTGCCGCCTGATTATGTCGTCGGCATCAAGGTCGGGAGTCATGAGCCGGTGGGCGAGTTTGTCGCTGCCTCCCGGTGTTGCTGTTGAGTCGAGCAGCGAGAAGAGTGATTTGTCGCCAAACACATCGAGGTCGTAGGAGTAAGGGTGGTTGCTGTCGATGTAACGCTCTCCTCGCGGAAGCCCCGATAGATTCCCGTCGAGCACCTGCAGGCGCGACTCGGCAAATTTCAGCAAAGCTTCTTCACGCAGCCGATGCGTGATTACATTGTCATGCCACTTGACAAGCGCAAGAAATGTTATGACCGCTGCCGCTATCGCGATAGACATCGCCGTGACATCGTGTCGCAACATGATGCCCAGCACTATTGCTGCGATGAATACGACAACTCTCAGCCATGATATGAGTCGGCCTTTTCGTGAGAGTGAGGCAATCATGTCACGGGCTTGTGTCGATAGTGCGGTGTAATGTTTTCGGGCTGTCACGGTTGTGCGGTGTTATTGAAAAGAGGCCGCGTCATGGTTGACGCAGCCTCTTGGTTATGCGCTGTTGTAATTGTTACTCTTTTGTGGCTTTGGCTATGGAGCACTTTATTGACTCAAATATGTCGTCGATGCTTCCCGAGCCGTGTATGGCATGATACTTGCCTTCCTGCTTGTAGTAGTCGCGCAACGGCGATGTCTGGTTGTGATACACTTCAAGACGCTTGTTTATGGTTTCAAGGTTGTCGTCGCTGCGTCCCGATTCCTTGCCGCGCTTGAGCAGGCGGTCGACAAGTTCGTTGTCGTCGACTTCAAGTCCTACTACGGCGTGTACCTTTGAGTTGCGGTCGGCCAACATCTTTTTTAGAGCCTTAGCCTGAGGTATTGTGCGAGGGAATCCGTCAAATATCACTCCGTTTTCAGCCTCGGGGTTGTTGTCGAGCACATTTGCGAGGATGTCGACCATTAGTTCGTCGGGGATAAGTTTGCCCTGTGATATGTAGCTGTCGGCGATTTTACCGAGTTCGGTACCTCGTGCTATGTGGTCACGCAGAACCTCGCCGGTCGATATGTGGAAAAGACCGTATTCGTCGATAAGTCTTTCGCTTTGGGTGCCTTTGCCGCTTCCCGGCGCACCAAAAATTACTACGTTGAACATGTTAATCTGTTTGGTTATGAATAGATATTTGTAATAGCCTATAAATTGTCGTCGTGCAACACGTATATGTCACGCAGGTTTCGTGCAAGTCCGTCAAGGTCGAGTCCGAATCCTATTATGAATTTGGGCGGGATGGCAAATCCCACATAGTCGGGATTCACTTCACACTGCAGTGACTCGGGCTTGAAGAGTAGTGTTGCGATGCGTATCGAGGCGGGATTTTTCTCCTTGAGGTCAGCCACGAGTTTTTTTATTGTGTTGCCGGTGTCGATTATGTCCTCGACAACGATTACATCGCGACCTTCAAGATTTTCTGAAAGTCCGAGCACCTGCTTTACAACTCCGGTTGTCGATGTGCCCTCGTAGCTCTTAAGGCGGATGAATGAAATTTCAGCATCGATGTCTATCGCCCTGAACAAGTCGGCGGCAAACGGAAAAGCTCCGTTCAGTACACACAGGAACAGCGGTTGCTTTCCTGCGTATTGCTTGTTTATCTCGCGGGCAATCTCGGCTATGCGATTCTGGATTGTATCATTGGTTATGTAAGGCTCAAATGTGAGTCCTTTATAGGTTACCTGGTCCATTATACAATATTGTTTGTGCAAATTTAGCGAAAATATTCCTTTCGTTATGTGGGTTTGCGGAAATTTTTGACGATTATCGTAAACAAAGCGATAAATACATTCAAGCATCCAATATATTTTGTACCTTTGTGTCTTTCAACGGGAACTATTGCTATTTGTTGAGTTCCTGAGGTAGCGTAAAGTTTAATGTCTTTTTTCGTAAGATGAAAATATTCACCAATGAACAGATAAGGTCGATTGACCGATATACTATAGAGAACGAGGGCGTTACTTCGCTTGAGCTCGTCGAACGGGCAGCTACCGCGATAGCCTGTGAACTTATTTCGCGATGGCGTCCGAGTCATCGTATATGTATCTTCGCCGGTCCCGGCAACAACGGTGCCGATGCGCTTGCTGTAGGGCGTATGCTCATCGAGCAGGGATATAATGTAGAGATATTCCTTTTCAATATATTCGGTAAACTTAGCGATGAATGTGCCTACAATCGCAAGCGCCTGTTGGAGATTGACAATGCCGATTTCACCGAGGTGGTGGGCGGAAACTTCCAGCCGCCGGATTTGTCATCGGATGTAGTTGTGCTCGACGGTCTTTTCGGATCGGGACTGCGTGAACCGCTCACGGGAGGATTCCAGTCGTTGGTTAGCTACATCAATGCGTCGGAGGCTTATGTAGTGTCGATTGATGTGCCTTCGGGACTGTTTGGCGAGTGGAACGAGAATGTGTTGAGCCGTAATGTGGTTCATGCCGATTTGACACTGGCCATTCAATTTCCGCGCCTTGCATTCTTTATCGTTGACAACGCCGAATTCATAGGCGAGTGGAAGGTTCTCGACATTGAGCTGAGCCAGCAGGAGATAAAGAGCTCGCCCTACGACTACTTCCTTGTCGAGAAGAGCGACGCCCGCAATATGCTCCGTCCTCGCGGATTGTTTACATCTAAGGCCGATTTCGGTAACGCACTGCTTGTGGCCGGAAGTTACGGCATGATGGGCGCCGCCGTGATGGGTGCGCGTGCCGCGTTGCGCTCGGGAGTTGGGAAGCTTACCGTGCATTCACCCCGATGCGGTTACAATATTATTCAGACATCGGTGCCTGAGGCTTTGTTCCAGGCCGACCATCATGACATTGCCATAACCGACATAACGCTGAAGCATGACTACAACGCTGTGGCCATAGGCCCCGGCATAGGTACTCACGATGTCACAAGGAAAGCTCTTGAGAGCTTCATCATATCCCACTCTTCGGGAAAACCCCTGCTGCTCGATGCCGATGCCCTGAACTGTATATCGCAGCGTCGTCATCTGCTCGACGCGCTTCCTCCGTTGAGCATAATCACGCCTCATGCGGGAGAGTTTGACCGCCTCTTCGGAGAGCACAATACCGCCGAGGAACGACTGAAGACGGCGATAGAGCAGTCGGCCTACTATCAGATTATAATATTGCTTAAGGGCCGTTACACCGCCGTTGTGCGTCCCGACGGCAAGATCTATTTCAACTCAAGCGGCAATCCCGGGCTTGCCACTCCGGGAAGCGGCGATGTGCTCACCGGCATTATCGCGTCGTTCATGGCACAGGGATATATTCCCGCTGTTGCCGCCACTCTCGGTGCATTTGTACACGGTTATGCCGGCGACATAGCAGCCGAGCGTCACGGCCGTTACGGTGTGCTTGCTTCAGATGTGGCCGAGTGTACCGGCCGCGCCATACGCGATATAATGCAATGATTTAACAGTATTGAACTATAACGATAAAATGAAGACATATTTGCTATCACTTGCCTGCCTTGTGGGTGCCTCAATGGTTGCCTCGGGGCAAACAACCCAAAAATTCACGGCTACTAAAGCCAATGACTACGGATTGGTCTACTCGCTTCCCGTGACGGTGCTTGATGTGACAATCGAGGCCGAGCATGTGGTTAAGAAACCGGGTGAATTCTATAAATATGCCAAAAAATATCTCAATGTGAGCGATCCTATATCGGAAATGTCGGAGTCGTGGACAGTTAAGCGTGTAATTGTCACTCCGCGCGGTGTAGCCGACAGCAAGGAGCAGTATCTGATGCAGTTCAAGAGCGGACAGGCTCCATTCTTGATAATGGATGACGCCAATCTGCCTGTCGCCATAAATACCGAAGAGCTCAACCTGCCCGAACCGCCCGAACTTCCCGAACCGGTGGAAGCTCAGCCTACGCCACTTGAAACGCGTGCTGCAAAGGAGGTGATAAGCGAGGAGATGCTCCAGAGCCAGTCGAGCGCAAAGCGAGCCGAGCTTGCCGCTCAGCGTATATATGAGCTGCGACAGAGCCGTAATGACCTTATAACAGGTCAGGCCGACCAGATGCCGCCCGACGGAGAGGCCATGAAGCTTGTGATGGATCAGATTGCAGCTCAGGAGGCGGCCCTTACGGCGATGTTTATAGGCACCGAGCAGCGTGAAACCGATGTGCAGACTATAACATACCGCCCCGGCGATGAGGTGACCAAGGCCGTAATCGCGCGCATATCGGCTATTGACGGAATTGTCGGTGGCGACGACCTT
>OKVP01001009.1_pt1 | contig 11733 bp, 10 predicted proteins | sample 1604821 | NCBI WGS metagenome assembly OKVP01 (sample SAMN01760946, study PRJEB22395) | human gut metagenome | reverse complement strand
AATCAGGAATGGAGACAGGTATGCAGGCTGGAATTAATGATATTGCATGCGGTCTTCTTATTAAGAGAATACAGAATGAGAAGAGAGAGCTCCTTGAGTCAATAGAGCTCTTTTATAAAGTATTTTTCCTTGGGGAGAATATACAGCTATAATAGGTTAATGGAGAGTTATCAGTAATGGAAGAGAATATACAGTCAAAAGAGAATAAGATGGGTGTAATGCCTGTCAACAGACTTCTTATAACAATGTCGCTGCCGATGGTAATATCGATGCTGGTGCAGGCTTTATATAATATAGTAGACAGTGTATTTGTTGCACAGATTAATGAAGCGGCACTTACGGCGGTATCAATGGCATTCCCGATACAGAATCTTATGATAGCTCCAAGTCCCTGGGTTATCATGGTATAAATTGTTCTTCCCGTTGACTGAAGAAGTCTCTCAAAGGTCATCTGGACAAACATTCCAAAGGAAAGTACACAGCACACCATTCCGTAATCTATTCCGTAGGTAATTATCTTCTGGTTTGATGTCTGACTGTGCATGAATGTACCGACGAAGAACAATCCTATGAACAGAAATATAATGTATCCTATAGCTTCAAGGAATATACCCTGTCTTGCAGCTTCATTTGCCTGTTCCTGCTTCTTCTCACCAAGAGCTCTGGATATAATGGCATTAAAGCCTACGCCAAGACCTGATGCCACACCTATCATAAGATTCTGTATAGGGAATATTGTTGATACAGCTGTAAGACCGTCAGTATCAAAATACGACACAAACACACTGTCCACCACATTGTAGAGCGCCTGTACCAGCATGGATATTACCATAGGCAATGACATAGAAACCAAAAGCTTTCCTATGGGCATAGTTCCCATTTTATTTTCTTTGGTTTTGTTGGGGGCGTCTTTTTTGATCTCATTGTAAACCTTATCATTTTCTCTTCTCCTTCCATGAAAATTGTGATACCAAATCCTTCCAAGCGCTTGTTTTCCGGCTCAAAGACCACGACATCATCTCCTGACCATATCAATCTGCATATATAAACTATAGCAAACATAATGATGATTGTAAATATAATTATTTTATAAATTTTAATATTTATTTTAGATTTACACAAAAGAACTATTACCGCAATAGGCACAAGCCAAAAAAGCGGATGGTATGCAAACGCCTTTGCTATATCAAGGTGTAAAAATGCCATCCATGCCCTCGACATGCCACAGCCTGCACATGATATTCCGGTGATAAACTTAATGGGGCATGTGATGCCTATCGACTCCATAGCTGTGTAAAGTACCACTACGGCTGTGGCAGCACATATGAGCTCTTTTCTTTCATTTTTTCTTCTATTATTTCTTTTATTGTCCATACAAATGTTATCTCAAAAAGTATGCACTGTAAGGTGGCAGCTCAAGGCCACCGTTTAAAGTAACCTGCTCACCTGTAATCAGGTCTGTGGCATCACCCTTTCCCATATCAAAGCCCGCGAAAAACGACTGGTCTGCGGCATTGATGCACACGAATACCTTTTCACCATCACATTCACGACCGAAAACGCACTGGCCGTTTGTGAGCACAACCGAATAGAAATTACCGTAGCAGAGTGCCTTTGACTGCTTCTTTGCCTCTGCGAGCTTTGAAATCCATTCAGTCAGCTCATTGCACTGTGGCGCTTCAAAGCATGCCCTCAGAGCCGGGTCACCGTCTTCTTTTTTTGCCTTTTCTCCCCACTCACTGCCATAGTACACACAAGGGATGCCCGGCATACCAAATGCAAGTGCATAGATTAGTGGCAGATGCTTTTCATTGGTCAGTATGCTTGCCACTCTTGTCACATCATGATTGTCCACAAATGACAGGAGGTGCTTACCCTTGTAGAGAGTCCACTGCTCCGGTCCGAACTGTCTGAGAAGCGAATGATTTATCTCAAACATATTCATGGAATTAAAGCTCGAGTACAGACCCTTATAGCACTCATAGTTCGTTACCGAGTGAAGCATCGCATCATTCATAATCTGGTTGTAGTCACCATGCAGTGTCTCTCCCACCAGGAAGAAATCCGGCTTTAGTGAGTCGCAGAACTCCCTTAGTCTTCTGAGGAAATCATGGTCGAGGCAGTATGCCACATCAAGTCTCAGCCCGTCTATATCAAACTCGTCTACCCAGCCCTTTATCGCTGAAAAGATATGCTGGATTACATCCTCATTTCTCAGATTAAGCTTGACCAGATCATAGTTTCCTTCCCAGCCCTCGTACCACAATCCATCATTATAGTTTGAATTGCCATCGAACGCTATACGGCCAAACCAGTTCACATATGGTGAGCTTTCTCTGTTTTTAAGCACATCCTGGAACGCCCAAAAGCCTCTTCCCACATGATTGAACACACCATCCAGCACTACCTTTATGCCGTCCTTGTGCAGATTGTCACAAACCTGTGCGAAGTCCTCGTTTGTGCCAAGCCTTGTGTCTATTTTTGTATAATCCCTTGTATTATATCCGTGTGTATCAGATTCAAACACCGGTGAAAAATAGATTGCATCTGCCCCAAGCTTTTTGATATGAGGTATCCAGTCATTCACTTTTAAAATTCTGTGTTCCAAAACACCATCATTCTCAAATGGTGCCCCACAGAAGCCTAACGGATAAATCTGATAAAATACACTTTCATATGCCCACATTATTTTGCCCTCCTTGATAGTTGTGTAGTGGTTTTGTACCTGTTATCTATTATACACAATTATGTACTTATATGCTACATTTTTTTGTTACTTTTTACCTACATTAAGTATTTTGTTACCTTGTATAATTAAATTTCTAATAGAAATTCCTGTAGATAACACATGCAATAACCACATGGATAAAGAAAATAAGCGGCATCCCCTTTACAAAATACCAATGCTTTGTCTTGTGCCTGAAGGCATACATCCCAGCCCAGGTACCGGCGCTTCCGCCCAGCAGGCTGAGCCCAAATAATGTTTTCTCCGGGATGCGCCATGCGTGTGCCTTGGCCTTACACTTGTCAATTCCCATCGCAGCAAAGCCTGCTATATTCATAAGAAGCAGATAAATCAGAAAAATTTTCATATAAATAATGCTCCATTCTATTACTCCGCATATAAATTTATAAATATATAAACATATCTGCATATATTAATAAGTCCACAAAAAACAATAGCCCAGCCTTTAAAGGCCGGGCCATAAATTAATTATTAATTCTTAGCTTTTTTAGAAACCTTAGCCGGTGCAGCCGCCTGCTTTTTGATGGCGCTCTTGCCCAGATAAAGCTTCATAACATACCACAGCTCTGTAGCGATGCAGATTGAAGAATATGTTCCGCAAAGCACACCTACCATGAGTGGTAATGAGAACTCTCTGATTGATGTATGACCAAATATAAAGAGTAACAATACCATAACAAATGTAGTAAGCGAAGTATTGATGCTTCGTGAAAGTGTCTGTGTAAGGGACTCGTTTGCTATATCAGCAAGCTCATCTGCTGAGTACTTCTTGATACCGTGAAGGTTCTCACGGATACGGTCAAAGATAACGATTGTATCGTTGACTGAGTAACCTACGATTGTAAGTATACATGCGATAAACGTACTGCCGACTGAGATTCTGATAAGTGCATATGCTGTGACAACAACAAGCACATCATGTACCAGCGCAAGGATAGCACTTGAAGCAAATCTGATGTCCTTGAATCTGAACCAGATATATAACAGCATGAAAATACATGAAATAATAACTGCCTTTACAGCGTTTGTTCTCATCTCTCCACTGATTGTTGAGCTGATACTCTGAGTCTCTATAGTTGATGCATCAACATTGAAATCCTTCTCAAGAAGAGCTGCGAGATCCTGTCTCTCATCGAGTGAAAGTGTACGTGTCTTTAATGTGACATCATGGCTGCCCTGGACTGTAGTAACCTGCACTGCACTATTGCCAAGGAGCTTTGATACTGAAGGCACGATGTCCTTCTCAACCTCTGCGGCTGTATAATCCTTGCCAAAGTCTGCAGTGGTTGATGTACCACCTACAAACTCAAGACTGTAGTTTAATGCATTGCCGCTTGTAGCACCGAAATAAATCATGCCGCCGATACCTGCAAGTATAACTACACCTGAGATAACAAAGTATTTAACTCTGTTCTGTACAAATCTGATAACCTTTCTCTTCTTTGCCTTGCCGTAGAACTTCTCAGCTCTGACACCGACACCGTAAAATGCTCTTGTAAGGTATTTTGCAATAAAAAGAGCTGTAAACAGTGACAGAATAATTGAAATCATAAGTGTGTATGCAAAGCCCTTTACTGTACCTGAACCGAGCACCATAAGCACAAGTGCTGCGATAAATGTAGTAACCTGTCCATCGAGGATGGCTGAAAGAGCCTTCTTGTAGCCCTCATTTACTGCAGCAAGCACTGATTTGCCACCTGCGATTTCCTCACGGATACGGGCAAATACGATAACGTTTGCATCTACTGCCATACCGATACCAAGGATGATACCCGCGATACCCGGCAGTGTAAGTGTAATCTCAAACCAGTAAATAAACAGTACTGTAAGCATTGAGTAGAGTGCAAGTCCGATAGATGCAACCACACCGAGTATACCATAGAGCACAATCATGAATATCATGATTAAGATAATTCCGATAATTGCAGCCTTTACTGCATTTGTGAGCGCTGTTCCACCGAGCTGTGCGCCAACAACATTTGACTCTAACTCCTCGAGCTGAAGGTTGATGGCTCCGACACGGATAAATGTTGCAAGGCTTGTTGCCTCGTCGTAATCCTTCATTCCGTTGATTACACAGTTACCATCTGAGATAACGGCGCTTACTGTAGGAACGCTGATGAAATGATCATCATAGTATATACCGATTGACTGTCCTGCATCCTTTGCCTTCTTTGTGGCATCTGCCCATGTGTCAATAGCCTTATCCTTGAGCTTTAATGAAACAACAGGCTCCTTGGTTGATGTAGATGATGACTGGTCATACTGGGCGCTTGCATCCTTTACATCGTTACCATCGAGGATGACTGAACCATTGGCCTTTAAGGTGTCAATATCATAGTTGAGCTTGTAGCCGCCCTCAACCGATGTGTCCTGTGTATAGTTGGCATTTCCGTCACTGTCATACTGGGCGATGAAGTACAGTGATCCCGGACTTCCAAGATCCTCGAGTACCTTGTTAGGGTCGTCAACACCCGGAATCTCTACAGTGATACGGTCATCCCCGCTCTTGTATACAGAGTACTCTGTTGTGTAGCTTTCCGCACGCTCCTCGAGCTTTGCGATAGTATCATTTACGTCCTTGTCTGAAGGATTCTTGTCCTTGATATGGTAGGTGATTGAAACACCACCTGAGAGGTCGAGACCAAGCTTGATATTCTGATAATCCTTATCCTTGGTGCTCTCACCATTAGCAGTTGCCTCCTGCTTTTGCTTTGTGTCGGTGATTACTGCAGTGGAATACCAGCCCAGCAAGCCGATACAAATGACTGCCACAAGGATAATCACCCAACTCTTTCCTTTTTTCATTTTCTTATACCTTCCTGTCATTTTGCTACCATCCATATAGGTATACAGATGGCAAATATATTCGCACACGGGTCACAAATACCGCTATCCGTTTCCCGTGACAAATTCAAATTATTGTGCATCATCTGCCATATCAGCCTCTGCTGCCTTAATCATGATAGCGCACTCTATACGCTTCTTCTGCAGCTCGCAGCCTAAATCATAGGCATCAGTGATTGTGCCGTGGAAGTTGTATGAGTTGGCGGCACAGCCACCGCTGCAATAGAATCTGGCAAAACAGTTGCGACATTTTTCCTTGGCATAAACATTACAGCACTTAAACTCATCCTGGATGTCAGTGGCCTTGATGCCATCCCAGACATTACCCATAAGGAAGTCCTCATTGCCCACAAACTGGTGGCATGGATATAAATCTCCCCATGGAGTCACTGCCAGGTACTCAGTTCCTGAGCCACAACCGGAAAGACGCTTATATACACAAGGTCCTCCCTCTAAATCTATCATAAAATGGAAGAAATTGAAGCCGTTTCCTGCCTTGTTTCTCTTTACCATCTCTGCTGCAAGTCTGTCGTACTCATCAAAGAGCACAGGTAAATCAGATTCCTTAAGTGCATACTCATCTGTAGGCTGTGCCACTACAGGCTCAACCGAAATCTGCTTAAAACCTAAATCAGCCAGATGAAGCACATCCTTTGAAAAATCAGTATTGAAATGTGTGTATGTACCTCTCACATAGTACTTGTCCTGATGTCTGCTCTCTGCAAACTTCTGGAATTTCGGAACAATAAGGTCATAACTGCCGGCACCCTTTCTGAAAGGTCTCATACGGTCATGAACCTCCTTGCGTCCGTCTATACTAAGAACTACATTATCCATCTCTTTGTTGGCGAACTCCATAATCTCGTCATTTAAGAGCACACCGTTTGTGGTGAGTGTGAACCTGAAATGCTTGTCATGAAGCTTCTCCTGCTCTCTTCCATATGCCACAAGCTGCTTCACCACATCCCAGTTCATGAGAGGCTCTCCTCCAAAGAAGTCTACCTCTAAGTTTCTTCTGCTGCCTGAATTGGCAATCAGGAAATCAAGTGCCTGTTTTCCTGTCTCGTAGCTCATGAGAGCTCGTCTGCCGTGATACTCGCCCTCCTCTGCAAAACAATATCTGCAGGCAAGGTTGCAGTCGTGCGCTATGTGAAGGCAAAGTGCCTTTACAACTGTCTGGCGCTTCTTGAAATCTATGATACGTTCTTTGTATGTATCTTCTGTGAAGAGCTCTTCATTATCCTTAAGCTCATTTACTTCCTGTATTGCTTCTTCTATCTCCGTCTGTGGATACCTGTCCACAAGCTTTTCAATAATCTCCTTAGCTGAGTTGTCCTCAAACAGCTCAATAACGTCATATGTGACATCATCCACCACATGGATTGCGCCACTGTTGACATCTAAGACAATATTATAGCCGTTGTTCTTGTACTGATGAACCACTACAATATTCCTCTCTTTCTATACACATTTTAAAATTACCACTGCGAAAAGAGTGTGCACCTATCAGCGCACACTCTTTAAATCCGCTTCACCTATGACTATTTGTACTGCTCACAAGTCTGGTTTCCAACTGTACAAGATGTCTTGCAAGCTGACTGGCATGATGTCTGGCACTCGCCACATCCGCCCTTTTTAACTGTGTTCTGTAATTTTCTTGTATTTAATGTCTTTACGTGTTTCATTTTTATCTCCTTTTCATTTAACGATGTCTCATTGACACATCATATTTGCTTTCAACATTATATCACAGCATTATCAATATGAAAAGTCCTTTTTTAGCGAAAAACAAGCGCTGAAAACATTACCAGAAGGAGTATTATCAAAAGCTCGAATATATTTTTTGATTCACCTATATCTATGACCACTGTTGCTATCACATACGTTATCCAGTATGCTACGACCGTCACCCTGATAAAACGTCTGCGGTGAAAGCAGCATTTGAGCAAAAATCCGCACACAAGCCCCACCACTATATTGACCGCCATGGCAAGTGCAAAGCTTATCCACTCCGCCATGTCGACAAAGCACTGTACTATAGAAAGTATGATAAGGCACAAAAGCGCCGTAAGATGCATGATACATATTGTTATCACAGGACCTTTGATTTTTCTCCACATAAAAACGCCCTCCACACATCATATATATGTGCAAAGGGCGGTAATTATTCATGTATGAAATTCATTCGTGATTACAGCTCACAGTTATTAACTGTTCTAGGGAATGGGATAACGTCACGGATATTGCCCATGCCGGTAAGATACATTACGCATCTCTCAAAGCCCAATCCAAAGCCTGCGTGTCTTGCAGAGCCGTATTTTCTTAAGTCAAGGTAGAACTTGTAGTCATCCTCTGAAAGTCCAAGCTCATTTATTCTGGCAAGGAGCTTGTCGTAATCATCCTCTCTCTGGCTTCCACCGATGATTTCTCCGATTCCCGGTACAAGACAGTCAACTGCTGCAACGGTCTTTCCGTCGTCATTCAGCTTCATGTAGAAGGCCTTTATCTCCTTCGGATAATCTGTGACAAATACAGGGCGCTTGTAAATCTGCTCTGTAAGGTATCTCTCATGCTCTGTCTGTAAATCACAGCCCCATGATACCTTGTAATCAAACTTGTCATTGTGCTTTGAAAGGATGTCGATAGCCTCTGTGTATGTCACACGGGCAAAATCATTTTCAACAACATTTCTTAATCTGTCAAGCAGCCCCTTGTCCACGAAATTGTTGAAAAATGCCATCTCCTCAGGTGCATTTTCAAGCACATAGTTGATAACATACTTGAGCATGCTCTCTGCAAGCATCATATCATCCTCAAGGTCTGCAAAAGCAATCTCAGGCTCAATCATCCAGAACTCTGCCGCATGACGTGTGGTGTTTGAATTCTCCGCACGGAAGGTAGGTCCGAAGGTGTAGATATTCTTGAATGCCATAGCATATGTCTCGCCGTTTAACTGTCCTGAAACAGTAAGGTTGGTAGGCTTATTAAAGAAATCCTTTGAGAAATCCACCTTTCCATCCTCTGTCATAGGGAGATTGTTCAAATCAAGTGTGGTCACCTGGAACATCTCTCCTGCACCCTCACAGTCACTTCCTGTGATAAGCGGTGTGTGCACGTACACAAAATCCCTCTCCTGGAAGAATTTGTGAATAGCATATGCGCAGAGTGAGCGCACTCTGAAAACTGCCTCAAAAGTATTGGTACGAGGTCTTAAGTGTGAGATTGTACGAAGATACTCAAATGTATGTCTCTTCTTCTGCAGAGGATAATCCGGTGTGGATGCCCCCTCAACAGTCACCTCTGCGGCTTGAATCTCAAATGGCTGCTTTGCATCCGGAGTGAGCACAAGTGTACCCCTTACGATAATTGCAGCTCCGACATTGATCTTGCCAACCTCATCATAGTTGTCTAAGCCATTTCCGTATACAACCTGGATTGGCTCAAAAAATGTACCGTCGTTTACCACGATAAATCCAAAGTTCTTTGAATTACGGTTGCTTCTGACCCATCCTCCGATAGTCACCTCTTTGTCAGCGAATTTGTCCTTGTTGCGGAAAATCTCGCGTATGTTTGTAAGTTCCATTATCTAATCCTCCATTTAAGCTGCCTGCGCATCACCACAGACAGCATATTTATCGTTATTATTCGGCATCCGCGCTGCCACTTGAAGTATCCGGCGCTGCACTGCCATCCTCAAATGTCACATTTGCTTTCTCTGTGACTGTATCAATAGCCTTGTTTACAAGGTACTGGTTCTTAAGGTATGTCTTTCCCTCATCCTTGTGTCCGCTTCCAAAATACTTGTATACCTCAGAAGCCTTGCTGAACTGACCATTGCTGGCTGATACGATGTAATCCACATAGCTGTTGAAAGCATCATCATCCATCTTGATATTTTCCTTCTCAGCGATAAGCCCAAAGATGAACTCTGTCTTTATCTGGTCTGTCAGATTCTCCTTCCACTTCTCTGTGGCCTGATCCACTGTCATGTTGTAGTTGGACTTTAAATATTTCTTAAGTGTCTGTCCATCCTTGACATTTTCTTTGGTAAATGAAGCAATATACTCATTGAGTCTGGCCTGTAGATACTCATCAGGAATCTCGACTGTGCTGTTTTCAATCATGTAGCTCTTTATCTTGTCCACCTCAGCGCTGTAGAGCTGTTGCTTCAAATCCTTCTCAATCTGTGTGGTAAGCTGGGCATTTGTTGTCACTCCGGCCTTTCCAAACACTGTGTTGACCTGCTCGTCTGTCATATCAGCAAGTGCAACAGGATCTGCTGAGTAAATGCCCTTTACTGTATACTCAAATGTAACTGTCTGTCCGTTTAGGTCATCGTTGCCATAATCCTCAGGGAATGTCACGTCACCCTTAACCTTGTCACCCACCTTGGCTCCGATTATAGGCTTTGTAAATCCATCAATAAAGGATGAACCGCCGACCTGGCTGTTATTTGTCACATCAAGCATCACATCTGTAGCAGAACCACCATCAAATGCTTTGCCATCCTTATATCCTGTGTAATCAACCTTGACATAATCGCCATCTGCAACTGTATCACGATCTGTAACCTGCTTGTACGCATCTGCACCATATGACTGAAGCACATTGGTCAGATATGTCTGCTTTGCTGTATCGTTTATCTCATAATCGTTTGAGACAGTAATTGCAACACCTGAATAGTCTGCAAGCTTTGTAACCTGCTTTGCGTAGTCTATGTCAAACTGTCCGCTTCGCATCGTCTCGCTGCCGGCCTCGGTGCCAGACTCTGTTGCGCTCTTTGAGCCACCCTTTTTGCTCTTGCCGCTTATCACAGCAACAAGCGCAATAATTACCACGATAAGTGCAATCACAATCACTGCTATGACTGCCTTCTTACCTGTATTCTTCTTCTCACTCATTGGAATCCTCCTGAAATCTGTAAGTCATGTTATTTATAAGTACAATGCCCTGCCACGGCAAAAACGCATCCGCAAAACACTATACCTGTCTACAATATCACATATCAGGTTAAATTACAACGAGTGAAATTTTCTTTATCTTTGCAAACACCGGAGGAGTATGCATTCTAAGCCCTACTGTCACCCTGGCATTCTTTTGCAGCCTTACCGGCTTAAGCAGATGTGTCACAAACCTGATATCATCGGGGAAAATGTCGCTTGTATATGTATGAACGCCGCTTTCATCCTCCACATCCATAAACAGCTCGACCTCGACACCTGTTGTATTGGTTCCTCTATAGTCAACCGCTGCTATATACTCACCGGTATATTCAATATCCACCGTCTGGCTTATCGAATAGTCAAAATTGGCATCTGAAGAGATAAACACTCCATCCTTACCCAGTGTATACTGTCCTTCTTCGAGGCTTGTCTCAATCTGCCAATTATTAAATCCATCCTTGAATTCAGGATTTGAGATTAGATTTCCATGAATCATAAGAAGCTTCATGAAATCCTCCACCTCCGGTGTTTCTTCATACTCATAAAGTGATTCAATATACTTGTCAAGCTCTTTAATCGGCGGATTTTTCGGATCAAAGTCCCTGATTGCATCCCAGCCCGGCAAAGCCCTGCCATGCTCGTCAAACATACCCATATTCTCAAACCAGGTTCCCATGCCTTTACCAGGCACACCGACAGGCTCCCAGTAGTATACACCTGTCTTTCCGGTATCCTTTGACACCTCTGCTGCTATCTGCATGATTATTTCAAGAGACTTCTTCTGCTCTGCACTGCCTGCATCAAGGCCTGCAGTCTCCATGAGTTCCTTCGAGATATGATCTCCCTTGCAATGCCGCCACAGGCAGCAGCATTGCGGTGAACATTGTCAGAATAGTGTTGCGCATTTCTTTTTCAGGGGGTTACAGCAAATAATTTTGTGGCATCCAACGGCCACGGCCGCAAAATTAACAGCTCAACAACAGTCAAATGGAATTACACAACAGAAATCAATCCGAACAGCTGCCATACGAGAAACTGGCACTGTTGGGCATCGACCGTGAAAAGGCCGACAATCTGCCCCAAGAGGTAAAGGAAAGGCTGGTATCCGGAGAGGTCACACCGCTGATGCAGGTGTCGATAAGTGCCCGAAACGGTGACGTGATCACGTTGCCGCTCAAACTACAGATGATCGCCGAC
>OKVP01001006.1_pt1 | contig 11736 bp, 10 predicted proteins | sample 1604821 | NCBI WGS metagenome assembly OKVP01 (sample SAMN01760946, study PRJEB22395) | human gut metagenome | reverse complement strand
GTGCTCTTCCGATCTGCAGTCTTCAAGGGTCAAGGTCTTCCTTACGTCATTTCCATGACATGGAAGATTGAAGGTAACTACCGCCTTTCCCTTGTATTTTGATATTACTCTCTCGGCAAATTTCTCCGCAGCCTTATTGTCCATATGGCCGCCAAAGCCGTGTCCGAAGAGAACCACCTGCTTTACATTTTTCAGATCACCATAATATATCTTTGCTCTGATATTATATCCATCTTTATTCACTTCAAAATATCTGTTGTTCATATCCGTTCCTCTAAGCCGCTGTCCATAAAACTTCATTCAGTCTTTATTCTATATTAATTCAGCTTTATCCTGTCTATATTCCACCGCAAATAATATTTTACAGCTTTATTCTATCCATATCCCACTGCAAATAATATTTTACCGCCCTATTATATGCCAACATCCGGATACTATCAACCGGATTTTCTCCAATACTTTTCCTGAGGATCAGTCGAACATGATACTTAAAAGTCCTCTTCCGTCAGCTTCCTCAACATAATAATTTCCGCCATCGGACACTATGGATGAATCAAGCATTTGCTCACTCTTAAGTTCATTTGCTCTGGTAATGGTTATTAAAGAAATGATCTTTCTCCTGTTGATCTCTGACTGAGGTATTGAATACTCCACATTAAACAGTGTATGTCTGCCCTTCCTGCGACAGGTGATCCTCATCCACGGTGTATCATCAATATTCTTACCCGACTGTCTTTGATGTTTTGACTGTCCCTGCTGTTTTGAGTGTTCGTCTTGCTCTGAGCGTTTTTTCCTTCTGTACTGCCTGCTGCTTCTGTCCATAAGCTCATCTATGACCTTTTTAAGGACTGAGGTGTATCTGTCTATAGCTTCAATATTTTCCCTTGACTGCTCTATGATATGCTCAAGGACAATGCCCTTCTCATCTGCCTCACGGAATATAAGGGAGATAAACATATCAAATTTCGCGTCCCCTGAAAATGACAGTTCTGCATACTCGCTGTGCTTTGCTAACAGATCCAGCATACCGCTTCTGGCCTCGGTGTTCTGACCATTTTCAGCTAACAGTTTTATAACCTGAAGTTCCTTGTTCAGATCATGCTTTATCTTCCTCAGCTCTTTGTTCTTTTCTACCGCTTCCTTGTAGTTCCTGTCAAGAAGCTCCAGAGTTTTCCTTTTCTCCTCCTGCTCTCTCTTGACGCGGACACGTTCAGTGACTGTTATGGCAAATACAATACTTGCAAACGCCATAAGTGCTGACATAAACAAACGTCCTATAACCCAGCTGTTATCTGCCCTTAGCACTTCTATTCTGACCAGATATGCATACACGGTATATACAGACCATATTGCACATATGATCATAAATACTCGTTCATTATGCTCTCTCTTCCGTCTGAACAGCCTGGCATATATGGCAAGGCATATCCATGTTACTACCAAAAAAATTCCTATTCCAAACAGGCACTCCGGCAGATGATCCACCACGTTCTCCGCCTTGTAGGTGGTCATTACATAAAAGATCTCCGGCATAGGCCTGATCACAATATATAGCACTAACGTGTTTACCTGTTGTAACATCATAACAATTACCAAGTTGAAATAGCTTGGTTTCTCGGCAAATCCTCTGTCGATTATAAAATATGATACCCAGTTCGCAAAGGCTCCGATCATCAGCAGTGTCAAGCTTCCGGAGCTGTTTACCGAATACATATTAAGAAAACATCCCGCTTCAAGTAATACAACTGATATGATCCACGCTGACGCCTTTCTTTTAAGTGGATCTGCCTTGGCAAATGCCATCATACTTGCTATTGCCGACGCCGTTCCAAATAATAATGAATGTAATACTGCCGGTGACATATCTGCCCCTCCCTTCTATCCTGTCGCTTATGCTAAACCTGCTATACATAACTTAAGCGCACACAAGACGTATGCGCTTTTATTCGTATGGCACAACTATATCCACCTTAAATCTCTCGCCGAGATCAGTGAAATTAACCGTACCCTTATATCTCTCCACCAGCTCCTTTATTATCTGGGTGCCGAAGCCGTGCTCACTCTTGTCCGCTTTGCTGGTAGCCAACTTCCGATCCAGTGGCTTCTCCGATCTCAGCTTGGAATTGGTGGCTGTAATGTGAAGCACCCTGCTGTCCTTGCATTTTACATTCTCAAGGACAAATGAAATAAACGAGCCGCCAAGCTTCTCCGCCGCCTCAACTGCATTATCCAGAATATTCTGGGCAAGTCTTACAAGATCCATATCCTCCATGGGAAATCCCGGCTCGAGTCTTGCAATATTAAGGTCAAGTCTTATGGACTTCTCCTGACACAGGCTTTCCTTAATCGTCAACACTGCGTCCAAGTACATATTTCCCGAATAGGTATTTATCCTGTCATGGGCATATCCGTCTCTATCATCACCTAAAGCTGCATCTGCCTCCGTCCCCTGTTTAAAATAACTGTCCCTTAAGCCCTCAAGAATCTCATTTGCCCGCATAAGCTCCTGATACTGGATCGCCTCAGCCGAAACAAGCTCCAGATCCGAGTCAGTACCAAGCAGCTTTTTCTTCTGTATGTAATTGACCAGACTGGCGATCATAAGTATTGCAAATATGACAATCGACCAGACACACAGTATGATTAACAGTTTCATATATCTCCCCTACATACGCTCCGCCCAATATTTCATATAGGCTTCCCTGAACTTCTCGAAATAGGTCTTGCCCATAGGAAGCTTGATGGAATCCACAAGCTCCAGCTCTTCCTTACCTATTGCTACCACCTTCTCAAGATTGACCACATAACTTCCATAACATCTCTGGAACTGATCCGGCAACTGTCTGTTGACCTCTGAAAGGGACAGATAGCAATTATATTTTCTCTTATCTGTGACAACCACTGTCTTTCTGCCCAGTCTCTCAACATAGATAATATCCTTCAGGTAAATAAATGCAGTGGTTCCGTCGGTGGTAAGCTGCAAGACCTTTTTCTCCCTGTCGGCCTCATACATCTTTCTCACCTTATTTATGGCTCTTGGAAGCATAACAGCCTTGTTCTTCTTTAGAACGAAATAACAATGTTCAATATCGTACACCTCAGGTGCATATTCCAGAAAATTGGTCAGGAAAATGATATAACATTCCGGTGCATATTTGTTTATAAGGGCACCCAGTTTTATTCCGTCGTAATCTCTTCCCACAAAGTCTATATCCAGAATAAGTACGTCACGATCAAATATATCCTGCTTAACAGCCTTTCTTATATCCTCGGGAAAGAACAAAGTAACCTCGTCCTCTTCTTTCAAATTACAGTTGTTATACAAACAATTTTTCGTCTCTTCCTGTTCGTCTTTTACGTCATCGCAAATACCAATTCTCATATATTTCACTCCCCATTTTTTACATTATCTATTCAAAATCCACTTTTAAGACGTAGATCCTCAAAGATATGCAATCACCTATTTCTATGCATATTCCGGGCATACGGGTGCACACCCCGGCAGATATTCCGCATATAACTTCTGATTACTGTGTGACAACCAGGTATAAAAATCAGAAGGATCTAATTATAATATGCTACATTATATAATAACCTTCTATGTAGCATCTCACATAACATTATACAATGGGTGTTTATATAATAAAAGATGTAATTTGGATTTTTTTGTCGAAAAATTGAATTTTTCGACGCAAGTGACGACAATTATGACGTCATAATCTGTTTTTGAATATATTTCCGGAATTTTCACAGTATAATTCACAAAAAACACAACAGGATATCAATATAACTCTCTGTTGTGTTTATATGATATCCTGTTTTATTTTAGTTTTATTTTAGTTGTATTTTAGTTATATTTTTGTTGCACTTTCTGTTCTACGTCATTTACGTCTTCCCAACAGATAATTATTCTGCTGTGTTTTTTATCATATTTTAAGGTCAAACATCTCACGGCAGATAAGCCGTCCGGCTTCGGTTCTGAATATATTATCATATGAGGCTTTGACGCTTTCCTTTGACAGTCCGTCCTCATACATATTTACAAGGAAATCCGCTTCCACAAGTATCTGATAATCTATAGCGTCTATATTGTTATAGGTATGATGATGGGCTATTAGATACTGAACCCTCTCTGATACCCGCTCCGGATATCCAAGCTCCGCAAGAAGTGCCTTCGCCAGAGCCGGTCCCTCCTTCTCCTGTAATTTGCCGCTGCAATCTCCGTACTTCTCCTCACAAAGATGTATCCCTATATCATGGGTAAGTGCCGCTGTTTCAATGATGAACCTGGTATCATCATCCACCCCCTCCATCTCCGCCATCAGTTTCGCATAGCTGTGAACCTTGCAGAAGTGCTGTATCCTTTTGGGGTCACCGGCGTATAGTTTTATCATTTGCATGTGTAGGGTGTTTAACATGGGTAGCTCCTTTCTTTTCTATTTACTACTGCCTTGTTAATAGGCAGATCATTTCTGTATGCTCGGTCATCGGGAATAAATCCACCGGAGTCATTTTTATCACCTTGTAGCCATGAGTTGTGAGATACTTGAGATCTCTGGCGAGGCTCTCCGGACCACAGGACACATATACAACCTTTCTTGGGGAAAGGGTAACAAGTGATGAAAGGAACACCTCATTACTGCCCGACCTTGGTGGATCCATGCACACAACATCTATGGTTTCACCGGCTTCAGCCAGCTCCTCCATGAACACTCCGGCGTCATTATTATAGAAGTCAATATTGTCTATTTTATTTATCTGGGCATTTTTATTTGCGTCCCTGATGGCTGCCGTTGACAGCTCAACGCCAATGACCTTCTTAGCCCTTGACGCCATGGATATTCCGATAGTTCCTATGCCGCAGTAAGCGTCCAGCACCGTTTCCTTCTTCTTGAGATCCGCATACTTGATGGCCTTATTGTAGAGCACCTCCGTCTGGATCGGATTTACCTGATAGAAGCTTCCCGGAGATATGCGAAATCTGTTGCCACACAATATATCCTCAATGAAGCCCTTTCCATATATAGTCTGGTTCCTGTCTCCCAGAACCATCGTTGTCTTCTTTGGATTAATGTTCTGGACGATTGTAGTTATCTCCGGACATTTCTCCACAAACACCTTCGAGAAGTTTTTCTTTGATGGGAATTCCGGTCTTGAGGTGACGATTATCACCAAAATCTGTCCCGTGGCAAATCCTGTTCTTATCTGCATATGTCTGATAAGCCCTGTTCCAGTATCTTCATTATATAATTGCAGTTTGAAGGATTTTATCAGTGCCGCCGCTGTCTGTATTATATTTGCAGCCCGCTTGTCCTGGATCATGCAGGTGTCGGTACGCAGTACGTTGTGAGTTCCTTCCTCGTAAATTCCGGCTATTATCTCGCCATTCTTTAGACGTCTGAAGGAAACATTTATCTTATTCCTGTAGAAATACGGCTGTTCCATGCCTATGATTGGATCCACATAGCCAAATGAAGACAGCAGCTTCTCCATATTCTTCTGCTTCATTTCCAGCTGCTTCTCGTATGGAATATCAAGGTACTGACAACCGCCACATTTGCCGAAGACCGGACATTTGTCGCTTTTTTGTGCCTTGGCTTTTGCCGGTCTGCTGCCCTGCTGTTTATGGTCATTATTTCCGGAAATTTTATTGCCCTTAACTTGTTTTTTTCCAGTATTGAATTTATTTTTTGAACCGGTCTTGTCTTTACTTGAAGTAATTCTGTTTTTATTTTCACCCATTGCAAATTCTCTCTTCATGTTTATTTCGGTCACGCCGCAAGAAAGCCACGAAATATCAGTGGTTTTCTCTGTCATCTATGAAAACTATAACACAGATCAGGTCTTTTAAACAGGATTTTATTGATGTCATAGACATCGTTACATTAGATTGAGCAGCAACCATTCAAATTGCCTACGGCAAGGGTTGCTGCGGCGCAACGATGTCATAGACATCGTTACATGAAAAGCGTCATGCTAAGGTTAGGTATCTCCTTTGCATGACGCTGTCTTGTTTAAATTATAATTCAATTAAATTATTACATTTGCCGCATTTGCTATCTGCCTAAAATCTCTTGTGGCGGATCCACCATCTGCGGACTTTCCTTATAAATCTGTCGTATCTGACAGTAAGTGATATTGCAAATTCTTTCACGAACTGGAAGAAATGTCGCAGCCACAGCCAGGCAGCCCTAAGGGGATATATCCTACACCAGAGTTTTGAATACCGCTGGTAGGCTTTGTCTGTCACATCTATGTACTCGTCATCATTATAGAAGCCCTTCATGACGCCTATCGCCCAGTCAAATGGTATCTTCTCCCGCTTCCACCTGTTGTCTCCGCAGGTAACGTAATAATTTCCATAGGTATTAAGTATCCTGTGAAGTACATACTGCCCATCCGGACGCTTGTACAGCACCACATCATTTGGAGAAAGTACTCCCCTGACGCTGTCAACTATCGCCACGTCACGATTCTCCCTGAGAATAGGTCTCATGCTATCACCGGTTATAAGAGCACGATACATGTCATTTGCAGTGAGCTCAAGCTCAACATTTGCAAGTTTTTTATATGCAGCACGGTTACGTTCCTTTGTATGTCCGCCCTCAAAAATCACTCTTAAATCCATATTATTCCAATAGGCTTATGCCTCTCCTGTTAATTTCACCTTTATCATGTCGTGTCCCACTGCCTTCAGGTATGGTCCAAACACATCGGCGGTCTTTATTTTAAGGCTCGAAGTACTTACGCAAGGGTGACACCCCAGGTACTCCTCCTTCATCACATCTTCATCCACCAGAAGCTGCACAACATTGTCCTTGTCATTCATAAGTCCCATGATGCTCACGGCTCCCGGCTTAATATCCAGATACTTCTCCATGTCCTCAGGTGACGCAAATGAAAGCCTTGCACTGCCGATCTGTGATGTGATCTCCTTTGTCTTAAATGGCTTGTCCCCGGGCATCATCAAAAGATAGAACTGGGTCTTCTGCCTGTTGCATAAAAACAGGTTTTGGCAAATGGTGGCATTGAGCACCGAATCGATCTCGTAGCAAACCTCCATGGTGTCCGCCGGCGCATGGTCTGTTCTCATATATTCAATCCCATGTTCGTCAAGGAAGTCATAGACCCTGACCTCTCTGGGCAGTCTGCCCTCGGTGTTCTCAGGTCTTCCTAAAAACAATTCCATATACTACTACCTCCACTATGTCAGATCACAAAAAATGCCGTTGGCAGAACCTGGTGCTACATGCCTGATTCTCATAGAAAACCTGGCATATCCTGTGGAACATCAACCCATACTAAAATAAGCACCATCAAATCTGACCCTATCTGTTGGATTTTTCTATGCACAGCCTATATATACCATGCATTTCTGTGACAGTATACTATATTTTTTTAATTATTTCAACTTTAGAGAAAATTCCATATATTCATATTATTTGCAATTTTCAATCTTATCGGTCATAACTTGTATTCTATTTGCTTTTTATCACCTGATAGAATGCCTCCGCCATGAGGGCATATCCATCCTTATTGGGATGTATGTCCATATTGGTGCCTGTGGCATCATTTTTGGCATTGAGCACGGTTTTATTTGTCAATTCAAATGCCGTGTAGCTGTCGGCCACTTCTATCCCCTTATCTGCCGCAACCTCCTTCATGACATTATTGAGCCTTGTGACCACCGTGTCGGTGTATTCGCTTAACGACACCTCTCCGTCCGGCACCTGTATTGTCATGTCAAGATTTTTGTAGGGGTTATATATCGTGGTGCAAATGATCCTGGCGTCTGGATTTTCCCTTTTAATATTATCTATAAGTGTCTCGAAATTGCTCCGGTACTGGTCCAGGCTGTTATCCAACTCAGTCTGTATGCTCTCGTACTCGTCCTCCGGTGCCGCCATATTATACATGGCGTATGCCGCCAGCATGGACGCCGTGTGAAGAACATCATTTGCCCCGATATCAATGGTAATGAGATCAGCCCTGCTGGTCATGGAGCACTGCCCCGCATTCAACATTTCAAGAAGCCCATCACTGGTCAACCCATCCACACCGTAATTGAACTCCGAGCACTTGTAACCATCCGTCCTGAGCTTGTGGGCTATAACCGCCGAAAATCTGTCCTTCTGCTTGTCCTCCAACCCATACCCGTGAGTCAGTGAATCTCCCAATGCCACATAGATCATCGTTTCTTCCGTATCACCTTTCTCTTTATCTGTAGTGTCCTGCTGCGAATTGTCTGTTTCCTCTGACCAGTTGTCGGTCGATTGGTCAGCACCGGAATTATTGTCTGTGTCAGCAGCGTTTTCGTTATCCCTTAAGTCACCGTTGCTTTTGTCATTCCCGGTTCCACTGTCTTCTATCTGGCTCACTGCTGTTTTGTCTCTGTCGATGCTTTCCTTGCTGCCACACCCCACCGGGAATACACAGATTGCGAATACTGCCAGAAGCAATATTATCTTCAACTGCATTTTCTTGTTCTTTGTGCCACCTTTCGATTATTTGTTTAACAAATTGAGTTTTTTCTATCTTATATCTTCCAGATTATGTTCTCTGACTTATGTTTTTGCATCTTACATTTTACTTGCACTTTTATTTGGCTTTTTACGCTCTATTGCCGGTGTAAGACTATCTTTTTACATGTAAGAATTTTGATCTCAGGCTTTACTCAATACCAAGATGTCGCAACAAGCCCTCACAACCTTCAACAATATCCTGATATGTTGTTCGGAAATCTCCGGTATACCAAGGATCTGCTATGCTCTGCCCAGGTCCTCCGGCATAGTCCAGCAAGAGCTTTATTTTACCTGCCCGGTCAGGGCCTGTTATTCTGATGGTGCTTCTTATATTATCTGCATCTGCGCACAAAATATAATCGTAATATTCATAATCTGCAGCAGTAACCTGCCTTGCCCTCTTCCCTGAGAAGTCTGTATATCTTGTCTTACCAATGCCATGCCGCCTTAATTCTTCCTTCGCCGGCGGATATATAGGATTGCCCTTACCGCCCCAGATTTCCTCCGTTGACGTGGCCGCCGAGGCAATCTCGAATTGAGATATGAGATTACGCTTCTCGATCATGTCCTTTAATATATATTCCGCCATAGGGGAACGACAGATGTTACCGTAACAGATGAATAGGATTTTTATCATTGTTTTGTTTCTCCTTAATTTGCCCCGGAATGCCATTTATTGGTCTCACCTATCCCCTCTTATACTGCCTGCCTATCCTTTCCTCCGGGTGCAGATCCACCAAGTATAAGAATATAAGAAACGCCCATTCAAGGGGCTTCATCAATATGTAAACAATATCCGCTTTAACCGGGCTGGTGATATGTCTTGAAACAGGATATCCATATGTATCATAAAAATAGCGGATGCTTTTATGAAATCTTGGGAATTTTTCCTGAATGACCTCTTCAAATGCATTTGCAATGCAGAGCTGCCGGTTCACGATGATCGTCTTTCCCCGGCGAGTGCCCAGACGCAAAGGTCTGACTATTTTCCTGTGACCACCTGCTGCAACTGTACAAAGATAATGACCCTCGTAATCTACCGGTGGTGGCGGCACTTGCTTTGAAAATGTCCAATCAGCTGTATCTGTAAATGCCTTTATGGGTGCGTCAATGCCCTGTCCAACCAATACAAATATGATTTCAAACACAGCAACAATAAAAAACATGCAAATAAAGACCAGCATTGAATACTTAGAAAAACTGGTCATCCTGGAATACATCCATTGAAATATCCTATGCTCATTTCCATCCAGTTTTTTATTTGCAGCGATATCAACCTGCTGAATTATCTGCTTTCGTATCACAGAAGCCGATAATATAAGAATATTTGCATAGTAAACATACAAATACAAGTCCAATCCGCTGACATTTCTGGCAATTTGTATGGCATACACGATCTGGAAAATATTGAGCAGCGCCAACATTGCAACCGACATTACGGAAATTAGTGGCGGTATTTTTGACGCTTCTATGAATAAGAGTATAAAATACCCCACAAAACTTAACAGGATAAGCGCCCCAACAGCCCAGGCATATTCGGATGAGATACTATAGTGGTTCTCCATGGTATTTACCTGTTCATACCAGTCTCCCGCTGTATTAAACTGTATCGCATATAGAAAAAAATATAATATTCCACCCATAAAAATTGTCAGACACGATACCGTCTTTTCCTTTTTGGGCTTTGAAGAACAGCAATTATAAATATTCCATATGGTCAAGATCACCGGCATTACAAATGCAACGAAATACAATAGTATCTCTGTAATAGTGCCATTCATATGTATATAAAACATTAATGCCTCTTTCCCTACTTTCTACTTCCTGTACCTATGTTCAGATTCTGTTACCATTGACAGCATTTCTTGGCTGTTTAATCCATACTTAACCATGTCTCGCCGTCCGCTATCTCCATGACTTCTTCCAGTGCTTTCGGTAATTTTCCTTTCTATATGCCCCCGGCGTACTTCCAAATTTCTCCCGGAAACATTTTATAAAGTAACTGTTGGAGGCAAATGCAAGATACTGGGATATCTCCATACAGGAAAAGTCCGAACACAATAACATGTTCTTTGCCGCCTGAAGCTTTTTGTCCATAACATAATCAGAAAGAGTCTGTCCCACTTCCTTGCGAAATAATCTGCTCAGATATGATCTTTCCACACCCACATATTCTGCTATTTCAGAAATTTCTATTTTTTCATGGAGATGATCATACACATAATCCATCGTCCTTACACAATGAAGTGATATAACCTCCTTATTTTTTACATGTCTCATACGTTTAGCATAATCCATAATCACCTGATTATGTACATCTGTTATCTGCTGTTGGGTTTGTGCTTTGTCAAGTCTGTTAATGTAGAAATCACTGAGATTGTAGCTTTCCATCTCCTCCATACCCTCTTCTATACAGAATCTGGATATCATTGCTACAAGGACTATCTCATGATATCTTCTGTTGCGAACTTTGTCCTCCGACAATATCCCCCGCGATTTAAGAGTTACATCATCTTCTTCACCCGCAAGCAGCATACCGGTCAAAGTTTTCACATCACCACTTACCATACTCATTGAAGCTTCACCTTCAGGACCGAATACAGTTACTTCATAGTCCTCATCCAATGTTAAATCAGAATAATTGAAGTTAAATTCATCAAAGAAGTCTTTAGTGTGTTTCTGAATTACTGGCCTTGAACGGTTCCTCAATTCTTTTTGTATACCATTTTTAGAATACAATGTTCTGATATGATTTAATAAATCAATATAATCAGTAGTGTTTTTGTATTCCTGCTGGAATTTATAGTTAGTTAATATTTTTTCTGCCAAAACATTAACATTAGCTATTAATTCTTTAGCCTGACCTTTAATTTCTGAAAGCTCACCTGCAAATTCATCATATCTTCTTTCATAGACTTCATAGAAGTAGATTACTTTTTCGTATTTTTCTTTATCATAAACAGAAGCTTCTATTTTATTTTTCAGGATTTCAATCTGATTTAATGAAACACCAATATCATCTTTTTTAGAGATTAATTGAGATTCAAGAGCCTTTTTATTTTGAACAAAACCTTTAAGCTGATTAAATTCTTCTTCTTTCTTTAAACAATTCCTTATCTTTTCCGCTCTACTACTTCCTTCAAATTTATTATCAATCTCTTGCAATATATAATCTTCTATCCTCGTATTTACAACTACACCAACTTTTTTTCGT
>OKVP01000994.1_pt1 | contig 11823 bp, 10 predicted proteins | sample 1604821 | NCBI WGS metagenome assembly OKVP01 (sample SAMN01760946, study PRJEB22395) | human gut metagenome | reverse complement strand
TGGCTCATCCGCTTGATGTCATTCAGTCGCTGGATATGTACTTTTCAAGCTGCACAAGGCGGACTGAAAATGTCCCCTCAATGCATAGGCCACGGGAACGGCTTTTTTATAAGGTCGTTTGAAAAATTTTTTTAATTTTTTTCATACGGATAGCAACTGCCGCCTGCGTACACCCCCATCTTCGCGCAAGTTCTTCTTGACCATGTCCTTCGAGCGTAACATAGGTAAGCAATTCTAAATCCTTTTTGTTTAATTTTATAATGGCACGAAGCAATCGCTCATCTTCCAATGTGTCAACCCATGCATAACGATCTGGAAAGGCGCTTTCATCAAAGGAAGTGGAAAGCGCCTCGTTTTTCCGAAACAGTGCAGAGCGGCGCTCATCGTCCGGACTGTCGATTTCCAGCGATGGCATTTGTGTCGCCCTGCGCTCATAAGCGCGATTGCGGCAGAAGCAGTACCAGTCGTATTCATAAATCTTCTGTATCGCCGTTTCGCTCATACCGGCGTCCGTGTATTCTTTTCGAAGGCGCAGCCATTCACGGTCAAATTTTGCCTTTTCCTGTGCACAGTTGAATCCCATTACGGATTCCTCCAATCTTTTGAAATTTTGAGAGAACCAAAATTTCAAAAGCGGAGGGGCACGGGGTCGGATATAAAAAACAGCTATCGGCGTACATCTGCCTTCTCTGGCAGATATGCACTGATAGCTGTTAATTCTTACATCTGATAGTGTATATCTCGCGTATGCGAGGTTCTTGTCACATCCTGCAGCAGTTTTTGCGGCTGAAAGCCCCGCTACAGTATGCTGGTTGGCTGGTCACCGCAAGAAACGGCATCGCCGCTTCCATGCCACCGTTTGACGCATAAGACACTCCATTCCCAGCGGAAATGGAGTGTCTATGTTCACACAGGTAGACTCCCAATTCCGCCGTTTTTTTATATGGCGGAAACGGGAGTATTCTCTATATGTGCTATTAGTGTATGTATTTCACCACCATTGGAGCATTTTCTGATGAGGCTATTTCATGTAGAATATCGTCGACGGAGGTGATCTATCGGTGGTAGAACTACATGAGCCGGTTTCCGAGCGGATCGGCAAGATCCTGCGGGAAAACCGCGAAGCGCAGGGACTGACACGGCAGCAGCTTTCTGAAAAAAGTACAGTCAGTGACCGACAGATCTCCGCGATCGAGCTGGGCGAAAAGGGGCCGAGCATGAACTCGCTGGAGCTGCTCTTGCGCAGCCTCGGCCTTTCCGCCGACCAGATATTTTATCCGGAGCTGACCGAAGCTGATCCGACGTTGGTGCAGCTTACGCATCTAGCCGCGTCCTGCACAGAGCAGCAAAAGAGGATGGTCGTTAGATTCATCCGTATGCTTCAGGACGAAAACTACGGGGATTAAAAATAGCGGTGTTCGCCGGAACACCGCTATTTTTCTGCTTCTCTGATATATCGTTTTACAACTTGTAACAATTCTTGTGCAAGAAGCTGTTCGGAAGTGTCGTTCAGCAAGGTTTGCACCATTTCATATTCCACAACGCCCTCCAGCAGCGTATCTACCGATACATGGAACGCATTTGCTAGTCTAAGGCAAAGCGTCAAGTTCGGACGAGCCTCACCGCGTTCAATTCTGGATACTCGTTTTTGATCGGCCCCAATACGCGCTGCCAATTCATCCTGCGTAAGGTGGCACCGCTTTCGTAGCTTCCGGACATTCTCTCCAAGCTGAACATATAACAAATGATCTGAGTGTACGTATTCTTCTTTGTATTTCGTCATCTGTTACCATTAGTTTGTCATATTTCTCCCTTTTTGTAAACATCAGCAGTGACGTATTTTTACGTCAAAATCGCCGTATTTTACTTCATAATATTGAGTTTGCAGTGACATTTCTTCCAAGGACATTTGCAATGGTATAATCGCATACTCTGACACGGTCAAATTTTCGATTGGGTTCTCAATGCCTAAATGCTGCATTGCTGCCCTTCTTGCGGCATTTTGGCTGCCGCAGCTTCGTCGCAGATGAGGGTCACGTCGGAATGGAACTGCAGAATGGAGCCCGGAACCTCCGGCATGACCGGTCCGAAGAAGACCTTGTAGAGGATATCCGCCTTGTCCGCGCCCGTGATGACCATGACGATCTTCCGCGCCGCCATAACCGTGCCGATGCCCATCGTGACGGCTGCGGTCGGGACCTCGTCGATGGACGAGAAGAAGCGCTTGTTCGCCTCGCGGGTCATGTCCGTCAATTTCACTTCATGCGTCATGACCGGGAAATGGTCACACGGCTCGTTGAAGCCGATGTGGCCGTCGTGGCCAATGCCGAGCAGTTGGATATCTACGCCGCCCCAGTCTTCAATCTTGCGCTCATACGCCCTGCACATGGAGGGGATATCGTCAGCAAGGCCGTCAGGAACGATAGTGTTCTCAGGTTTGATGGAGATATGGTCAAACAGGTTTTCCTGCATGAAGCGGCGGTAGCTCTGCGGATGATCGGGGGCAAGGCCCTTATATTCGTCGAGGTTGGCCGAGCGGACGCGGCTGAAATCGATGATCCCTGCCTGTTCGCGGGCGATCAGCTCGCGGTACAGTGGCAGCGGGGTCGAGCCGGTGGCAAGGCCCATGACGCAGGCGGGCTTGGCGTGGATGACAGCCTCAAATTCGTCGGCAGCCGCCTTTCCCATTTCTTCGGGTGTTTTGACTTTGATGATATTCAGGTGCAGCATTTTGATCGCTCCTTATTGCTCATATCCGTTTGGATTTTGTTTCTGCCAGTTCCACGTGTCGCGGCACATATCGACGAGATTTTTTTCCGCCTTCCAGCCGAGCACTTCCAGACTTTTTGCGGGATCTGCATAGCAGGTCGCAAAGTCCCCGGGGCGGCGCGCGGTGATCTCATACGGTACCTTGACACCGTTTGCCACCTCAAAGGCGTGAACCATGTCAAGCACGCTGTAGCCATGACCGGTGCCGAGGTTGAACACGCCCTCGCCGGTGTGGGACATCAAATACTGGATCGCGGCAACATGACCCTTCGCCAGATCAACAACATGAATGTAGTCGCGCACGCCTGTTCCATCGGGTGTGGGATAGTCGTTGCCGAACACGTTCAGATGGTCGCGCTTGCCGATGGCGGTCTGCGAAATATACGGCATAAGATTATTGGGAATGCCGTTCGGATGCTCGCCGATCTTTCCGCTTTCGTGCGCCCCCACAGGGTTAAAATAGCGCAGGTTCACGACCGACCATTCGGGGTCCGCTTTTGCGATGTCGCGCAGGATCTGTTCCCCCATGTACTTTGTCCAGCCATAGGGATTGGTGCAGTTTCCGGTTTTGGCGGTCTCGCGCAGCGGCATCTCGTTGTCGCCGGAGTAGACCGTGGCGGACGAAGAAAAGATGATGCGCTTGACATTGTGCTTTTCCATGACTTTACAGAGCATCAAGGTGGCATCGAGATTGTTCTGATAATAGTCCATCGGCTTGGCAACGGATTCACCCACCGCCTTGAGGCCCGCGAAGTGGATGGCGCAGGAAATCTCATGCTCTGCAAAGATTTTTTCCAGCAGCGCCTCGTCACGCACGTCGCCCTCGATAAACTCCACCGTCTTGCTGGTAATTTCGGCCACGCGGTGCAGGCTTTCAGGGTTGGAATTGCTGAGATTGTCAATTACAATCGGCGTATGGCCCGCCTCGATCAGCTCCACACAGGTGTGGCTGCCAATATATCCGGCGCCGCCGGTCACAAGAACATTCATTTTGTTTCCTCCTCAACGATTTTCCGCATTTCGTCCCACTTCTTCTCCATATCCGCCACCAGCTTGAACTGCGTGCGGGCGCGATCCAGATTCTGCCCCTCGCGGTGAACGGCGAAATAATGGTCGCCGTCCAGATAGTCTGTCAGGAAGCGGACGCCGCACTCCATCGTCATGGTCTTCGCGCCCATCGGCAGCATTTCCAGCTCCTTACCCGTCAGGCCGGGACAGGCGCGGACATAACCGCGTGTGAAAACGCGGAATCGTTCGAGACTCATCTCCATTTTGGACAGATCTTTTTCATCCTCTGCCGCCGTAGCCGCACCGAACCGGATGGAATCGCCGAAGTCATACAGGCTGGAGCCGGGCATGACCGTATCCAGATCGATCACACAAAGCGCTTTGCGTGTTTTTGCATCCAGCAGGACGTTATTCAGCTTGGTATCGTTGTGTGTTACGCGCAGCGGAAGCTTTCCTGACGCAAGCGCGTTCTGAATGGCCGACATTTCTGCCTGCCGGGCCAGCGCAAATTCAATTTCTGGCTGAACCTGCGCTGCCCGGTGCATGGGGTCGCGCTCCAATGTCTCCAGAAGCGCGCGGTAACGGTCGGGCGTATTGTGGAAATTCGGGATGGTCTCGTGCAGCTTCGCCGCCGGGAAATCCGTCAGAAGCTGCTGGAATGTGCCGAAGCCCACGGCGCTCTGATAAAAGTCCTCGTCCGTCTCGGGAAGCTGGAGGCAAATCGAATCTTCCACAAAGTCATACACGCGCCAATAGGCATCCTGCGCATGCAGATAGCTTGCGCCGTCATGCGTTTTTACAAGCGTCAGAACGCCGCGCGGGTCGTCTGTTTCTGTCCGCAGGAACTCCGTGACGGCAGTGATATTTTCCATCAGCCCCGCCACGTCGCGGAACGTATTGTTGTTGATTTTTTGCAGGATATAGCGATGGCCGCTCCCGGTCACGACCAGATAGGTCACGTTGATATGCCCGCAGCCATACGGCTCGCAGGAAACAGGCTCCGCGTCCAGGTGGAAGCCGCGCAGTACTTCAAACAGGTTTTCGTTCATTTCCAAAGCTCCTCCGTATAAATGCCCTCCGCCTTCATCCTGGCCACGGCTTCCTTGACAGATGCCAGATCTTCGCGGTAGGTCACGCCGTACCATGTTTCCTCGCACGGCAGCACCTGCACGCTTGCGGACTTGTCTGCAAGCTGCTCATTTACCACAAACGGCAGGAAGTATTCACACTTGAGCGGATTTGTCTTCATTGCTTCTGTCAGGAACGCGCCCATGCGCGCCCAGAGCTCATCCAGCACACGCGCCGAGAAACCCCAGAGGTTCATCGACACGATGGTGTCGCCCGCCAGCGGAAAGAAATGCTCCCCATCCTCGGTGTATTCGGCGTCCGCGCCTTTTTTGAAGATCTTCGTGCGTTCCGTCACACCGGTCAGCATCCCGTCTTCGATCTCGCAGACGCCGCGCGCCACGGAGCCGAACTCCGTCACCGTATTTTTCAGACGGTAGCCGACCATGGCATACTTGCTCTCATCGGTCTGTGCCGCCAGAAAATCATAGATTTCCGAGAATGCCGTGCGCCCGTAGAAGTCATCCGCATTGATGATGGCAAACGGACCGTTTACCACGCCCTTGCAGCAGGCCAGCGCATGGCCGGTGCCCCACGGCTTTGTGCGTCCCTCCGGAGCCTCTATGCCCTCCGGCAGGCGGTCAAGATCCTGATAGACGTAGGACACATGGAAATATCGCTCCATGCGGTCGCCGATGCACTCCTGGAACTCCGCTTCCATCTCGCGCTTGATGATGAACACCACATCGCGGAAACCCGCGCGCCATGCGTCAAACAGGGAAAAATCAATGATGATATGTCCTTCCGGATCGACCGGCTCGATCTGCTTGAGGCCGCCAAAGCGGCTGCCCATGCCCGCGGCCATGATCACAAGAGTTGGTTTTTGTCTGTCCATTTTTTCACGTCTCCTGCTCCGTTTTTTATTCTGAGCTCATCTTAGCCGGGTCTGCAGCGGAAAGCAACGTTTCCCCCTACTCTGTGCAGTATCGTATAAATTCCATGCGGTATATGGAAAAAAATATTGCATTTCCAAGTACCTTGTGATAAATATAGTGCAAAAGGAGGCTTCACTATGCAGATCAAGAACCTCTCCTCCGCGCAGACATTCGGCACTGTCATCGCCTCGCTCCCGGACGATATGCCGTGCACCAGTCATTGCTGTGTCCGTGCCGGCGAACCCATAAAAGAGTGGCTGTCGCAGGAGCCAGTCGTTCTGGATTATGTTTCCGGGATGCCGCTGCTTGTAATCTATGAAGCAGAGTCTTACAGTCTCTACTATCTCGACCGTGTCTTTAAGTTGCGCCCCGGTGTCCGGTTTTCAGTCACCGCGCTGGATGCCCTCTGCTGCTTTGACATCTGCACCGCGCGTCCCGATGTGCTTTCACTTCTGGGCGAGCACCCGGCGGAGATATTCTACGGTGCCTCCAGCGATCTGAAGCTGGAGCGGCTCTATACCTTTTTCTATCAGGAATGCAGTAGGGATTTTTACTTCCGCGGCGAACAGCATGAGGCACTGGAGTTGGTCTATGTCGACCGGGGCGAACTGCACAATCTGGTCGGCGGCGTGGATATTCTGCTCCGGCCACAGCAGATGCTGCTCATCAACCGGAACATCTGGCACATGCAGTATGCCGATCTTCCCGTCAGCTTTCTAACCGTCTCTTTCCGTGCGGCCGTCGATTCCCCCTGCTCTTCTCTCTGCGGCCAGGTCCTTGCGCTTACCGCACGCCAGATCACACTGCTGCGCCGGATGCTGGACGAACACAGCAGTACAGACTTCGCATATGATTGTGTGGAGAGCCTTTTGAAACTGCTTCTGGCTGACCTGATCCGCTGCGAAAAAAAGCGTTCCTTCCAACCCGCAGCGCAGCTCCCATCCACCAGTCACGCCGAACAGCGCATCGCTGACCAACTGGTACAGATCATTTCCTCTAAAGCAGGAGAAAAGATCACGTTACAGCAGCTCGCCGATGCCGCGCACATCAGCACAACCTACCTGCACCGTATTTTTCGCACACAGCTCGGCATGACGCCGGGCAATTATCTGGCAAAGATCCGCATTGAGGAAAGTAAGCTCCTTCTCCGAGACGGCACGCTGTCCATGGGTGAAATTTCCTTACGCATGGGCTTCTCCAGCCAGCAGCACTTTTCTCGTCAGTTTCGCACCGTGGCCGGCATGACGCCTTCTGAGTACGTGCGGACACTGCGCTGAGCAGATATAAAAGGCAGGCGGACCGCTTCATCAGAAATGATCCCCCGCCTTTTCGTTTATGCGCGATATCTATCACATTCTGAGCAAGAATGTGCCGTACAATCCAGCTGCCTGCACAGGAGGATAAGCCCCCTGTAGCTCGCTAGATTTCTCAAAAAAAGCCTTTGAAATGCTTGCCCATATGGGGTTTATAGTCTTAAATGCCTCTCCGTTACCTTCGTTGGGGTAATCTGTCATCCTCGTTTTTTGGCCGCCTAACCGACAGTCTGCTTTGTTGCGCCATTTTTTAGGATGTTTTTGTCACTGATTTGTTTCAAACTCGATGACCTCCAATTTGTATGCGGTAATCCCTACTTTGTAGTTCGTCGAACACCTACATTATATAGGTATCATACTGATTTAACCATGTTAATGGCTGTGACACGAGCGCAGAATCCAACTCAACCGCGCCCTTTGGAAAAACAAAGTATTCTCCATTCTTTACAACCAAGTCGACCGCAATATGCGAGTCCTTCAGCATCTGAACCAATAAATTTGCAAATGTGCCTCGCTCTAAAAAGGCATAACCGTCACGCTTTATGGGCAGCACATTTGTGAATGCGATATAATACGAGAAGAAGTTCTTGGGTTCATCCGCATTTTCTGCAAAAACACGAATGCAATGGTTATATCGATTGTCGCCACGCTGCTCATTCATATACGTATTGCTTATTTGCGTTCCAGTTGTACTGCAAAAGCGTAAATACTCTTTCGTACTGATTCCCGAAAAACTGCGGTCTGTCGGAATTCCGTTCAAGAAATTGAATAGAATTGTAAGAAAATGTTGATATTTTTTATTGTCGCACAGTCCAATTCCCAGTTGCTCTCTATAGCTTAAGAAATCCATTTTTATCTCCCTTCGTATTCTGACGTGCAGTATGCCGGGGTTTAAATTTACAAGACCATCATAACCGTTCTTCCTGAAAAATACAAGAGCACTCTCTTTCCGGCAAAAAACACAAAAAATACTGTACTACAATCGCGCATCCCTGCTGCAGAAATTCTGCAGCAGGGGTCGTTTGTTATATGTCGATCTATACAATAAACCGATTTACAGTTCACTGAATATGCTCGACAGGTGTAGATATCTGAAATTCTGCAGGTCCAGTACTGCGTGCCTGCTTTCCCTACCCCCATTTTGCCCCCCAATTAGTGCCGCTGTCTGCGGGCAGTTTGCGTGGGAAAGAACCTTTTGACAAAACCGATAGCAGAATAACAAAACTAATCTGAGTTAATTTTGACGATTTCAATAAAAATTCCATAGAAAGCCAAACAAATCAATGCGAATGGCGTGTGAATGATAGAGAAAATTGTGCGGCGGAATGCGCAAAATCCACAATAGCATTTGCTTCCAGTGAAAAAAAGACACCAATCGCACAAAAAGCGTTGACTCTCATTTGTTCAGAAAATCCTTATACTTATCTATAGAATTGTGCAAATAGACGGTGAAAAGGCGTAGGCCGGCTCTGGCTTTTATGCACATAGAGAAATGAGGAGGTATACAAATGAAAAACAGAAGTTTTCGGCGCTGGCTGACGCTGGTTCTGGTGCTGGCGATGCTGCTCGGCATTCTGCCCGCGGTAGCTGCGGCGGACGCGTCGCTCAGCGACTACGCTCCGGCCGGAACAACCAATCTGGCTGTGGGCGCGACGCTGACAGTGTCAAACGGCACGCATAATGCGATGGGTCAGGAAAACAGCTATGAAATGCCCAGTGAGCACTGGAGCAAGGATTTTGTCCACGACGGCGTGCTGGATGGCCAGGGATTTTCCACAAACCCCTATGATAGCGAGCCGGACGCGAGCGTGCAGGTTGTGCTGACCTTTGATCTGGGCAGGCGCTGCTCGGTATCCAAATTCGGCGTATTTGCGCGCGCAGGCGCCATTTTCCCGACCGACTATCAGATCGAGACCTCGCTGGACGGCGAGATGTGGAGCGTTGCGGCAGAGCAGACCGGCGCGCCCAAAGACCCGGCCGAACCGTATTTCTACGAGCTGGACAGCGCTGTGGAGGCGCGCTATGTGCGGCTGAATGTAACAAAGCGCTATGCGCAGGATTCCATTGGCGGCGCGGGCAACGACGGCAAGCTGGTGCAGCTGCAGGAGTTTGCCATCTGGGGCACGGTCGTGCAGGAATCGGGCGGCGATGAGAAGCCCACCGGCACAAAGGATGATATCGCCTCGTGGGCGCTGGACGGCACGGCGAACATTGCGCTGAACAAGAAAGTCAGCGTGTCCTCTGATTTTAAAGAGGGACTCGGCTGCTGGGAATCTGTCCAGCTGACCGATGGTGTGATTGTTTCAACGACCGCGCCTTACGGCACGAACGGCTGGACGACGCACCCATTTGAAGAGGGGGCAGCAGCCGACAAGGTTGCATGGGCGGCCATCAACCTCGGTGCGTCGTATGAGATCAGCCGGATCGTGGTATTCCCGCGCTCTGACAGCGAATACGCAAATAACTTCCCGGTGGACTATGTGCTTCAGACCTCGGACGACGGCGAGACCTGGACAGATCTCGTCACGGTGACGGGTCAGGCCACGCCCACTGCGCCGGTCTTCTTCGATCTGGAGACGGCGGTCACGACAAAGAATGTCCGGATCTATGTGACAAAGCGCGGCGGAACCATGGTGCAGCTGTCGGAGCTTGCGGTGTTTGGCACGCCGGGCCGCTATGACCTGCGCGCATGGCAGCCCGAAGGCACGGAAAACGCAGCGCTGAACAAGATGGTCAGCGTTTCGTCCGACTATGTTGCGCCGGAGGGCATCTGGGGCAGCATGCTGCTGAACGACGGCTATATCCGAGGCGTCGTCGGCTACGGCGGCGCGAACGGCTGGACGACGCTGCCCGTTGAGGGCGCATCGGCGGATACGGTCGCGTACGCAAGCATTGACCTTGGCCTGACGTATGAGCTCAGCCGCTTTGTGATCTTCCCGCGCTCGGACGATGGCAAGTATGGCTATGCGTTCCCAATCGACTATCAGCTGCAGGTTTCGTCCGACGGCAAGAACTGGACGGATGTGGTAAAGGTCACCGGTCAGAAAACGCCCGGCGCGCCGGTCTGCTTTGATCTGGAAGAACCGGTGGAGGCTTCCTACGTCCGGCTGTATGTGACGAAGCGCGCATATGCCGCAAACGACGGAGCCTATGTTGTGCAGCTGTCGGAGCTGGCCGCATTCGGCACGCTCAGCGCAAACAATTTTGCAGTGGATGTGAGCAAGAGCGCGCTGGAGCTGACCGTTGGCGAAAGCGACAGCGTCAAGGTGACGGTTACGGCAGTTGACGAGCTGGATCACAGCGTCAGCTGGGAAAGCGCAGATCCGGCTATCGCCTCCGTTGACGAAAACGGTGTGATCACGGCCAAAGCCGTTGGCAGCACGACGATCACCGCGACCGTTGCAAACTCCGCAAGAAACGAAAACGGCGAGAACATCAAAAAAGAGATCTCCGTTACGGTCGTTGAAAAGAAATTCAGCTTTGACGACAACATTCTCATCTCCATCTTCTGGCCGCCCACAAGCGAGTATATGGACAAGGTCAGCGACGATTCCCGCTGGGATGAGCAGTACAAGCTGATGGCCGACGCCGGGATCAACTTTGTCAACAACGTTACCGGCAACGACCTCAACAGCAAGGCAACGAACCTTAAGATGGCGGAATACGCCAACAAATACGGCATGCACGTGAGCGTCGCGGACAGCCGTTTTGGCGGCAACCTCATGAGCCTGACGGCGGAGCAGATCAAATCTCTGATCGGCGAGTATCGCAACGTCCCCGGCGTGGCGGGCTATTATATCCTGGACGAGCCGGCGAACGCCAACCCGTATAACGCCGTGCATCAGGCCATGAAGCAGGCCGATCCCAACGGCTATATGCATCTGAACTTCCTCCCGGCGTGGGCATATGCGACGCTGGAGCAGGCAAAGGATCAGATGAACGACTATCTCAAGCTGAACGCTGCGGGCGGCTATCCGCAGGATTATCTGATGTACGACCTGTACCCCTATCCCGACAACAGCACAGCCATGAACCGCTCCGGCTTCCTTGGCAATATGCGCGCCGTTTGGGAAGTGGGCAGAGAAAACGACGTCAAGACGGCAAACTATCTGCAGTCGGTTCAGATCCCGGGTGCGTACCGTGCGCCGTCTGCATCCGAGATCCGCTATGAGGCCATGATGGGTCTGGCCTTTGGCTATAAACAGTTCTCCTACTTCACATGGTTTACCCCCAGCAACCGCTCCGAGCCGTTTGCCGACGGCATCATCCTTCTGGACGGTACGCCGAATCCCAAGAGCTATGAGGCGGTCAAGCAGCTTAACAGCGAGATCCACGCGCTCGGCACGACGCTTGCCAGGCTGAACGCGGAGGAGATCTATCTCAACGGCGAGACGTGGGGCGATCTGCCCATTCCCGAGGGCTTCTTTGCGCAGGGCGTGGACAGCACGAACTTTACGGTCTCCTACCTCAAGGAAAAGAACGGCACGCAGGGCTACATGATGCTGGTCAACAATGACTACACAAATGCAGCCACCATCCGCGTAAAGCTCGACAGCGCGATCACGTCCCTCAAGCGCGTGAGCGCGCAGGACGGCACGCTTTTCGATGCGGCGCTCAGCGGCGGCGAGCTGACCGTGACGCTGGCAGCGGGCGACGGCGCGCTGTATCAGCTTCCGGCGGGCTATGTCTACGAGAGTGGCAAGGAAGAAAAAGCGAACATAGCGCTGGACGCA
>OKVP01000990.1_pt1 | contig 11836 bp, 9 predicted proteins | sample 1604821 | NCBI WGS metagenome assembly OKVP01 (sample SAMN01760946, study PRJEB22395) | human gut metagenome | reverse complement strand
CGGTGGGTTTCCTTTGATTTCTCCGACCAGTCCGGGATTTTCCAGTAATCCCCTGCCGATCATGATGCGATCAATAGCCGGGAAATCAGCTGTCACTTTCTTATAATCTTCCACACTGCATATATCTCCATTGTAACAGAGCGGCACATGGATCTGCTCCAGAGCACGGGCAAATGTTTCCATCCGCGGTGTTCCGCTGTAATAATCGTTCTGCAGGCGCGGATGAATAATCAGTTCTTCCAGCGGAAACTTTGCATAGACACCGCAGAGAGCTTCCCACTCATCCGGGTCTTTGATTCCGACTCTGGTCTTTACCGATACCGCAAGTGGACTGTTCTCCAGCACTTCTTCCAGCAACATTTCCAGTTCTTTCGGATCTGCCAGAAATCCGGCCCCTTTTCTTTTCGAGACAACGGTTCCGGACGGGCAGCCAAAATTAAGATTGACACTGGTAAATCCCAACTCTTCCAGCTGCCGAATCATCATCAGAAATTCATCGGCACGGTTTCCGATCAGCTGCGGCACCAGCCGGATCTGCTCATTATTTTCCGCTGCCAGATCCCGCTTTATTTTTTTGCTCATTTTTTTTGCTGCCGGGATAAACGGTGTAAAATATTTATCTATATATGGAAAATAATGTGCATAAGCATTGCGCACAATATATCCCGTAATTCCCTCCATCGGAGCAAGATAAAATAACATAATTTTCCCTCCATTTTTCTATTATAAGAATTTTACCGGTAAAAGCAAATGATTTTCCGATAAGAATTGACAAGTTTTCACCAAAAGCCTATAGTTACGGTTAGAATGAACTTAAAATAGGAGGTGTTCGACTTGGATAATCACAACGAGAAAAAGACAAAACAAATCAAACGGATACTGGCTATCATTACCATTGTTTTTGTAATCCTGATCGGATATTTTATCGGGCGTCCCCTGGTTCATTTTGTATCGGATCCCAAACAATTCCGTGTCTGGGTCAATGACAAAGGAATATGGGGAGTCCTTGGTTTTATTGGAATGAACATCCTGCAGGTACTCCTTGCGGTAATTCCCGGTGGTCCTTTTGAAATTGGTGCCGGATACGCTTTCGGGGTAATCCGTGGTACACTGATCTGTGATTTTGCCATGACAACTGCAAGCGTCATCATCTTTCTGTTTGTGCGCCGTTTCGGCATGAAGTTTGTGGAATTGTTTGTAAGTCGTGAAAAAATAGAATCTGTAAAAATATTAAAAAGTTCCAGGCGTTCGGAGAGCATCATTTTTCTGCTCTTCCTCATACCCGGAACTCCCAAAGACCTGTTATCTTATCTCGTCGGACTGACCGATATAAAGCTCTCCCACTGGATCATTATCTGTGCAGTTGGCCGTATGCCGGCAATCTTTCTTTCTGTCTTAAGCGGCAACGCATTAAACAAAGCGGATTACACATTTGTCATTCTGATGTTTGCTGTCATGATTGCCCTGTCCATCTGCGGATTTTTCTTTTACCGTTCCCGCAACAAAACAGACAGCGGTTCCGAGAACGACAAGGAATAAATTCAGTACGGAGCACGGCAGACTCTCTGCTGTTCTCCACAACTGCTGCATTCGTCCAGAAATTTATTAATGCAGACGTGACACACATCCCCATCTTTGTCCCTCACACGGATCACATGTGTAGATACCCACTGATAGCGATCTCCCCGTCCCTTCTGATACAGCTTGACGCAGACTTCTTTCCGTCCCTGCCCCAGCATCTGTAACAGACGTTCCCTGGAGAAATTGTCCAGAAACGCACGCTGGTAATTCGGGTGTATGTTTTCCACCCCGACATCAATCAGATCATCATATTTTCCACTGCTCGGCATGTCATTTGCCAGAAATCCGTCATCCTTGATCATGGTATATGTATTTTTTGTAAGATTTGCTGCCACAATCATCGGAAATGCTTCTGACACTGCCTCAAACACTGTCAGTACCTCCTCCATGCTGATTCCATTCAGTGCTTCGAACTCTTTAAACGATCTTGCACTCTTCATCTGATGCACCTCCCAAACCTCGTTTTCATTTGTTTTTGCCCCTCTTTTACCCCTGCCTTTATTATAAATAAAACGCGTCCTTTTTACAATAGACAAAACCTGCGGAATGATAAAAGAAAAACAGCCGAACCCATATCCTCTATGTTTCCAGCTGCTTTTTCAAGAGCGATAGACGGGGCTCGAACCCGCGGTCTCGACCTTGGCAAGGTCGCGCGTTACCAACTACGCCACTATCGCATATGTAAGCTCTCTCGTGAGCACAGATAAGATAATAACAGATACATGCTCTTCTGTCAACCACTTTTTGAATTTTTTATACATTTTGAAAAATTTATACCAATGGGAAGTTTAAAATTAAACGCATGAATAGATATTCCCTGCATAGAATATACCAAAGCTGGAAATGGAGGTAACAAATGAGTGCAAAAACCAGAATTGTCGTTCTTCATATGAAAAAACTTGTGTTTGCAGGTATTGTCACAGGACTTGGTATCCTGCTTGTGATCTTCCTTGGAATCCTGCTTGGCAGTTCCCACAAACAGTCCGCAGACAACGAAGCGGTAGAAACCATGTACGTTCCGGGTGTCTATACCTCTTCTGTCATGATTGATGGAAATCCGTTCGATGTACAGGTATCTGTAGACGAAGACCATATCAACGAAATCACCATGGTTCATCTGGATGAAACTGTAGAAACCATGTACCCATTGGTCCGTCCTACGCTCGATGAACTGGCAAAACAGATTATTTCCAGCCAGTCCCTTACGGATCTTACATATTCCAAAAACAACCAGTATACCTGTCGTCTGCTCATCGGTGCAGTATCCGAGGCATTGGAAAAGGCATCACCCGATCGGTGATGCCCCACATGCAAATATCTGATAAGCAGATCTTATTGTGCCTCTGTGTTTAATCCACTCACGTAGCTGGACAATGCAGAAGTATCGGTATAATACGTCTGTGCCGGCTTATTATCCTCATAATAACTGTATCCGGTATAACCGGCCCATCCAACGATGGCAACTAAAATTGCACATCCACAGATGATACCAATGATTTTTTCCGTTTTCTGCTTTGCCATCTCTTTTTTACGATTGGCTTTTTCTTTCTTATATTTATCTACCTTTGCCTGACTCATATTTCCTTCTCTCCTAAATCTGTTGATGGTTCTATTCTACACATTTTCAACAGAAAAAGCAAGTAAACGGTTTTACATATTGCGGGAGATATCCAGGCACTTCATCATTGCCTCGATCACGCTGCTGCGCATGCCTTTTTCCTCCAGCACACGCACTGCCTGAATGGTGGTTCCTGCCGGAGAGCATACCATATCTTTGAGTTCTCCCGGATGTTTTCCCGTCTCAAGAACCATCTTTGCACTTCCAAGTACCGCCTGTGCTGCAAATTTGTACGCCTGCTGTCTCGGCATTCCACCAGCCACTGCTGCATCTGCCATGGCTTCAATAAACATAAATACATAGGCCGGAGAGCTTCCGCTGACGGCAGTAACCACATCCATCAGATGCTCCGGAATGACTTCCGTCTGTGAAAATCCACTGCAGAGATCCCGCACCAGAGCCATATCCTCATCCGTCACACGTGCTCCCGCACACATACCCATCATGCCTTCTTTGACCATAGATGGGGTATTCGGCATCGTACGAATCACTTTTAAATTTCGTCCGAGCACTTCATCAAACCATACCAGTGTCTTTCCCGGCGCGATGGATACCAGAATCTGCTCTTCTGTAAGAAGATCCTTGATTTCCTCTAACACTTCGGCATAAAACTGTGGCTTTACTGCCACAAACAAAATGTCTGCAAATGCTGCCACATCCCGGTTGTCCGTACTGATCTGCACTCCGAACTGTGCTTTCTTTTCTTCCAGCGTTTTCTTCGTACGACAGGAAATCATCATCTCCTGCGGAGGGCATTTTCCGGATTCCAAAATTCCCTGTATCATGGCTGTTCCCATATTTCCACAGCCGATAAAACCGATTTTCTTTTCCATGTTCTATCTAGCTCCTATAATCTCCATTAATTTTTACATAATCATACGTCAGATCACATCCCCAGGCTTTGGCAGATGCCTCTCCCTGATGCAGATCAATATTGATATAAATTTCATCTTCCTCTAAGATTTCTTTTGCTTTCTCCTCAGAGAAATCTACACCGGCAGCATTTCTGCATACGGCAATGGTTCCCTTGGACGATGCCAGATCCACATCCACTTTGTTGATATCAAACTCCGCATCCGCATAACCGATTGCACATAAAATACGTCCCCAGTTGGCATCTTCCCCAAACATTGCACACTTAAACAGTGGGGAACAGATCACACTCTTTGCAATAATGATTGCGGTATCCTGATCCGGCGCACCGCTACAGGTACACTCCAGCATCTTCGATGCTCCCTCACCGTCCTTGGCAAGCATCTTGGTCAGCGTCATGAGTACCTGATACAGCGCCTGACGAAACGTATCATAATCCTCTCCCTCTGCTGTGACTGGCGTATTTTCTGCCATGCCGTTTGCCAGAATACTGACCATATCATTGGTAGAAGTATCTCCATCAATGCTCAGACAATTGTATGTCACCTTTACAATCTCAGAAAGTGCTTTCTGGATCATTTCTGAGGAAATCGCAACATCGGTTGTAACAAAATTTAACGTGGTAGCCATATTCGGATGGATCATGCCACTTCCCTTTGCCATACCGCCAACCGTACAGGTCTTCCCGTCAAGCGTAAAAGAAACCGCGGTCTCCTTGGCATAGGTATCGGTTGTCATGATGGCATTTGCTGCTTTTCCATGATTCTGTGGAGAAAGTCCGCGTGCCAGCTCCTGCACATGATCACGGATCGGTTCAATCGGAAGCTTCTGTCCAATGACACCGGTTGATGCCACGATCACCTCGTCTGCCTTTATGCCCAGCTCTGCTGCAGCCAGATCACACATCATCTGTGCCTTTTCTTCTCCGTCTGCATTACAGGTATTGGCATTCTTACTGTTGACAATAACAGCCCTCGCCTTATTTCCGGTTGCTGCCAGATGTTTCTTTGTCACAAGGATTGGTGCACCCTTTACTTTATTCGTTGTATAGACAGCCGCTGCCGTACACTCTTTCTCTGACCATATCAGTGCCAGATCATTTTTGTTCCGATCCGGATTTAACCCACAGTTTAATCCGTTTGCGGAAAATCCTGCAGCCGCACATACACCGCCCTCAACCTGTTTCATTGTTATATTCATAATTTTTATCTCCTTCTAAGTTATAGTAGTAAAAATCCTCAGCAGAATTTCTCCTGCTGAGGCACCTTTATCTCATTCCATCTGTTTACTTTATGTACTTATCCAGTTCATGAGATACCGCAAGCACATTGTCAAGTTTCTGTTTTGCCTGCTCGGCATAGTTTAAATTCTCAACTGACAGATCCGCTACCTGTACGGAAGAGGCCGTCACTTCTTCCGTTGTTGCAGAAAGATTACTGATATTGTCTACAATCTGATTGTTTGCATCCGACAGACGGTTTAACATGCCGTCAATGCCTTCGATCTCCTGAACCAGTGTATTGACATTCTCATTCATTCCCGAAAAACTCTCAGATGCTTTCGCAATCATGGAATCCTGCGCATTGGTAGCCTCAATCGAACGGCTCACCGCCGTTGCTGCATCCTCTGCATTTTTAAACAATTCATCCAGAATCTGTGCGATGCTTTCTGTCTCACTTCTGGTTTTCTCTGCCAGCTGACGGATTTCATCAGCCACTACAGCAAACCCTTTTCCGGCTTCCCCTGCACGGGCACTCTCAATAGAAGCATTGAGCGCCAGCAGATTGGTCTGACTGGAAATGGAAAAGATGGTATCTGCAATACTCTTTACTGCCTCGGTACGCTCCTGTAACGCTTTCATGGAATCTGCCACTCCGGAGTTTGTCTCTGCGATTACCGCGGACTGTTTCTTCAGATGTTCCATGATCTCCATACTCTTCTGATTCAGTTCCCCGGACTGCTTTGCCACTTTTACCATATTCTCGGAACTTTCCAGTGTCTGCTCAATTGAATGCTGGATATCCTGTGTCATGGTTGTCTGTGTCTGGATATTTTCCGCCGTGCTTTGCGTGCTGGAAGAAATATCTTTCATCGCACCATTGACCACCTCTGTCGATCCATTCAGATCATTGACAATCTTCATCACGGATTCCGTACCCTTACGCACTTCTTCCGCCACACCGATCACATCGTCTAAAATTGCCTGCTGCTTCCGCTGCTCCTGCTGTTCACTGTGCCGGGTATCATGGTTGAATTTCTGTGCCACATTTGTTGTAAAGATCACAGCAAATACCAGTACCCCCAGTGCCAGCAGATCCAGTACAAGATTGGTTGTCCCGGCTACGCCTTCCGGCTGCTGACGGATCTGACCAAAGACAGTCAGCGCATTCAATACAAGATAACCGATGCAGCCGATTCTGGAATATTTCGGATCAAAAAACAAAATACAGCCGATAAAAGGAGCCAGTCCCAGAAAACGGATAAAGCTCTCCGTATATGCAAAAGTCATGAAAAATGATACGAGATATAACCCGATCAGTGCCAGATATCTCAGCCGCTCCGATTCCGGACGCCGCTTCCATCCAATGAGCAATGCACCTCCGGAGACTACTGCAATCACACTGACAAATGCCGCAAAGCCCAAAGAACGTACTCCTTTTGCTCTTGATGCCCAGAGCATAAACAGAATAAATGCATAAAAAATCAGATATTCTGTTACAAAAAAACGGTTTACTCTCTGTATCTGCTGCCCTTTTTCCGCAAAGCGATAATATTTTTCTTTTATTTTCATAATCAGTCCTCTCCCCTTTTATAGTTATAACACACGAAAGTTTCTGTTTCCATACTAGCACAGAGCAAAATAAAATGCAATTCTGTCCGCTGTAATAATCTTATTCCAGTTCTTCCATGACACTCTTATATGCTGGACGAATAATTTTGTTGCATCCCACCAGCTCCTCCAGCCGGTGTGCACTCCATCCTGCAATTCTTGCAATGGCAAACAATGGTGTATACAATTCCGACGGAATGCCAAGCATTTCATATACGAAACCACTGTAAAAATCCACATTCGGGCTGACACCCTTGAAAATATGACGCTTTTCTGCGATCAGTTCCGGAGCCACTTCTTCTATCATATTGTAAAGGTTCATGTCTTTCTGGCGTCCTTTTGCCTCCGCGAGATGCTCCACATAGCTGCGGAACACACGCTCTCTCGGATCAGACAGGGAATACACGGCATGTCCCATACCATAGATCAATCCCTTCTTATCAAAGACCTGTCCATCCAGCATCTTTCCAAGATAGGACTTCACCTCGTCACGATCGCTCCAGTCATGCACATTTTCCCGGATATCATTCATCATCTGCATAACTTTGATGTTGGCACCGCCATGCTTTGGTCCTTTCAGGGAAGACATTGCCGCAGCGATGGCAGAATATGTATCCGTACCGGCAGAAGTAACCACACGGGTGGTAAACGTACTGTTATTACCGCCGCCATGCTCCATATGAAGCATCAGTGCCACATCAAGCACCTGTGCCTCCAGCTGTGTATACTGCTTATTCGGCCGCAGCATACGAAGGAAATTCTCTGCCGTGGAAAGCTTCGGGTCCGGTCGGTGAATATACATACTCGAATCATTTTCATAATGATTATATGCGTGATATCCATATACCGCGATCATCGGGAAATTGGCAATCAGCTGCATACACTGACGGATATTGTTCTCAATGGAAGAATCTGTCGTATACGGATCATAGGCCGCAAGTGTCAGAATACTTCGTGTCATGGAATTCATGATATCCTTAGAAGGCGCCTTCATAATAACGTCTCTGGTAAAATTGGTCGGAAGTGTCCGGCTGTTGCCGAGCACCTCACAGAATTCATCCAGCTGCGCCTGATCCGGAAGTTCTCCAAACAGCAGCAGATATGCTGCTTTCTCGAAGCCGAATTCGTTCGGTCCAATGGATTTGATCAGTGTTTTTACATTATATCCGCGATACCATAACTCACCGTCACATGGCACCTGTTTTCCATTTTCATCTTTGAAGGACACAATCTTTGAAATACGGGTCAGGCCTGTCAATACACCCTTTCCGTTGACATCGCGAAGTCCTCTGTTTACCCCATACTCCTGAAACAATCCGTCCGAGATCGTATCATTCGTAATACACATATTCTGTTTTGATGCTGCGTAATTTGCTAATAAATCTTTTTTCTCCATACTTCACTCTCCAATCTGTATAGTCTTAATTATATCGTACTTGGTTCTCAAAAAAAAGCACTTCATAAATTTTTTATATCTTTTTACGCTTTGTATATAAATTTTATACCCCATAAAATTTCATCAGTGCATCGTAAACATTCATTTTTCCATAGCCCCAGGCGGTATTCGGATAGGATACATCCGGGTTCCTTTCGCACCCGCGAATCAGAATATTTCCGATCTGCACCGAATTTAAAAGCAGTCTTCTCCCACGGCTGTTTCCCCACTCCATGATCTGTGCACATGCTCCTGCCGCAATTGCAGAAGCTACACTCGTTCCCGTCAGCGTCACATAATTTCCAAGCCTTCCTATCGCCTGCACGCCCACAGCCGGAGCCACAAAATCCGGTTTTACAACCGACGCAATGGTATTCCCCCTCCCGGAATCCAGATATAAAATACCACTCTTTTGATCCATTCCACCCACCCCAATCGGAATTTTTGCCGAAGACGGCACGGTAAGTGTCACATCCGGATCCGGACGCAAAAACACCACGTCTTTTTCTAACATTCCGGTCATTGGCAGCCAGATATGAAATTGTCCTGTGATCGTGGTACTCGGATTAACATACAGCGTCCAGATCCCTGCCGCCGGGTTTTCAAACCGGATAAACACCAGCTGATCCCCCCGCGTGCGTCCCACCTGTGCATAATCAATTTCCACTCTTGTCCCTTCAAATATAAATTCCTGTTCCTGATGCGAATTTCCGGGCACATTCTGCGCCGGCATAAGAGTGCCTCCCGGCGAACGCACCGCCACCACAAACAATTCCGGTGCACTGGCCCACAACTCGAGATAAAATCCCCGCATCCGCTGTTCCACATTCACCTCTACCGCAACCATCGAATTTCCATCACTTTTCCCGTAAAAATGATGTCTGGCATTCGCCTCATTTCCGGTTGCCACAACCGCACACCGGCGCCATCTGCCCGCAATATCATCAAGAAGTTCCGAAAGATTGCTGCCACCGGAATGGCTTCCGTTGTTTGTCCCGAGACCAAGGCACAGAATAAGGGGCCGCCCCAGTTTTCTGGCAGTCTCTTCGAGATATTCAACTGCCGCCATAATGTCATTTTCCTGATAGGCAGGCATCTCCTGCGGAATATAAAAAAAGTCTTTCAGATATGGTTTTGCCGGTTTTAACTTTACAACCAGAAGTTCCGCATAAGGAGCCGCCCCAGTAAAACCAGCCTGCAGATCTTCACTTCCGCAGGCAATACTTGCCAGCATGGTTCCGTGCCCATCTTCATCCGTCACTGGAACCAGTTCCCGCGGATGTTCCTGTTCCAGTGCCTCATTGATCTCTTTTTGTGTATATTCTGTTCCGTACAAAAATCCCTGAGGGGTATTTTTCTCCCCCGCCGGAATACTCTGATCCCAGATTGAGCGGATTCTTGTACTTCCATCGGCATTCCGGAAACAGGGCAGTTCATAGGAAATTCCCGTATCAACAAATCCAATAAAAATACCCTGTCCCCGAAGGGACAGGGCTGGCTGATTCTGCAGCTGCAGAATACCGGTTGTCTCCAGCGCAAGCGTATCCAGCAGTCCGAAACATTTTGGGATAATCGAATATCCGTATGTCTTAATGCTCAGCTGCGGCACCTCGTCCCGGTCAAAATATTCTGCCACAAATTTTTCACCGATATTTTGTATACATTCTGCCCGGTCGTCAGAAATCTCCAAAGACTCTCTGACAATCAGGATATCGTAGGTATTGTTGGAGCGGATAAATGCATCACAATTTCTATCCATAAGAAGCTCCCACACTTCTTTTCCGTAACTATATGCACAAAACTTTCAGAATAGAACTTATTCTTTTACACATGCCACGCCATACGGTTCCAGTGTAAGAATTCCCTTGATCACCTCTCCCGTCAGAAGATCAATTCCCTCTACCCCGGAAACAATCTGCGGTCCGGTCGTATCATTCAGATAAAATACATACCGCATACCATCCGCTTCGCGTGTGTGACGTTCCACGCCATATGGAAGTTTATACATCGAAACTCCCGCTTTTTTCAGTGTACGCGCATACAGGTGCTGCATGGAAGCATCGTCCAGCCGGGCCGCGATATACATGGCACTGCCGTTTTGACATGTGCGCTCCGTCACTGCTGCCATTCCTTTGTAATAATCCTGTTCATAGGTACCAAGCACGTTTGTGCCATCTGCCACACGCAGAACTTCCGCATAATCCCGTACTTCCCCTTCCGGCATTTCGGCAAAATGTACGCGGTTGCGGTCGGACGGATACAGTGTATCAATTTCCTCACTGATCACGCCAAAGAGATCCTTTAATCCGTCTCCCGGAAATCCGCCCAGATAATTGAGCTGGTTTTCATCCACATATCCGGTCACATAGGTTGCAATCAGATGACCTCCCTGCTCCACAAACTGTTTCATGCGCTCCCCGACATGCGGATGCAGCAGATACAGCATTGGTGCCACAATCACAGAATAACCGCTATAATCCTCTTCACTGGAAATCACATCCACATCCACTCCGAGTGCCGACAGATTGCGGTATGCTTTCCTGCAGGTCTTAATATAGTTACGGGTGGACTCTGCCAGCCCCTTCATTCCATCCGTTGCCCAGAGGCTGTCCCAGTCGTATAACACGGCTACCGGTGCTTTTACGACTGTCCCTGCCAGATCTTTGAGTTTCTTTAATTCTTCCCCAAGATCTGCCACTTCACGAAAAACTCTGGTATCATCCGTTCCGAGATGATCCACAACCGCCCCATGGTACTGCTCAAACGATCCCCTTCCTTTCCGCCACTGGAAATACTGCACCGTATCGGAACCGAGAGCCACTGCCTGCAGCGAAGCCAGCCGGTGTACGCCCGGACGTTTCATTTTATTAAACGGATGCCAGTTGACCAGCCCCGGCGCGCTCTCCATGAGCATAAACGGCTGCTCTTTTTTCAGACAACGGATCATGGCATGATCAAACGCATTTTCTGTCATCGTATCTGAAAACGACTCCTCATCATTGTGAAACCGCGGATAAGAATCCCAGGACACCACGTCCAGCGGCTGCTGCATTTTATGATAGTCCAGTCCGTCATATTCCTTCATAAAGTTCGTTGTCACCGGAATCTGCGGGGTACGTTCTTTTAAAATGGCAATCTCTGCCTTCATGTAATCCGTCATATTCCAGGTGGTAAACCGTTTCCACTCCAGATTCAATCCCATAATGCTGAATTCTCCGTTGCGGTACGGTGGCTCAATCTGGGAAAAATCATTGTAAGTATGACTCCAGAACGTTGTCCACCATGCCTTGTTCAGTTTTTCAATATCATGGTCAAACTTTTCCGCCAGATAATCCTGGAACCGCTTTACACAGTGCGGACAGTAACATTCCCCACCAAATTCATTGGAAATATGCCACATCAGAAGTCCCGGATGATTTCCGAATTCATCTACCAGCTTATTGACGATCACAGAAACCTTTTTACGATAAACCGGTGCACTCATACAGTGGTTGTGCCG
>OKVP01000984.1_pt1 | contig 11859 bp, 10 predicted proteins | sample 1604821 | NCBI WGS metagenome assembly OKVP01 (sample SAMN01760946, study PRJEB22395) | human gut metagenome | reverse complement strand
TGTTCATAATGCCGATGCCGCCCACCAGCAGCGAGATGCTGGCAATGCCGGTAAGTATCACGATGACCATGTTGATCATCTTGTTCATTTCCTCCAGCCACTCGCTGGCGCTGTACACATAGTAGCCGTTTTCGGTCTTGAGGATCGACATCAATTCCTCTTCCATGGTGGCCTTGGCCTCGTTGGCAAGGCTTTCGTCGGTCATCACCGCCGTGTAGCAGTCCACCGAGCTCTGGCTGGAAAGCCGCATCACAGTGGTGTAGGGCAGGTAGACGCAGTCGTCATCGCTGCCCTGCTGCATAGTGGGGTCGCTGACTTTGGCAGACAGCACACCTACGACGCGGAACTTGTTGGCACCGATCTTGAGCGTCTGCCCCACACCGTTGCCGCCAAAGGCTACGCGGTTGAGGTAATCGCCGATGACGCAGACCTGCTTGTTGTCCTGCATATCCATATATTGCAGGCCGCGCCCCTGAACAATCTGGTAATTCTTCATTTCGGTAAAGTTTTCGTCCACACCGCTCATGTTGGACCAGCGGTAGCTGGTGGTACCGATCTTCAGCGTACCGCTGGCTTTGCCGCTGAAGTTGACCTGCGGCGACACCGCCTTGATCAGGTCGGAATGCCGCTGGCAGATGTCATACATCTCCTCCACCGACACGGAGCGGGAGCCGTAGCCCCACACCTGAATGCTGAGGGTGTTGGTGCCCAGTGCGGAAAAGCTGTCCCGCATACTTTTGGTCATGCCGTTGCCCAGACCCACGATGACGATGACCGCCATCACGCCGATGATGATGCCCAGCATGGTCAGAAAGGTGCGCAGCTTGTTGCTCCACACGTTCTGGATGGCCTGCCGGAAGGTTTCAAAGATCATGCCTGTTCCTCCTTTTCCGGCGTTTCGGGCAGCAGGGTGGGCTGCACCATGGCCTCCGGTGCGTGGGAGTCGCCGTCATACACCACCTGACCGTCCTCCAGCCGGATGATGCGGTCGGCCTGCACGGCAATGGAATTGTCGTGGGTGATCAGCACCACGGTGTGTCCCTGCTTGTGCAGCTGCTGCAAAAGCCCCAGCACCTCGCGGCCGGTATGGGAGTCCAGCGCGCCGGTGGGCTCATCTGCCAGAATGACCGGCGGGTTGCGCACCAGTGCCCGCGCAATGGACACGCGCTGCTGCTGGCCGCCGGAAAGCTGGTTGGGGCGGTTTTTCAGCTTGTCGCCAAGTCCCACCTGCTCCAGCACCTCCCGGGCGCGGATGTGGCGGTCGGCGCGGGAGATGCCCGCATACACCAGCGGTACCTCCACGTTTTCCATCAGGTTCAGCCTAGGCAGCAGATTGTATTGCTGGAAGATAAAGCCCAGCATTTCGTTGCGGACAGCGGCCAGCTCGTTGCGGTTCATCTTGCCCACATCCCGGCCATTCAGCCGGTAGGTGCCCGCCGTGGGCACATCCAGACAGCCGATGATGTTCATGCAGGTGGACTTGCCCGAGCCGGACTGGCCCACAATGGCAACAAACTCGCCTTTTTCTATTTTCATGGTGATGTGGTCGGCAGCTTTTACCGTGGTGTCGCCCATCTGGTAATACTTGCAGACCGCATCAAATTCGATCAGAGCACTCATTCCATCCTCCCATCAGAAGATCATCATGCCGCTGCCATCGTCATAGTAGCTGTCGCTGCTGACCGAGTTGGGGTCGTAACCAATGGTGTCCCCCTCCTGGATGCCGCTGACGATCTGGGTGTAATCATCATCGCTGACACCGGTCTTGACGGCCACATAGACAAAGCCCTCGGGGGCCTCCATGGTGGTATCCGCCTTGGAGGCGCTGGGGGAATCCTGGGTCACCAGCACATATCCGCCCCGGACGATGGCCGCATTGGGCACGGTCAGGGCATTGGCGGCCTCGGCCACCACGATCTCGGCGTTGGCGTTCATGCCGGGCCGCAGGCCGTCGGTCTCGTCAATGCGGATGGTCACCGGGTAGGTGGTGGTGCCGCCGTTGGAAGTTCCCTTCATGGAGACGCGGGTCACAGTGCCCACATAGTTCTTATCCTGCACGGCATCGGCTGTGATCTGCACCTTCTGGCCCACAGTCAGGGAGCTGATCTGCAGCTCGTCCACGTTGATGACCATTTCCAGATAGCTCAGGTCGTAGATGACGCAGAGGGTATCGCCGGATTTGACCGCATCGCCCACCTTGGCATCCTTTTCAATGATGGTGCCGCTGATGGGAGAGGTGACGGTATAGTTGGCCATGGTATCCTGCAGGTTCTGCAGGGAGATCTCAGCGCTGCGCAGAGTCTCAGAGGCCGACTGGATGCTCTCGGTCAGGTCATCGCCGCTCAGCTCGATCAGGATATCGTCCTTGGCAACAGTCTGGCCCTCCTGCACATGGATGGAGGTCACGGTGCCTGCGGCCTGTGCGGTCAGGGTACGCTCCGCCTGATAGCCAAAGGTGGCAGAACCGATGGAGCTGACCCCGTTGATGGAGGCGGTGGCCGCCTGCGCGGTGGTCAGGCCGCCCGCGTTCCGCACGGCAATGGTCACGGTGCGGGTGAGCAGGTTGCCGGTACTCAGTGCATCCGTTCCGGTCACGCTGGTCACGGTGCCGTCCAGCTGCTCAAAGGTGCCGTCCAGCGTCACCTGGGCGGTCTGGCCCACGCTGAAATTGGCGGCATCGGCGGCGGGGAATTCCAGCGTCAGCAGCATTTTGGAGCTGTCGCGGATGATGGCGACCTCCTGCCCACTGGTCACCTCGTCGCCTTTTGCGACCTTCAGGGTGCTCACAGTGCCATCCACTTCGGCACGCACATACTGGCGGTCCACCACCTTGTCATAGCTGCGCTGTGCCTGCTGCATGGCGATCTCGGCCTTTTCAAAGTTGGTGGAAGCGTCCGAGCTGTCCAGCGTGTAGAGGATGCTCCCCTCATCCAGCACGTCGCCCTCCTCAAACTCGCCGGTGAGCACCTTGCCCTCCACCAGAGATTTCACGGTGTAGGTGTTGGCAGGGTTCAGGGTGCCGGTGCCGCTCAGGGTGTTGGAGACATCCCGCACTTCAGGGCTGGCTTCCAGATAGCTGGGGTCCACGGCTGTGGTGCTGGCCTTCTTGGGCTTGAGCAGAAACACACCGCCCGCGATCACCACACAGACCACCGGCACGAGCCATTTCCAGTTCTTCTGCAAAAACAGCACCGGGGCCTTGGTTGTCTGTGCCGCAGGCGTTTCCGCACCCGGGTTCTCCGCGCCGTCCTTCTTCTTATTCCAGATCATCATGTTCCTCCTATCAGATTCAGGCCCGCCGAAGGGCAGCCTGTCAGATTCCTTTCCTATGTATAGATGTAGTGTATCGCATTTTGCCCAGATACACAAGCGTCCAAATTTCGTTTGCACGCTTTTCAGCAAATTTTCACAGATTGTAAACCTTTGTGCAAATCGCAAGTTGACCTGTCTGCCGCTTTCTGGTTTAATCGGGACGTTGTTTGTACCAAACCAGAGGAGGATTTTTTACTATGAATCAGACCAGTAAATTCTCGGTGCGCGATATCTGCTACGCGGGCCTGTTTGCCGCCGTCATCGCCGTGATGGCACAGATCTCCATCCCCATGCCGCTGGGTGTGCCCATGACCATGCAGACCTTCGCCATCACGCTGGCGGCTGTGGTGCTGGGCTCCAAACTGTCCGCCATTGCCACGCTTGTTTACCTGCTGCTGGGCGCTGTGGGCGTGCCGGTGCTGGCCAACTTCTCCGGCGGCATCGACAAGTTTGTCGGCCCCACCGGCGGCTTCCTGATCTCCTTCCCCATCATGGCCTACATCATCGGCCTGGGTGTGGAGCACAGGGATGCTTTCAAGGGTGCTTTCCCCGTGGCGGTTGTCGTGGGCACTGTGGTCAACTATATCGTGGGTGTCATCCTGTTCGTGATCGTTGCCCACAGCACCGTGTCTGTGGCTGTTTCCGCCTGCGTTCTTCCCTTCATTCCCACCGCCATCATCAAGGCTGTGCTGGCCTGCGTGCTGGGCCTGAACATCCGGAAGCGGATCCCGGGGGTAAAAAAGGCATGAGCATCGTACTGCGCCCGCATCACCTGCTCTGCACCCAGGGCTACTCCGGCCATGGCTACAGCGAAGCCTTTGTGGAGCACATGAATGATGTCGTCCACCAGCTGCGGGAGGTGCCCGGGACGAAGATCCAGCTCACCTTCTCCACCGACACCCTCTGTTCCTGCTGCCCCAACAAGCTGGGCACCGACCTGTGCGACACACAGGAAAAGGTCAAGCGGTACGACCGCAAGACCGTGGAGTATTTCGGGCTGGAGGAAAAGGAATACGACTACCAGGCCCTCATCCGGGAGATCGATGCCAAAGCCACCCCCGAGATGCTGGCCGATATCTGCCGGGACTGCTGCTGGTTCCCCATCAGCGCCTGCTGCAAGAATATCTGCGAAGGCAAATACGTGAAATAACATTTTCCCCTATACAACAGGCCGCCGTGCAGGATCATCTCCTGCACGGCGGCCTCTTTGTTTTATTCTGTTTCTGCGGCCTGCACCGTTACATAGACCCCGGCGGGGACACAGGCGGCCCAGGCATCCTGCTCGCTCAGCCAGCCGAATTGCTCGCACACATGGTCCGGGCACTGACTGTCGAGGAAGGCGATGGCTCCATCCTTTACCTGCAGATGCACGATGTAATCGCCCACGTCATACAGATAATCGTGGTCCTCGTCCAGCGGGATCGTTTCGGTGATGCCGTCGCCGAAATCGACCACGGCCACCAGCGGCTCCGCTTTGGGGGCGTTGGCACGGTACAGCACGAACAGGAGTGCTGCCGCGGCCAGCACCACGGCCGCAAAGATCAGATTTTTCTGCCAGCTTTTCAGGCGTTTCATGCAGCGTACTTGCTTGCAGCTGCGCCTGCAATGCGGCCAAAGACAGTGAAGTCAGCCACGGCATTGCCGCCCAGGCGGTTTGCACCGTGGACACCACCGGTCACCTCACCTGCTGCGAACAGGCCGGGGATGACCTCGCCGTTCTCGTTCAGGACTTCGGTGTTGGTGTTGATCTTCAGGCCGCCCATGGTGTGGTGCACACCTGCGGTGACCTTGATGGCATAGTAGGGAGCGGTATCCAGCTTGTTTGCAAAGCTGGTGCGGCCGAAGTCGGGGTCGTTCTTGGCCTCAACATAGCCGTTCCAGGTGTTCATGGTCTCGGCCAGAGCGGCACCGTCCACGCCGATCTGCTCAGCCAGCTCCTCGTAGGTCTTGCCCTCGAAGGTATAGCCCTTCTTGATGTAGCCCTGGATGACGCTGGAATCATCGACCATCTTCTGATCAATGATCAGCCAGCTGTAGCTGCCGGGCTGAGCGATCTCAGCGGCGGAGACAACGTCACGGGTACTGACTTCGTCAATGAAGCGCTTGCCCTCGGAATTGATCAGCACAGCACCGTCGCCGCGCAGGCCCTCGGTGATCAGAGAAGCGCTGTCGTACTGGACAGTGGGGTGGATCTGGATCTGGTCCATATCCACGGTGTCAGCACCGATGGCCTGTGCCATCTTGATGCCCTGGCCCAGGATGCCAGGGGCGTTGGTGGTCATAAAGCCCTTCAGCTCGGGCTTGTACTCAACGACCATATCCATGTTTGCGCCGAAACCGCCGGAGGTCAGGATCACGGCCTTGGCGTTGATGGTGATGGTCTCACCGGAAGCGCCGGTGGCCTTGATGCCAACAGCAGCGCCGTTGTCATCGGTCAGGATCTCGGTGGCGGTGGTGTTCAGCATCATCTGGACACCAGCCTTCTGGCAGTCCTCCTCCAGCAGGGGCACCATGTAAGCGCCCACAGAGACGACCTTGCCCTCCTCATTCACAGGGCGGTGGATCCGCTTGACAGATGCGCCGCCTGCAGAGGAGACGCTGTTCAGGGTGATGCCCTGCTCACCCAGCCAGTCGATGGCATCAGCGCTGTTGGAGCACAGGGTCTCCACCAGAGCAGGGTCATTGACACCCTTGCCGCCGATCATGGTATCCAGCTCCATCAGCTCAACGCTGTCAAAGTAGCCGGTGGGGTTGGCCTGGTAGGCAGCCCACTGCTCGGCCACGGTAGCAGCCAGAGCGGTGATGGTCTCGTTGTCAGCATACTTTTCAGCAGCGGCCTTCAGGGTCTTTTCGACACCTGCGCCCTCAGCGAACTCGTTCTCATCCTGATACACGGTCTTGCTGGCGTTCATGCCGCCGGTAGCGCGCACGGAGTTGCCGCCCACCACGGGCTGGCTCTCCACGATGACAACGCTCTTGCCCTCGCTGGTGGCAGTCAGGGCAGCGGTCATACCTGCGCCGCCTGCACCCACAATGACGATGTCGGTATCAACGGTAGAGTCCTCAGCAGGCTCAGCGTTGTTCTCCACAGCGGTCTGGAAATCCTCAGGCTTCAGACCAGCAGCGGTAATGGCAGCAGCGGCTGCCTCCTTGATGGCATTGGAGGTGATGGTAGCACCGGACACGCCATCTACTTCGATGCTGCCGCTCTCGGCGATCTCGCCGGGCAGCTGCTCGATTGCCTTGGAGCCCACGCCCTCGGTTTCATCGGCACCCTCAGCGGTGCAGCCGGTAATCTTGCCGTCGGTCAGGGTCAGGGTAACGGTAACATCGCCGCCAAAGCCCTTGGCAGTGCCGGTAAAATCGCCGGTAGCACCCGCGCCGGTGGTGGAGGCGGACTTGCTGCCGCAGCCGTAGCCCAGCAGGCTCACTGCAACGACAGCGGCCATAGCCAGCGCTGCAATGCTCTGTTTCATCTTCGTGTTTTTCATGGTTTCTTCTTTTTCCTTCTTAGTTGAAGCAACGTTGCAGGCAGTTAGCCTGCGCGAACATATCTCAGCATAAAAAGGGGGCTGCCCATTCGGAAGGCAGCCCCCTTTGCCGAACTAGGAAAAGATCAGGCGTTGGCCTGTGCAGCAGCAACAGCGCAGGCAACGGTAGCGCCGACCATGGGGTTGTTGCCCATGCCGATCAGGCCCATCATCTCAACGTGTGCGGGCACGGAGGAGGAACCTGCGAACTGAGCATCACCATGGACGCGGCCCAGAGAGTCGGTCAGGCCATAGCTTGCGGGGCCTGCAGCCACGTTATCGGGGTGCAGGGTACGGCCCGTGCCGCCGCCGGAAGCAACGGAGAAGTACTTCTTGCCGTTCTCGATGGCCCACTTCTTATAGGTACCTGCAACCAGGTGCTGGAAGCGGACGGGGTTGGTGGAGTTGCCGGTGATGGAGCACTGAACGTCCTCCTTCTTCATAATGGCAACGCCTTCCATAACGTCGTTTGCGCCGTAGCACTTGACAGCAGCGCGCTCACCCTCAGAGAAGGGGATCTCCTTGACGACGGTCAGGGTCTGGGTGGGGATATCGTACTCGGTCTGCACATAGGTGAAGCCGTTGATACGGGAAATGATGTAAGCTGCATCCTTGCCCAGGCCGTTCAGGATAACACGCAGGGGGGTCTTGCGGACCTTGTTTGCGGTGCGTGCGATACCGATAGCACCCTCAGCAGCAGCAAAGGACTCGTGGCCTGCCAGGAAAGCGAAGCAGGTGGTGTCCTCGCTCAGCAGACGAGCGCCCAGGTTGCCGTGGCCCAGACCGACCTGACGCTGCTCAGCAACAGAGCCGGGGATGGTGAAAGCTTCCAGACCCTCACCGATAGCAGCTGCGCACTCGGCAGCGTCGGTCAGGCCGCGCTTCACAGCGATAGCGGTGCCCAGAGTGTAAGCCCAGACAGCGTTATCAAAGCAGATGGGCTGCACGCCGCGGACGATCTTGTCGCAGTCGATGCCCTTAGCGAGGAGCATCTCGTTGCAAGCGTCCAGAGACTCCAGGCCGTTGGCCTTCAGGCATGCCTCGATTTTCGGCATACGGCGATCCATAGATTCAAAAGTTGCCATGAGTTGTTCCTCCTCTCTTATTCCTCACGCGGGTCAATGTACTTGACAGCGCCCTGCTCCTTGCTGAAGCGGCCGTAAGTACCCACGTTCTTCTCGTAAGCCTCGTTGGGGGTCTTGCCGTGACGGATATCCTCCATCATCTTGCCCAGCTTGACGAACTGATAGCCGATGACCTCATCGTTGGCATCCAGAGCCAGCTTGTTGATGTAGCCCTCGGTCAGCTCCAGGTAACGGACACCCTTGGCCTTGGTGGAGAAGATGGTGCCGGTCATGGAGCGCAGGCCCTTGCCCAGGTCATCCAGACCTGCGCCGATGGGCAGACCGTCCTCAGAGAAAGCGGTCTGGCTACGGCCGTAGACGATCTGCAGGAACAGCTCGCGCATTGCCACGTTGATGGCATCGCACACCAGGTCGGTGTTCAGAGCTTCCAGAATGGTCTTACCGGGCAGGATCTCGCCAGCCATAGCAGCGGAATGGGTCATACCGGAGCAGCCGATGGTCTCCACCAGAGCCTCCTCGATGACACCGTTCTTGATGTTCAGAGACAGCTTGCAGGTGCCCTGCTGGGGTGCACACCAGCCCACACCATGGGTGTAGCCGCTGATGTCCTTGATCTCATAGGCCTTGACCCATGCGCCCTCTTCGGGGATGGGAGCCGGACCATGCTTAGGACCTTTGGTGATCGGGCACATATTCTGTACTTGCTGCGAATAGGTCATAATCATACTCTCCTTTTGACAAATTGATGCCATTGGCAGGGGGTGTCCTGCCGTTTGCATTGACCGGCTGCGCCGCTCTCTTCCGCGCCACGCCGGTACTACCACGCATAATTTTATTATAGAGAACCTTGGCGGAATTTGCAAGACGTTTTGCGGATTTTTTCACAAGCATTTTTAACGGTTATTTGTTACTAACTAGCACTTTCACCGCTTTCGCCGCCCAGTTCGTCACATTTCTATCATATTTGTCAAAAGGAATATCTTGCGCTGTCCGGTTCAGTTTTTTCTGGGCAGCTGTTGGGCCCTGACAGGCCGGAGCGCCCAGATGCACACAAAGCCCGCCGCCGCGCCTGCCATAGCCAGCCAGTGCAGCCCGGTGGCAAGACCCCACAGGTTCGCCGCAAAGGGGAAGGCAAGGCTGCCCACGCTCTGTCCCAGCGCCAGAAAGCCGTAGTTCACCCCGGCATGGGGCAGGCCGAACAGGTCGGTGGAGAGGGAAGGCAGCACCGCCGCCAGCGCCGAATAACAGAAGGTAAGCCCTGCGTACACAGCCACAACGAGCCACCCCTGCGCGAACAGGAAGACCGCCGAAAGCCCCAGCGACACGCCGAACAGGATCAGGTCAGTGGGGCGGCGGCCGATCCGGTCGCTGAGCAGGGGCATCAGCAAGCGGCCCGCCGCGCTGCCCACGCTGCCCAGCACCACGCTCCACAGGGCAGCGCCCTCGTCCAGGCCCCGCTCCATGCCCAGCTTTAAGATGATGGGGCTGAACAGCAGCACCGCCGGGGTGGAAAAGCAGACCGCCCCGGCACAGAGCCAGTATTGTTTTGTTCTGAGCATCTGCAGCGGGGCAAGGTCGAGGGACGGGGTGCCTTTTCCCCTGCCCTGCTCCTCGGGCTTCTGCTTTGCCGGAGGCGGGTCGGTGAGCAGGGCGCTGCCCACAAGGCAGACCGGCAGCGTGAGTGCCCCCAGCGCCCAGAACGCCCCCCGGATTCCCTGCACCGGGCCAAAGCCCTTCAGCGCCGTGCGGACGAATCCGGTCAGGAACGCACCGCTCAGGCCCACCGCGCCGCCAATGACCCCCGTGGCAAGGCCCTTGCGCCCGGCGTACCATTTCTGGGCACAGGACTGGATGGACGGGTAGAGAAACGCCGTGCCCAGCCCCGCCGGAATGCTGAACACTGCCCAGAACCATGCCCCCTTTTCCCCGGGCAGGAGGGCCGCCGCAAAGAACCCGCCGCAGAGCAGGCCGGTGCCCCACAGCGCCGCGCAGCGCGGGCCTTTTTTATCCTGCAAAAAACCACCGATGACGCAGCCCACCCCGAACGCTGCGATCAGGATGCCGAACGCATAGCCCGCGCCGTCCTCGGTCAGGCTGAACTCGTCCATCACCGGCTGCTGGAACACGCCCCACGCCGCAGGCAAGCCCGTCAGGATCTGAATGGCCGCCCCCGCCGCCAGGATCGCCCAGGGGTGTTTTGCTGCAAACTGCTGTTTCATTGCCTTGCCTCCGAATGGTTTTTCCCCTACAGTGTACCCATTTCAATTGACAAAACGGCAGATTCCTTTATAATGGATAAAGTAACAACTAAACACGGCCTCGCCCTCTCCGTCATCGCTGCGCGATGCCACCTCCCCCAAAGTGGGAGGCTTTGGCAGTCCACACAAAGTTTACGGTTTTGCCAAGGGCTCTCCCTTTGGGAGAGCTGGACGCGGAGCGGCCTGAGAGGGCGAGCAGGCTATAGAGAGGAATTGCAACTATGAAATCACAGGCATTGAAGGGTATGCGCGACCTGCTGCCCGCTGAGCAGACCCTGCGCGACTACATCCAGGGCAAGATCCTGGAGACCTACCGTGCTTCCGGCTTTGAGCGCATCTCCACCCCCATGCTGGAGGATATGGAGAACCTGGACAAATCCGACGGCGGCGACAACCTGAACCTCATCTTCAAGGTGATGAAGCGTGGAGACAAGCTGACCAGCGCGCTGGGATCCGGCGACCCCAAGCAGCTCTCCGACATGGGCCTGCGCTATGATCTGACCCTGCCCCTGAGCCGTTTCTACGCTGCCAACAAGGACAAGCTCCCCCACCCCTTCAAGGTCATCCAGACCGACCGCGTGTTCCGCGCCGAGCGCCCCCAGAAGGGCCGCCTGCGCGAGTTTGTCCAGTGTGACATCGACATTCTGGGCGACGAGAGCCCCAATGCAGAGGTGGAGCTGATCGATGTGACCGCTCGTGCCCTGCTGGGCATCGGCTTTACCGGCTTCACCGTGAACATCAACGACCGCCGCATCCTGCGCGGAATGCTGGAGAGTATGGGCTTTGCCGCCGACACACTGGACTCTGTCTGCATCACCTTTGACAAGATGGATAAGATCGGTGCTGAGGGCGTGAAGGCCGAGCTGACCGAAAAGCAGCTGCCCGAAGCTGCCATCAACGCGCTGGCCGATTTCATTGCCGCCGGTGATGTGACACTGGAGTCCGTAGCTTCCCGCTGTGCCGACCCCGCCATTGCCGATGACCTGAAGTATGTGCTGGCCACCGCAAAGGCCATGGCCAACGGCCGCTTCGATGTGGCCTACTGCCCCAGCCTGGTGCGCGGCCAGGGCTACTACACCGGCATGGTGTTTGAGATCACCTGCCCGCAGTTCAGCGGTGCAGTGGCTGGCGGCGGCCGCTACGACAACATGGTGGGCAAGTTCCTCGGCACTCAGGTGCCGGCAGTCGGCTTCTCCATCGGCTTTGAGCGCATCGTGACCATCGTACGACACGCTGACGCGGCGAAGCGAAACGAGCGGAGTTTTCATAGACGTTCGGCAGTTATGAGATCCGTAATATAGGAAATATTGCCGACGACATCTTCGGCCAGCGGATCGATCCGGACGCTCTGCGCCCCGATATCTTCGGCGATCACTTCGACGGTGGAAGCCGGGAACTGGCTCTGGTAGAATACGACACGAATACTGTCCCGGCGAGCCTGCTCGATAAGCCGGGCCAGGCGCTTGGCCGAAGGCTCCTTTCCGTCCTGCTCGATGGCAACCTGATCGATTCTATAGGCACGGGCATAGTAGGTCAGGGCCGGATGGTAAATCATGAAATAGGGTACTCCGCTCTGCTTCAGCCGTTCGGCAACAGAATCATCGAGAGCCTGCAATTTATCGGCAAGACGCTGATAATTAACCGCATATACGGTAGAATCAGGATACAGCTCGT
>OKVP01000983.1_pt1 | contig 11860 bp, 6 predicted proteins | sample 1604821 | NCBI WGS metagenome assembly OKVP01 (sample SAMN01760946, study PRJEB22395) | human gut metagenome | reverse complement strand
TATTCTATATAAAGTTTCAAATGCATGTAGATTTTTAGTTTTAGTACTTTCTAAATAAAAACCATTATTTTTTTGAGATTTAAAAAACATTTCAATTGAACCAAATCTATGTTTATATTCATTAATTGCTTGATTTGGTTCAATATTAGAAACAATATACCATGGTTCTTCTTCATTTTTTATAGTTCGTGAAATACTTATATTACATTTAAGCTTCAAATCCCCAAGTTCTAAATCCTTATAATATTTAGAATGATGTTTATTACTATGTAAGTAAGAAAGATTTCTGTATACTTCATGGTTTTCTTTTTTTGTTTTGTATTTTAATATTAGCATAAAGTGGTTGCTATATCAGGTATAAGAAACGAAAGATGTTTAGTAATATAAATATCTTTTTTCTTTTGTTTTAAGAAGCGTCCGGAAGTAAGAACAAATGATATGATACGTAAAAAGGTATTAGATATATTATTAAATAGAAAAAAAGAATATCTAATTTGGTATTTTGAGAATACCGAAAATAGATATTTAGTAAAGTTAGTTATAAGTGATATGTATGAACTATATCTACTGTACAAAGATAAAGCCAAGTACGTAGTAGATCGTTTTCATTAATTACCACTTGTATTGAAGAGATAGAAAGTCTAAAGTATTTTTTATAGTTTAATTTGCTAACTGAGTAAAATGTAATTTAACATTTAGTTTAGCATTATTTGTTAAAGTTGCTTGTGTGTCTTCAGTGTTATTCATAGTAGCATTTTCTGAGTCATCCCAATGAATGTAAACTCTTAAATTAATTATTTTATTATTATCTTTATGTAAAACAGTGTTTTCAATACTAAAAGATTCGTTAGTTATTTCTGTTTCTATGTCATCTATAACATATTTAATAATTTTTAAATCTTTAACAGAACTTTCTTCATTTGGAGTTATATCTATTTTATATTTAAAAGATACATCTGCTTCAGTTGCGTCTATTACTAAATCAAAGTATCCTATACTAGTAGGTGCGATTACATTTTCATTAATATGTTCAGTTCCTGGAAAAACTGGAGTAATTTCATTTTCTATATTTTTATTATCTCTTATATCTTCATTGTTAACAAGTATTTTCCATCTAGCAATTGCTATATTTCCTTTACCTTCAGCAGTAGTTAAGTATTTAGCATAAGTACTTTTAACTTCTAAAGCTAGAATAACTAAACAGGCACCAAGTAATAAAAAACATATATTCTTTTTCATAATACCTCTCTTACTATAAAAATTATAGCATAATTAATTAATCTTTTCAATCTGTATATTTGAGTGTAAACTTTACTATAAGTTACACTTTTTAATTTGTAAATATGGTAAAATCTATTTGAAGGAGATATTATGGCAAAGGAAGTTATTGTAAAAGCTGATACTATTAAAAATAGAAAAAAACGTGTTAAGAATACTAAAATAGTGATTTCTGTTTTATTTATATTACTTGCTTTTTTGTTTGTATTACTTAGTCTTGTTTATAAAGGTGGAAGATTTACTGTAACATTAGATAAAAGATTTGCTATGGATAATAATATTGTTTTATACGAAGATAAAGATTTTAAAGAGGTTAAAAGGAAGTTATCTGCTAGAGAATTAGAGTTTATGGATAATATATCTATTAATTGGATACCAAGTGATATAGATTCTTATAATGGTTCACATAATGGGGAAAATTATATTGCTTATACTTTTTATATAGAAAATGAAGGGGAACAGACAGTAAACTATTGGTATTCAGTTATAATAGATGATGTTATAAAAAATGTAGATGAAGCGGCTCGTGTGATGATTTATTTTAATGGTAATAAGAGCGTTTATGCAAAAGTAAATAGTTATACTAAAGAACCTGAAAAGGATACTTTCCCATTTTTTAATGAAAGTACTGCTGTTTTAGAACAAAGAAAAGATTTTAAACCTGGTGATGTAGATAAATTTACAGTTGTAATATGGTTAGAAGGGGATGATGAAGACTGTACTGATAATATATTAGGTGGGGAAATAAAAATGCATATGGAAATAAGAGAGGAGTATAAAGATGAAGAAAGTAAATAAAGTTAGTAAGAGAAAAGAAAAAGAAAAGAATTATAGATTATTTTATATGTTAGTGTTACTTTTGGTAACTGCAGTTAGTTTATCATTTTCTTCTTATGCATGGTTTACTACAAATAGAATTGCTAGAGTAGATTTACTTAATGTTAATGTAAGAGCACAAGGTGGAATAGAAATTTCAGTTGATGGTGATAAGTGGAAAGGTAATGTTTCCATAGAAGACATAATTAATGCAAGGAGTACTTATCCCGGTAGTGTGAATCAAATACCTAAGACTTTGGAACCTGTTAGTACTGTGGGAGAAATAGACAGTGGTAAGTTAAAAATGTTTTATGGTAGTGTTGAAATGAATAAAGTTGGGGATTATATATTAAGTACTACTAGAAGTATTGAAACTGAGAGTTTTGATGAAGATAGTGAGGGTTTATTTATTACATTTGATTTATTTTTTAAAACTAATGAAAATACTAAATTTTATTTAACTCCTGAATCTAATGTTACTTATCAAGGGGAAGAGAGTGTAGGAATAGAGAATGCTGTAAGGGTTGCTTTTATTGAAGAAGGTAATACTTCTATTGGAAGTAATTTATCTTATATACAAGGTTTAACTACTAATAATATAAATAATGTGTATATTTGGGAACCTAACTATAATACACATACTTTATATGGAGTAGAGAATGCTAAGAATACGTATAATATTGAAACTGGTTTAACTGGAGGTATTATTAATTATGATGGAGTATCTAGTGAAATAGGAAGTAATTTAGGAATTAAGGCTAACGAAGCGTTTAGTAGAGTTTATCCAAATTATTTTAGAACTGTTAGAGTTAACTATTATACTGTTAAAGATTTTAGTACTAATCAAGAAATATTTAATTTAAAGTCAGGTATTACAAAGGTAAGAGTATATATGTGGATAGAAGGACAAGATGTTGATTGTGAAAATAATGCTTCAATTGGAAATATAACTCTTAATTTACAATTTAGTAAGAATCCATCTTAATATAAATTAATTTACTAAAATTAAAGTTTATGGTATACTTATATTGTAGGAAGTGGTGGTAATGAATAAACTTAAAAAAATATTAAAAAATAAGTCTCGTTTATTACCATTACTTTTTTTGTTTGTTGTTTTTGTAGTGTCTAATATAACATTTTTATTAACTTTTGCAGAAGATACTTCTAGTTTTGTAGAGGATCCTGATTATTTAGAGAGTAAAGTTTTAGATAATAAAGTATATGTTAATGATTTAAAGAATGACTACTATTATTATATGGGACTTAATTATACTACTAATGACGGGCATATTCCTACTAAAGAGAATAAGAATATTTATAATGAAAATAATTTAGTAGAAGTTAAAACTGTTTATAGTAGTCATGATGAAAAGGATTTAACTGGTTATGTTAGTATTAATGAAAGACAAGATACTTATGTTTATTTTAATACATTTGTAGTAAATGATAATAATACTCCAAATGATTTAACTGATGATTATATTGATTATATTTTAATAGATAATCCTTTTACTAATAGACCAACTGATCAAGGTTTTAATGGATGGACTACTCAATATAGAGGTGCATTTATTTATTATGATGATGAATATTATGAAAGACATGTTAAAATACCTATTAGTTATTCAAATAATAAACCTAATAAGATAGATATAACTTTTAATGCTTCTTGGGTAGATGCAACTATTTATTATAGTAATGGAAGTTTTTCTGATATAAATAGTAATATTAAACAAAAGAATATGGAAAAGATAAAACTTGTTACTGTTAAGTATGATGATTATAATATGTATGGGTATTATAAAAGTGTACTTGTAGGTGCATGGGAATCATTAAGAGGTTATTATGGAATAACTGGTAATTCTTATGGTGGATGGAGTATGTGTACTAATAGAAGTACTGAATGGAATGGATCAGCGTGCTTGGTTTATGAAAAAATTACTACTAATGAGAATTTTAATGAAAATAATGATTATTATGAACTTAGAAATGGAAGAATGCAAAAAGTTACTGCTGAAGATTTAGGAATTACTTCAACTACTATTGTTTCTACTAAATATAATAATTCTAATATGAGTGGGTACTATTTTAAAGTGAGTTTAAATTATGGAGAGAGTACTGATAATTATTATAGTAATTTAGGAAAAAGATTAAGTGGTACATGTAATAATTATTATGGTTGTGAAGTATATGAATTAATACAATATTATGATAGTGAAGGGGTTTCTAACTTATTTAATAGTGATAATGAATATTATTATTTAGTTACAAGGGATACTAATATCGTAGTTATAAATGATGATATATCAAGTAGTTTTTCTAATAATCAAAATTATCCTTTTACTATAACTGGTATTCATAATGGGGTAAATTATAATAGTGTTTGGACTGTTAATTCTTCTATTAATTGTTATGATGATGTTACTATTGAGAATGTAAGGCTTTCTTATAATGGATATATAAGTGATAGACAAGAAGTTAATCCTTCAACTAATACTAGTACAAGTGGTGTATTATTTATTAGATATAATAATGTTAAAGTAGGAAGAAATATAACTATAAGTAATAATAATTTTTCTTTAAGAAGTATTGTAGGTGGAAATAATTCTAGTACTGGATCAAATGGAAATCCTACTAAGTATAAGATAATTATTGAAAGTGGAAAGTATGCAAGTTTTACTCTTTCAGGTGGGGCACAGACTGGTACTGGGGGTAATAGTTTATATTTAAATAATAAGGCTACATATGGTAATGACTATGATAGAGTTAGTAATAATTTAAATAATTTAATTGTTACTTTTTGTGCAGCTGGTTCATGGGGTAGTAGAGTTTATGCTAATACAAATAGTACAACTAGTAAAGATGTTAGTTTTGATCTTACTGTTAAAAGTGGGTCTTTTGGTACTGGTAAAATAGATTTAACTACTGGAATTTATGTAGGTGGTAGATATGGTGGAACACAATATGCTGTTAGAAAGGTAAAGGTAGAAGGTGGATACATTTACAATTTGATTGGTGGACCAGTAAGTGCTACTAATAGAAGTAATTATAATGATATATATATTTATATGACTGGTGGCACTGTTGATATGATTACTGGAGGTGCTGGAAAAAGTGCTACTTATGGAAATAGAATTGTTCAAGTAACTGGTGGGTTAGTAAATTATAGTGTATTTGGTGGATCTAATGGGAATGATGGAAGTGGAACTGATGGTACACTTAATGGAAGCACATATGTTTATATTGGTGGTAATGCTAAAATTGGAAGTGAGACTTTAATAAATAATGGAAGTACTTTATGGGGTAGTGAAGCAGGAAGTGTGTTTGGAAATGGAAATGGTAATACTTCTTCTGATTCAATTGGATCTTGTGAAAATTCTACTATTATAATTGATGAAAAGGCTTTAGTAAATAAGAATGTATATGGAGGAGGAAACTATGGCGCTACTGGAGTAAGTAGTACAAGTAACTCTTCAAAAACAGATATTGTTATATATAATGGTACAATAAAAGGTAGTATTTTTGGTGGAGGAAACCAAAATGGTGCTGGTGATAATTATAAAACTGCACACATTAATATAGAAATGTATAATGGAGTAATTGCAACTAGTTTATATGGTGGAAGTAATATAAAAGGAACTATATATGGAGATGTTAATATTCTTATGGCTGGGGGAGAAATAAGTAATTCATTATATGGTGGAGGAAAAGGTGGAGTTTCTACTAATAATCCAGGAACTTATGTAAGAGATGATGTAAATGTTGTAATTGGAAATGATACTAATAACTTTATACCTATAATTAATGGAAGTGTTTATGGAGGAAGTGAAGCAGGAAGCGTTAATGGAAGTAGTATAACTTCTACAGTATCAGTTGCTACAACTAATGTTACAGTTAATAAAGGAATAATAAATAATGTATTTGGTGGTGGACAAGGAAGCAAAAGTGAAACACCTTATGTATTTGGTAATATTTTTGTAACAGTAAATGATGGTACTATAAATAATGTATTTGGTGGGAATGATAAAAGTGGTAAACCTAATGGAGATATTACTGTAACTATTAATGGAGGACAAATTAATAGTACATATGGTGGAGGAAATGAAACTGGTGCTAATACTACCAATGTTTATTTGAATGGTGGGGTTAGTACTAAAATATTTGGTGGATCTAATTTGCTTGGTGAAGTTACTACTTCTAATGTTATTACTACTGGTGGAGAGAGCACTTTAGTGTATGGTGGTAATAATAAAGGAGGTACAACTAATACTACAAGTATAACAATAAATGATGGAAATATTGCTACTGTATATGGTGGAGGAGATGAGACTTCAGTTATAAATAGTACTAATGTAATAATAAATAATAATGTTTCTACTGTATTTGGTGGTTCTAATAAGTTAGGAGATATACCACTAAGTAATATTACTGTTAATAATGGTAATACAAATAATATATATGGTGGTAATAATGAAGGTGGATTAACAAGTGTTTCTAATATTAGTATAAATGGTGGATTACATAAAAATGTATTTGGTGGTGGATTAAAAGTAGATACTACTACAACTAATATTAATGCTAATAAGGGTTATATTACAAACTTATTTGGTGCAGGAAATGAAGCAGGTGCTACTACAACTAATATTAATATAGGGAAAAGTGTTATACAAAATGTGTTTGGTTCTTCAAATATGAGTGGAGACGTTGATACATCAAATATTAAAAGTATAGAAGTAGATGGTGTTAATGACTTACTTGAAGCAAATGTTACTTTTGATACAAGTAGTCAGTCTAATAGTCAGTATCAATCTAGTGAAAATATAAAAGTAAATATTAAAAATAATAGTAATGTTACAATAACTAAGTGGGATATGTATATAACTACAAGTGATAGTGTATTAGGTGCAGACTGGTCAAGTGCTACTATTACTTGTGATAATAGTGTATACCATGTGAATGAAAAAAATAAGTATTATGGTACTAATACTATAGGGCCTTCTTCTAACTATAGTTTTGACTTTCATGTATTTAGTAATGTTTCATATGATGAGTTTACTATTAAAGAAGTTATATTATTTGGATATGATGATAGTGGTAACTTATATACTACTAAAGCTAAAGTGACTAACTTATATGGAGGCAATAATGAAGGTGGTATTACTAGGAATGCAAATATTCTTTTAACAAGTGGTGTTGTTACTAATTTGTATGGTGGAGGAAACAAGGCAGAAACAACAAATACTAATATAGATATAAGTAATACTTTAATAGAGAGTTCTTTCTTCGGTGGAGGAAATGAGGCTTCAGTAGAAACAGTAAGTGCTAAGGTTAAATCTTCTACAATTGGTAGTACAAGTAATGATGCTAAGATGTTTGGTGGAGGAAATAAGGCTAGAATTAATGATAAGATTAGTTTTACGATAAGTGATAATACACAAGTATATGGTAGTGTGTTTGGTGGAGGAAACTTAGGAGAAGTAGAAAACACTGTAACATTAACTATTAATGATTCTATAATAAGTAATGATATATATGGATCTGGTAACTTAGCAAGTGTAGGAAAAGTAGAAAAAGATACTATTAGTCTTAACTTAAATAATATAAGTGCTAAAACAGTGTATGGTGGAGGAAATGCTGCTCTTACTAATGGGAATGTTAATTTAATAATTAATAATAGTAATATAACTGATTCTATTTATGGAGCAGGTAATGGACTTGATAGTATTGTACCAGGGGACGAAACTGGAAAAGATAATCCTGCAAAGGTTAATGGAAACACTAATTTAACAATAACTAATACAACTGCTAATAATGTATATGGTGGAGGTAATTTAGGTTTTGTTAATAAGAGTACTTATGTTAAATTAGATTCTTCTACTGTAACTGATTCAATTTATGGTGGAGGAAATGCTGCAGTAGTACTTAATAATACATATTTATATGTAACAAATAGTAAAGTGTTAGATAGTGTGTATGCAGGAGGTAATGGTGTAAAAGCAATTGTAGAAGGTAATACTAATTTAGATATTGATAATAATTCAGAAATAACTAACCATGTGTTTGGTGGAGGAAATGCTGCACAAACTGGTACAAAAGAAAAGAATAGTTCTACTGGGATAGTAAATATAGTAGGTGCTATAATTGGCAAAAATGTTTATGGAGGAGCTAATACTTCTGTATTATATGGGGAAACTACTGTTAATATAGGTAGTAATACTTCACTTAATAATAATTTAATATCAAGTGATATACAAATTGGTGGTACTGTGTTTGGTGGAGGAGAAGCAAATGCAGCTGGTAGTGAAATATATGACTTCTCATTTATTAGTGTTACTAAGGGAATAAATATTAATATAGATGCTAAGAATCATCAAGTATTCTTAATAAATGGTTCTATATTTGGAAGTGGTAATGCTTCTTCTACAAGTGGTTATTCATATATAAATATAAATAATTATGGAACTAATGATAGTGTTAAAAAGAATGTTTCTATACAACGTGCTAGTGTGGTAACATTAAATAATTCTTATATTTTATTAAGTGGTGCAAAAGATAGAACTAATGAGTATTCTGATGTGTTATTTACTCTTAGTAGAATAGATGAGTTAAAACTAAAGAATTCTAGTAGTTTATATTTAGAAACTGGTGCTAATTTAGTTAAGAAGTTTGTGAGTGCAGTAGATGTTAATGGAAATGAAGAGATAGCTACTGTTACAATAGATAATGATAATAATACTTTTACAAGAAATACAAATAATAGAATATATATGTTAGAAGGTAAGAATTTAAATATTGCTAAGAATGAGAATGTTACTGAATATGGTGAAGTCTTGGGAATGACTTTCTTTGGTATGTTCTCTTTAGATAGAAATAAGAATATTATTACTGCTTTATATAGTGATTATGGTTATAATGAAGTTGTTTCTTCAGGAGATATATATTATTTTACTAATGGTTCTTATGTATTAGGAAGACATACTACTAATCATGATATTACTAAGAATGGATTTTATTCTAATTATGGTAATGAAGAAGGTAATAGAGTTGTTATTAAGTATATTGAACCAACTCCACAAGATACTCAGTTTTATATGTGGACTATTGGAGAAGTAGTTGCATCTTATGAAGTAACTTTAACTGCATCAAAGTATTCTACTTTAGGTGCACAAGAAGTACCACTTATTAATCATACTGATAATAATACAACATTTTCTATATTAGGTGTTAATTTTAGTAATTTAGATGAGAATATTAGATTAGTTGATTATAAGGATATTCCAAGGGTTGCTAAGACTTCTGAGGAAGCAGACACTGTGTTTGGTCTTAATATGAAAAATGGTACTGTTGGATGGACAAATGATGGAAGTACAAACTTTATAACAGATGGGAATGTAAATGTAGTTGGTACTAAAGATTATATAAGAGAAAATATAAACAATGTTCCTGCTTTAGTATTCTATTTCTATCATTCTAAAAATTTATCTACTAGTGGACAGTTAGGAAGTGTAACTATTTCTCTTGTAGCAATTACTAGAATAGATGATTTAAATAATAAAGTGGAAAGAATTAATATTAATATTAATTTAACAAAAGCATTATTTAATTCTAATGATTATGAAGGAACTATAACACCAGGTAAACAGTATGAAATGTTTGCAACTAGTGAAACTAATATAAGTAATAGGAGTAGTTTTAGTACTTATTATTCATTATTTATGGAAAGCGAAAATTCTCCATATAAAAGTGGTTACCATAGAAGTTTAGTATCAACTTATGTACTTCCTGTTAATACTAAGATAACTATGATAGATTTACATGATGTAAGTAATCCAGAATACTATTATTATACAATTAATGAAAGTGACTATAATGCTTCTATAGAAGAATATAATATGTATGGAGAAGCATCTTATAATTTATCTAACTTTATAAAAATGGGTAGTACTAGTAGTAATAATACATATAATGATAGTGAACATAATATGAAGTATTATAATGAATCAACTAATACTGCTGAAGAAGAGTTTATATTTATGGTTGATTTTAAAGATACGGTTATTAGTGAAGACGTCTTAAGTAAAACTTTATTAATAGAACTTAGAAATAGTGATGAGCAAACTCTTATTGGAGTACTAGGTATAGAACAGCAAACTTTAAAGTATAACATATATACTGAAAGTGATGCTTATATTGGACTTGTTGGAGCTATTAGTAAAAATACTGTTTATTTAGGTAATACTACTAATTTAATAATAGATTCATCTTATATGGAAAAAGAAAAGAATGGTGTTAAAGTAAAAGATACAACATTTGGTGAAGATAAAGTGGGTTTAATGATAAGTATTATTGATAAAAATGGTAATGTTTTGAGTGCACAGGATTTGTTTGGATTAAGTTTTAAATATATGGGAGTAAGTTATTATCCTAGTAGTAATGGAATAACTAGAATTAAATTAAGTGATAAAGTTTCAAATATAAGAAGTATAATTACATTAGATACTGGAACTAGTAGTTTAGCTACTGGAGAGTATACAATTCTTTTAAATTCATTTGGTTCTGTGGATGGAATATATTATGGAGTTAGTACTTTAATGGAAACTAGATTAAAAGTTAGACTAATTGATACTCCTTATGGATTAAAGACTAATTCACAAAATAATTATATATTTGTAGATAAAGAAACTGGTACTACTTTAGTAGGAAATGATAGTTATTTATTAAATGTTAGTTATGAGTCAAATTTAGATAATCCTAATTTAAGGATTAAATTACAAAGAAGAGATTATAAAGATATATATAGTTTAAAATATACTGATGTAGATCTAATGGATTATGTAAGTAATGATTATAGAAAGACTAGTATTAATAATTTATATTATTTATCAACTAATCCAGTGAGTGATGTACAGTATAATTTACATATGAAAAGTAACTTAGTAACTGGTACATATAGATTAGTTGTATCTTTATATGATAATGATAACTATATTGGTGAAGTATATGAGTATATGATAATTAAATAGGAGGTAGATTGTGACAAAGAAGATTGTTGAAGAAATGAGTGATAATGAATTAATTTTACTTATTAAAGAGGTACAAAATTTTATAAAATATTTGAGTGGTTTAGGAAGTGATAGTGATGAATGAAGAGTATATTAAGAAAATAGAAACTACAAAGGAAATGTTAAATCTTTTACCACAAAATAATAAAAAGAACAAAACTAAATTTAAAGAAATAGTTTTAGAAAATTTGAATGAATTTAAAAATGATGAAGTAATTCTTTTGGAAGAAATTAAGAAAAGATATAATGTTTATATGAGTACTACTTTAAATGAAGAAATTCCTTATTTAGAAAGTGAGTTATCTAATTTAAAAGATTCTTTAATATTGTCTAATAAGTACGCTTCTAGTTATCAGATGAGTTCTTTAGATAGAGTACTTTATAATTTATCACATTTTTATAAAGAAGACTTGGAGAGTGTTAATAGTTATATAAAGGAAGCTATTCTTATATTTAAAAGTGCTGGTATTATTTTAAGTATTGAAGACTTTAATTATAGTTATTATACTAAAGAATATATGATGTCTTTTTTGAATGATGCTAGTGATATTAAAGAAAAGTTAGAGAGTATTTATTGGAAATGTCCTGATTTAATATTTCATATTGCTTTGAATTTTAAGTATTTATATTATTTAAATATTAAGAGTTTTAATAATTGTTATAAAGAAAATAGTGTATCTTATGCTAATAATGGTCGTGCTTAT
>OKVP01000978.1_pt1 | contig 11888 bp, 10 predicted proteins | sample 1604821 | NCBI WGS metagenome assembly OKVP01 (sample SAMN01760946, study PRJEB22395) | human gut metagenome | reverse complement strand
CACCTCCGGCACATTAATGCGGCTGATGACCTTACGCACGGGATGCTTGCACACCAGGCATTTTTCAAGCGGAGCACGGTCCACGGGACGCCTCAACTCAAAACCGCGGCGGCACACCGGACAGGACTGTCCGGGGTCGTCAGGGTTTTCAGAAATATACTCGTATATGGGCATAGCAAAACGCTAGGCTAAATAAAAATCAGCCTAGCGTCAAAATCTTTATAAGGCTGCAACCTTTTCCTGTCCTTACCAGCTGGACTTGGTCACACCGGGAATCATACCGGCATTGGCCAGTTCACGGAAGGAAATACGGGAAAGCTTGAAACGGCGGATAAATGCACGGCGGCGGCCGGAAACAAGGCAGCGGTTGACCGTACGGGTCGGGCTTGCATTGCGGGGCAGCATGGTTAAACCGATATAATCCTTCTCAGCCTTCAATTGCGCACGCAGTTCTGCATAGCGCTTGACGGTTTCAGCCTTTTTTTTGTCTCTTGCGATCCAGCTCTTCTTAGCCATAAGTTCGGCGGAATAAGTAGAGGGACGGGGATGAAAAATCAAGCGCTTTTTTTCGATTTTATCAAATTCAAGCCGTTTTCAATGTCATCCGACCTTTCCGGCGGTCTTTGCGCATGGAATTGAATACCTGTTTCTTTCACAAACATATCGCGTGAGGAGGCATCCGGAACATTCGCAACAGGATGGAAGAAGCTAATTTATTTAACTCTTCCTAACCATTATCTCCAACACCCCAGGAAACATATTTGAAAGAAGTTCATGCAAAATACCCCGCTCCCAGGGCTCGGAGGACATTTTCTGAAAATTTTTCTAGAAATATTCCGGCATGAAAACGGCGATCGGGCAGGGAAGCTCCGTCGTAAAAAACGGCCCTTATCTCCGTCCCTGCAGTAAATATTGAAGAAAAAAGACATGGGGAGTTCTGCCTACACGCACCGCCTGTTTCAGATCCATTGCGCAATCAAATTCATCATCAGGGAGGACAGGACCGGGAACTGCACCATTTACGCAGACTGGCGGCGGAACCGTTCACCGGACAGGCTTCAGCTGGGAATTTCCGTGAGAGTATGCAAAAAGAACGCAAGATATGGCTATCTTTATATAGGAAAGCGGCTGTTTCACTCCTGTTCCGGATGATGGCCGAAGATTGCCGGATTCATGAACGGAAACCGGAAAGGGCCGACATTTTCAGCATTTTGTACGGAGCGCCGTTTTCCAATGGGTTCCAGTAAAAATCCCGAGTAAATTCCGGAAAAAGCTGTGGAAGAAATGAGCGTTGCTTTCCCCGGTAAGGCCGGTTCATCTCCGCTTGGAACCGTTTCATCAAAGCAGTCTCCGGCGGCTCCGGGAAAAAGCCCGCGGCGAAACATGATTTTGTCCTTTCCTCCGGGGGGGGAATGGGGCATCATGCCGCCGCACACTAATCATTGACGTACATGAAAATCGTAGTTGCATACTCTGGCGGCCTTGACACCTCCGTTCTTCTGAAGTGGCTCAAGGAAAAATATAATGCCGAAATCATCGCCTACTGCGCAGACGTAGGACAGGCGGAAGAACTGGACGGACTGGAAGCCAAAGCCCTGGCGACGGGCGCCTCCAAGTGCTTCATCGGCGACCTCAAGGAAGACTTCGCCACCAACTACATCTTCCCGATGATGCAGGCCAATGCCCTTTACGAAGGCCGCTACCTGCTGGGAACCTCCATCGCCCGCCCCTGCATTTCCAAAGACATGGTGGATCTGGCCATCCGGGAAGGCGCGGACGCCATCGCCCACGGCGCCACCGGCAAGGGGAACGACCAGGTCCGCTTTGAACTGGCCGTCAATGCCCTGGCTCCGAACATCAAGGTCATCGCCCCGTGGCGCGATCCCGAATTCCGCCAGCAGTTCCCGGGCCGCACGGAAATGATCGCCTACGCGGAATCCCACGGCATCCCGATCCGGCAGTCTCTGAAAAAGCCTTATTCCATGGACCGCAACCTGCTTCACATTTCCTTTGAAGCCGGGATGCTGGAAGATACCTGGTACGACGGCACCACCCCCGCCGACCGTGAAATGTACAAGCTTTCCGTTTCCCCGGAAGATGCTCCGGATCAGCCGGAATATGTAACCATGACGTTTGAAGCCGGTGTTCCGAAAACACTGAACGGAAAAGCAATGAAAGTTTCTGAGATCATCACCGAGCTGAATGCACTGGGTGGAAAACATGGTATCGGTATCATCGATATCGTAGAAAACCGTGTCGTTGGTATGAAATCTCGTGGTGTATACGAAACTCCTGGCGGAACTATCCTGATGGAAGCTCACGATCAGCTGGAAGAACTGATTCTGGATCGTGAAACCATGGAAACTAAGAAAAAACTGGGCAGCCAGTTCGCACAGGTTGTATATGAAGGAAAATGGTTCACACCACTGCGTGAAGCGATCCAGGCTTTCGTAGAATCCACACAGAAATATGTAACCGGTGAAGTAAAATTCAAACTGTACAAAGGCAACATCATCAAAGCCGGTACAACTTCTCCATACAGCCTGTACAATGAATCTCTCGCATCTTTCACAACAGGTGACCTCTATGACCACCACGATGCAGATGGATTCATCACACTGTTCGGACTTCCACTGAAAGTTCGCGCTATGATGTTAAAAGAAGTTGAGCAGAACAAGAAATAATTAATTGATAACAGATTCAGCCAGATGGACACTTTATTCATCTGGCTGTTTTTATTACCTGATACAGTATTGCAATTCTGTAAAAAATGGCACAAAAAAGACACAGCCAGATGGCCATGTCCGTTTTTATCTGCTATGTTTATGATTATCTGCTTTCCAGTTCCGCACGTTTCTTATCGATAAGCTCCTGAAGTTTTTCCAGCTCTTCCACTGTAATCCCATCAGATTCCAGAAGCGCATTCATCATTTCCACCGGATTAATCTTTCTGCTTTTGGCATTTCCCTTTAAATAATCCTCTCTTGAAAGAAGAGGGGTATAATTTCTTGCATACACCTTGCCGTTCATTGAAGTTCCCGCAACCTGGATCAGGTTCTCTTTCAAAAGAAGCTCCAGGCATCTTCTTACTGTCGGCATTTTCAGTTCCGGTGCAATGTCATTGATCTCAAAAGCAGACAATGGTCTTCCCTCTTCCCAAAGCACATTCATAATATCATAACGTTTACCTTTTAAGATGTCCATCTTAAGATCTCCTTCCATTTTTAACCAGATATCACTATAATACAGAAATATCGAATTAATTACAATTACAGAGACCTTACACTGATTTACAGTCCTTTTACAAATTTGTTACCAAGTTTATCCGGACAATAATACATCTTTCTACACATCACGAATCATTTCGTCATAAAACAAGCTGTTTTTTCTCAAGACGGGCATATACCCACTCTCTGAAAAGTGTATAGATGACAGATACTGTCGGAATGAAGATCAGCATTCCCGCAATTCCCATCAAACTGCCGCCAAGTGTTACAGCTACCAGTACCCAGATGGATGGAAGCCCGACAGAACCACCTACCACATGAGGATAGATCAGGTTTCCTTCTATCTGCTGCAGGATAAGGAAAAGTCCCAGAAACAGAACTGCTTTTACAGGACTTATCATAAGGATCAGAAAAAATGCTACCCAACAGCCGATAATTCCGCCAAACAGCGGGATCAATGCTGTAAATGAAATCAGGACACCCACCAGCATTGCATATGGAAAATGCAGGATTGTCATGGATACAAAGAACATACTTCCAAGAATTACAGCTTCAATACACTGTCCGGTAATAAAGCTGGAAAAAATCCTGTTTGCCAGATTCCATACATGTGCCAGATATCTGACCGGTTTTTCCGGGAACATTGCGTACATTGCTTTTTTTATCTGCTGCAGGAGCTTTTCTTTCTGCAAAAGGACATAGCAGGCGAATACAAAGCCAATGGATACATTCATTGCAGTAGTCAGAAGTCCCATGGTGATGGACACTGTGGAGGAAACAATGTTATTGACTCCGTTCTTCAGTACGCCGAGTACAGAATCGATTATTTTTCCCGGCTCAATGTCAAGAGACTGCGCCCATTTCACAACTTCCGGATTGTTTCCGAATACATTGTCGATCCATTTCTGGAAAACCGGAATATTTTCTTCTATCTTTTTCGCTATGTTTACGAATGTTGCCCCCAGTTCCGGTACTACTACCAGCATAACGATCACGATTATACAGATCACAAAGCAGATAGAAAGCACCAGGCTGACCGGCCTTGCCAGTTTTTGTACTGTTTTTTTCTCTTGTTTCAAGGCTTTTCCGAACAGATGATGTTCTATGAATTTCATTGGAATATTGAGGATAAAAGCGATTCCAAAGCCAATGATGAACGGAAAGAGAAAGCCAAGCAGAACTCTGACAGTGCTGATGACTATGTGCAGGTTCTGGACACCCAGATATAAGAGAATTGCGAATGCGATGAGCCATCGAATTTTTTTTATGTTTTCTTTGTCTAGCTGCATGTTTGTTTTTCCTTTCTTTTTGATATTGGAGAGTATTATATCATATTTTCCCAAAAAACGGACGCTTAGAAAAATATTTTATCTGCTATGCGGTTTCGGCATCTAAGAGATTCTAAGTCATCTGAAATCTGCTAAAAGCATGAGAAGAAAAGTCTATGATTGCTCGCTGGTGCTCAGGCAATGGACTTTTCTTCTCATAACGCAGATTTAAGAGGACTAAGAATCTCTAAGATGCCTGCAAATGCATAGCAGATAAAATATTTTTCTAAGCTGGTAATTGGAAGGTGGAAAATATCGTATCAATTCGCATGTTAAAAGCCTACATGAATAAGAAAGACTTTAAATATGAAAGAGATTGTATAAGTTCACATAGGATATCATATACTTTATATAAATTCTGCCTGTAAAATGCTTTATAGACTATGAATTATCAAATAGCAATGCAAAAAGAATATTAAATTAAATTGCAGAAAGGAATTGACAGTTAACTACAAATATTTTATAATCATTTTATAAACAATATAAGTAAACTTATATATGTCCATAATCGGTTGGACGTTTCTACCAACTACCGTAATAGTTGTCTATAAGTTCTCTCCCCAGGGAGAAAGAATGAGGTAAAGGCAGCATCGGTAGATTTTTTTTGCCTTTCCTTAACCGCAAAAAGGAGGTATGGTTATGAACGAGCAGACTTTTGTTTTAAAGGGAACGATTTGCTACAGTAATTCTCTGACAGAACTTTCCATCACTGAAAATGGATATTTAGTATGTGAAGATGGGCGATGTGCAGGGGTGTTTGATGAGCTTCCTGAGAAATTTGCAGGAATCTCATGTACAGATTTTGGCGATGAACTGATTATTCCGGGACTGACTGATCTGCATCTTCATGCTCCGCAGTATACGTTTCGTGCCTCGGGTATGGATCTTGAGCTGCTGGACTGGTTGAATACTTATACTTTTCCGCAGGAAGCGCGTTATGAAAATACGGAGTTTGCAAAAGAGGCTTATTCTGTTTTCGCTGAGGATATGAAGAAGAGCCCGAATACAAGAGCATGTATTTTCGGAACTCTGCATGTCCCTGCTACCGAGATCCTGATGGAACAGCTGGATAAAACCGGAATAAAGACTATGGTCGGCAAGGTAAATATGGACCGTAATGGTTCTCCGCAGTTGCAGGAAGAGAGTGCTCAGGCTTCTGCTGATGCTACGGTTCAGTGGATTAAGGATACGCTTGATAAATTTGAAAATGTAAAGCCGATCCTTACTCCGAGATTTACTCCATCCTGTTCTGATGAGCTGATGGAGAAGCTTTCGGAGATTCAGAAGAGATATCACCTGCCGATGCAGTCTCACCTTTCTGAGAATTTCGGTGAAATTGCCTGGGTGAAGGAGCTTTGCCCGAATACACATTTTTATGGAGAAGCATATAGCCAGTTTGATCTTTTCGGCGGTGACTGTCCGACGATCATGGCTCATTGTGTTCATTCTTCGGATGAAGAAATTGCCCTTATGAAAAAGCAAGGCGTTTATATTGCTCATTGTCCGCAGTCCAACACAAATCTCGCCTCAGGTATCTCTCCTGCGAGACGTTATCTGGACGAAGGCTTACACATCGGACTGGGATCTGACATTGCAGGTGGAACTTCCGTTTCTATTCTGCGTGCCATGGCTGATGCTATTCAGGTTTCCAAGCTGTACTGGCGGCTGGTTGATTCTTCTATGAAGCCGCTCACTGTTGAAGAAGCCTTTTATATGGGAACAGAAGGAGGCGGTTCCTTCTTTGGAAAGGTTGGAAGCTTTAAGGAGGGGTATGAATTTGATGCGGTTGTGCTTAATGACAGCACTATTCTAACTCCATTAAAACTCTCTCCGAAAAACAGACTGGAGAGACTGATCTACCTTTCAGATGACCGCAACATAACCGCTAAGTATGTAGCTGGCAGGAAGATTCTGTAACTGCAGGAAATACAGATTCTGATGGTGTTTTTCCGGCATATCGCTGACATGATGATGTGCCGAGACGATTGATTCCAGGAGTTTCACCCTGTTTTTTCGGGATGATTATCTGAGGCACCACAAAACAGCCGGCAATTTTTAAAATCAAAAGGGGGAAAGATTATGAATCTTGACAAATTATTCCATCTCAAAGAGAACCACACAGATGTAAAGACCGAAGTTATGGCAGGTATTACCACATTCATGACAATGGCATACATTCTGGCTGTAAACCCAAACATTCTGGAAGCGTCCGGCATGGACAGAGGAGCTGTTTTTACAGCGACCGCACTGTCATCCTTTATTGCCACCTGCCTGATGGCTGCGCTTTCTAATTATCCATTCGTTCTTGCACCTGGCATGGGCCTGAATGCCTACTTTGCCTACACTGTTGTTCTTGGCATGGGTTACAGCTGGCAGCAGGCACTGGCAGCTGTATTTGTAGAGGGTATTATTTTTATCCTGTTATCTCTGACCAATGTGCGTGAGGCAATTTTCAATGCGATCCCAATGAACCTGAAACATGCGGTATCTGTTGGTATCGGACTGTTTATTGCTTTCATCGGACTGCAGAATGCTAAGATCGTAGTTAACAACGACTCCACTCTGGTAAGTGTATTTTCCTTTAAATCCTCCGTTTCCGGCGGAACCTTCAATACAGAAGGAATTACAGTTCTTCTGGCGCTGATCGGACTTCTCATCACTGCCATCCTTCTTGTTAAGAGTGTAAAAGGAAACATTCTCTGGGGTATCCTGATCACATGGGGACTTGGCATTATCTGTCAGTTGACAGGACTTTACAAACCTGATCCTGCAGCCGGCTGGTTCAGCCTCCTGCCTGATTTTTCAAACGGAATCTCCATTCCAAGCATGGCTCCCACATTTATGAAAATGGACTTCTCCATTGTCTTCACACTTGATTTCGTAGTCATTATGTTTGCATTCCTGTTTGTAGATATGTTCGATACACTTGGAACATTGATCGGTGTTGCTTCCAAAGCTGATATGCTTGACAAAGAAGGCAAACTTCCAAACATCAAAGGTGCTCTTCTTTCTGACGCAGTAGGAACTACAGTAGGTGCTATGTGTGGTACTTCCACAGTTACTACTTTCGTAGAGAGTGCTTCCGGTGTTGCTGAAGGCGGACGTACAGGACTTACTTCCCTGGTAGCAGCCATCCTCTTCGGATTATCACTGCTGTTATCCCCGATCTTCCTGGCAATCCCGTCCTTTGCCACAGCACCGGCTCTGATCATCGTTGGATTCCTGATGCTCACATCAGTAACCAAGATTGACTTCAACGACATGACTGAAGCAATCCCGGCATTTATCGCGATCATCGCAATGCCATTCCTGTACAGCATTTCTGAAGGTATCTCCATGGGTGTTATCTCCTATGTGATCATCAACGTTGTTACAGGAAAAGCAAAAGAAAAGAAGATCAGTGTACTGATGTATGTACTCGCTGTATTGTTTATTTTGAAATATATCTTTATCTGATATAAATATCAGATACACATTTACAAAAAGAAGTCTCCTGCAGAGGCTTCTTTTTATTTCTATAATCTTCTTTCTCTTTTTATATCTATGATGTATAATTATGAAAGTGTTTATTCATTTTCAGATCAATAAGGCACCGGCACTCTTAAAATATATTTGAAATATTTTATAATATGAGGGCACTGAACAGTTACAAAATTCCAGTGCCTCTGTCCACACTGAATGAATAAATATTTTGTTTTATCCACATTTTATACATTCTATTTACACTTTATTATTTTACACATTAATATAAGGAAGGATTACACACATCATGCAAAAACAACAGATCCCTTTAAAAAATTCCCTGCTCCTGCTTCTCGCAGCGATTATCTGGGGTATCGCTTTTGTGGCTCAAAGCGTAGGAATGAAATACGTAGGAGGCTTTACTTTTAATGCCGTCCGTTCCCTTATCGGAGCAGTCGTTCTGATTCCACTGATTTTTATTCTGAAAAAGAGAAACTCTCCTTCAGATTCTGCTTCCAAAGCATCTGGCAGATCTGACACCTCAAGTAATACTGTATCCAATATGCAGGAGAAAAAAACTCTGATTATCGGCGGTATCGCCTGCGGTATCTGCCTCTGTCTGGCAAGCAATTTCCAACAGTTCGGCATCAAGTATACAACCGTCGGAAAAGCCGGCTTTATCACTGCCTGTTATATTGTGATCGTCCCTGTCATCGGACTATTCCTTGGCAAAAAATGCACAAAATTTATCTGGGCTGCCGTTGCAATGGCTCTGATCGGACTTTATCTCCTGTGCATCACAGATGGATTTTCTATCGGAAAAGGAGATCTGCTCGTACTGGTATGCGCATTTCTATTTTCACTGCACATACTGGTCATCGACTACTTTTCTCCAAAAGTAGACGGAGTAAAGCTCTCCTGCATTCAGTTCCTGACATGTGGTATCCTTTCCGGCATTCCCGCTCTGCTCCTTGAGCATCCGGAACTCTCATCCATCTTGGCAGCATGGCAGCCAATCCTCTACGCAGGTGTCATGTCATGCGGAGTAGCTTACACCTTGCAGATTATCGGTCAGAAAAACATGAACCCAACTGTAGCATCCCTGATACTCAGCCTGGAATCCTGCATCTCTGTCCTAGCCGGATGGATCATCCTCAGACAGCAACTAAGTACTAAAGAAATCCTTGGATGTGTCATCATGTTTGCTGCTATCATCCTTGCACAGCTTCCACAGAAGCAGACAGAATAATATGCAGAGTAGGTCAGAGGGTCTATTCCCTCTTTCCTCTCATCAAACTGCATGTGAGTTTCTCCTTCATACGACTATACGGCTTTCCAGCATTCTTCTTTCTACAGCATTGTACCACACCACCATTCGTTGTAAGCCTTTTTTCGTAATCCTTATTCTGCTCCATGGATATTTCAAACAGAAGGTGGAAAAGAAAAAGTTATTGCTATAGACGGGCATGGAAGCTATGTAACAGAAATAGTAGATGACTAACTTTAAAAAATAAACTCCCCACTTCGTCAGAAATTCATCCGACGGGGGGAGTTTATTTTATCCGCTATTCAACTTCCCCAATCACCTTGTGGAAGTGCTCCTTTATCCTAGTAAAACTCTCATCGCTCAGGTCATGCTCTAACTTACACGCATCTTCTTTTGCAACTTCCGGGCTTACGCCGAGACGTTCCAACATCTTACTCAACACTGTATGGCGTTCATAAATATGCATTGCAATCTGAGCCCCTTTATCCAGAAGCGTCACCGTACCATAACGATCCATCGCGATATAGCCATCCTCACGTAACAGCTTCATCGCATGACTCACACTCGGTTTCGATACCCCAAGCATCGTCGCAATATCAATAGAACGAACACCGCCCCCCTGTTTAGACAACACCAAAATTGCCTCCAAATAATCCTCCGCCGATTTTCTAATTTGCATTCAAAATACCTCCCATATTGTTTTGATATTAACACAATATGAGAAATTTTTCAATCGCTCTTCTTGAGAACAGTCGTCATTAACCCTTAAATTCCTAAAGCAATCTCCATCATCCTGTTAAACGAAGTCTGCCTGGCCTCCGCAGAAATTGCCTCATCCCTGAAAACATGATCCGAAATCGTAAGAATCCCCAGTGCCTCCTTACCGGCTCTCGCAGCATTCATAAACAGCGCCGCACACTCCATCTCCACACAGAGAACCCCCATCTTTCTCCATGCCTTCGAACTCTCCGGATTATCTCCATAGAACGCATCTGAAGATACAACAGAACCCACACGAACCGGTGTACCCTGCTCTTTCGCAACCTCTACAGCCCTTGCAACCAGTTCATAACTTGCTGTAGGAGCAAAAGTCCCCGGCAGCTGATACTGGCTTGCATAATTTGAATCCGTACATGCACTCATGGCGATCACAACGTCCATTACGCTTACATCATCCTGCAGCGCACCTGCAGAGCCAATACGAATGATCTTCTCTACATCATAAAAATTATAAAGCTCATAACTGTAAATACCCATAGATGGCATCCCCATACCGCTGCCCATGACAGATATCTGCTCACCCTTATAAGTTCCGGTATAACCAAACATATTTCTCACTGTGTTAAAACATACCGGATTCTCCAGATATGTCTCCGCAATATATTTCGCACGCAGCGGATCTCCCGGCATCAGAACCTTCTTTGCAATATCACCTTTCTTTGCACTGTTGTGTGGTGTTGGAATACTCATAATCACCCTCTCCTTTCCCGTAATGCTACATCACTGCATTATTTATCATCACCTGTAAGCCGCAGCACATCCCTGATCTCTTCTTCATCCATATCAAGAATAATCGCCAGCTCCTCTACACTGAACTTTGAACTTTCATCCTCTTCATCCTCTGTAAGTTCCCGAACTGCCGCTTCCAGCTTCTCCACCTTTGCTACCAGATAGTCATCCTCAAATTTCCTCTGTGTCTGCTCCTCGATAGCATGGCGGATTCCACACCGGATACGTCCAAGCAGCCATTTCTCATCTTTCTCTTCCGGTTCTTCCTCTCCCAGAGCCATTAGAAGGCTTATATTTGCCTCCTGAATCAGATCAGCGATAAAAATCTCCTCACAGTTCATTTCAACCGCCATTTCGGCTGCTGCATGCAGATACTTCTGTGACAGCTCTGCCTGTGCCAGAGCATCTCCCTTTGAAAGCAATTCAAAAAGTTCTTCCGCACTTCTCTCTCCCTGCTCCTGTTCTTCAAGACCTTCCAGATATTCTTTCAGATATGCCTCTTCCTCCGCTGTCAGAGGAACTTTTTCTTCTTTTTCTTCGGATACTTCTTCCGGTCCGGTCTGAGATGCTGCTGAAATCTCCTCGGCACCCTCAATGGAAATACCTTTTAATTTTAAATACTGTAATATCTTAATCAACTGTGACTTATCCAGGTCAAGTTCGCCAAAGCATTCCTTTATCTGTTCCGGTTTCAATACTTTGCCATTCTTCTCTCCAAGTTCACATACTTCTGTAAGTTTCTGCTGAAATTTCTGTATATCCATAGTCAAAATCTCCCTGTCCTGTTTATAACTTAACTATACAACAAAAAACTATGCCTGTAAAACAAAAAAGCACCGTTTTAACCGGTACTTTTTCTAAATGCGGATAACAGGACTTGAACCTGCACGGGAAGCCCACTGGTACCTAAAACCAGCGCGTCTGCCAATTCCGCCATATCCGCATTTTCTCATATTCTCAGAGTGTACCTGAAAAATCATTCTCGCACTCTGCAAAAGCAATAAAATAGCGGAAACCTCACAGAAGATTTCCGCTATTAATGAAGCATCGGGGATTCGAACCCCGGACAACTTGATTAAAAGTCAAGTGCTCTAC
>OKVP01000973.1_pt1 | contig 11913 bp, 7 predicted proteins | sample 1604821 | NCBI WGS metagenome assembly OKVP01 (sample SAMN01760946, study PRJEB22395) | human gut metagenome | reverse complement strand
CTATGTTTTCGATCTGCTTGTAGTTGTCGCCGCTGTCGACACGCAGCCCTTTGAACATGTTGGCGAAATCTTCCGAGAAGTTCAGGCTGAATATGTGCCACCCGTAGGTGTCGTAGAGAAATGTTCCGAGTGCTCCGCGGAATGTGTTGCGCCACTTGTCCATGGCTATATGGTTGGCCATCTGCGGCCCATACATTCCTCCTATCGCGCACACCCATTCATGAGCCATTGTGCCCATAGGCGTGAGGTCGTGCTTCATGGCGAGATAAACGTTGCTCGTGCCTACAAACTTTCCGGGACGACGACCGCTTTCGTCACACTCCTTCATCGCGGCCACAACCGTGTCCTCGGTTTTGAACGATGCCCGCCGGCGTGTGCCGAAATCGCTGTAGACGCATCCCGCGTCAAGGAGCCTCTCGGCTTTGTCGTAGGAATTCCGGTAGTAGGCGTCATAGTCGATTGTTTCTGCCTTGCCGGTCATGATGTAATAGAGCTCCGACACTATCGCGAGTATTTTTACCTCGAGCAGTATCGTGTCTGACCAGTTGCCCTCGATGTCGATGTGAAGGTGACCCTCACGGTCCTGATGCGCGCTCACCCATTCGCGGCGGTAGCGGAATCCCCTCAGGTAACGGTAGAACCACTCCGGGATGTAGCTGCATTTGCGTTTCATGAAGTCGATTTCACGGTCGGTGATGACGAGCTCCTCAAGCATGACTATCTGCTCGTTGAGGCGGTCGGCGAATCCTTCGGGATACACCATGTCGTTTCGGTCGATGAATGTGTATTTCACCCTTGCTCGCGGGAAGTTCTCTATTACCGCGCAGCACATTGTGAATTTATACAGGTCGTCGTCGGTGAAGTGGGTGATTATCGGTTTCATTTGTCAGTCGATGTTACCGGTTAAACATTTGGGCCTGCAGCGGTTGCCGCAAGCCCAAACGGAAAATCATTGTCGTTATGGTCAGTCAAGAGCCATGTAATGTTCACGCGGATGGTCGCAGGCGGGACACACTGCCGGTGGCTGTTTGCCTTCGTAGATGTAACCGCACACGAGGCATTTCCACTTGATGGGTTTGTCGCGTTTCCACACTGTGCCGTCCTTTACCTGCTGGAGATAACGTTCAAATCGGTCGCAGTGATGTTGCTCTATCTCGGCGATTTCGCGGAAGTGGCGTGCTGCATCGGGGAATCCTTCCTCTTCGGCTACCTTGGCAAAGGCTATGTAGGCCTTTACGCCTTCCTCCTTTTCCTCCTTGATGGAGATTTCAAGATTGGTGGCTGTGTCACCGATTACGCCGGCATCAGGAGTAAGGGCTATGTCGACAATGCCGCCTTCAAGCATCTTCAGGAATATTTTGCCGTGACGCAATTCGTTGGATGCCGTATCACGGAATATCTCGCCGATCGGGAAATAATTCTCCTTATCAGCCTGCTGGGCGTAGAACGTGTAGCGTGCATAAGCCTGTGCCTCATTCATGTAGGAAATAGCAAGGTTCTTTTCAGTCTGTGTGCCCTTGATACTTTTTGTTTTATTAGCCATAAGTTTTTATTTGTTTTAGTATTAAAAATTACTTTATCATATTTCTAAAACGTATATGATAATGATTATGTTTAAGCGCGTCGTGTTAACTTCAGGCTAAAAAAGAATCTCCGCATCCATGTCGTGTTAATGGATGCGGAGATTGCATTAGGCGATGTTTATTATTGCATTTTTATTACGAATCCGCCTCTCGGTTGCATATTTATCTTTTCGGGGAGTGAGGTTATGGAGCTTATCGACCAAGGGTTGTCGAGATTGCCGCTGTCGGTGAACATTGTGCCGCTTATCTCGCCTTTGTTGACGGGCGAATAGTCGGGTGTCACCTCCATCGGCTCGTCGGTTCCGTTTATGCCCGCTATGTACCAGTCGCTGCCTTTCCTGCGCGCTATCACGGTGTGGTTGCCGGGATAGCCGGCGAGCAGCTTGGTTTCGTCCCATGTCGACGGCAGTGTCGAGAAGAATTCGAGCACTTCGGCAGGCTGTGCGAGATAGCTTTCGGGGCGGTCGGCCAGATGCTGTATTCCCGATTCAAAGAGCACTGTCAGTGCCAGCTCGTGGCCGTGGCTGGTGATGTGGGGATGTTGCGAATCCGAGAATGTGCAAGGCGTATAGTCCATCGGGCCTATGACATTGCGGGTGAAGGGGAGTGTGGCGTTATGTGCGGCCGCACGATTTGTGAGTATGGGGGCGTTGTTGTACCACTCGGCTCCGTACACACCCTCGACCGACATCAGGTTGGGATAGGTACGCTGCCAGCCGCGAGGCACTGTCGCACCGTGAAAGTTTACGAGCAGATGATGCTTTGCCGCGCTTTCGAGCAGGTCGATGTAGTAATTCATCGTTGCCTGGCCGTCGCCCGGGAAGAAGTCGATTTTGACTCCGGCAAAGCCGTTATCCTCAAGCCATGCAAACTCTTTCTCGCGGTCTTCGGGCTTGTTGAGCCTGAATTTCGGGCCGGGGGCTCCGTTGATCCATCCTGTGCTTGAGTTGTACCATATCAGCGGTTTTACCCCTTTTGAGGCGGCGTAGGCAGCTACGTCGTTTATGTCGCCTCCGTTTGACATCTCGTCCCATTCGGCATCGATGAGCGTATAGGGCAGGTTGAGCGTGTCGGCAAGGTCGATGTATTGTTTCAGAATCTGATAGTCTTTTGATCCGTGATTATGAGCCCAATAAATCCATGATGCCACTCCAGGTTCAATCCATGAGGTGTCGATGCGTGCCTCGGGGCTGACATCGGTCACGAGCGTCGACTCCACGATGTCGTTGAGGCTGCCTATTATCACCACTCTCCAGGGGGTGGCGGTGCATGAGGCTGACGATGCCCACTCTACGGCATACTCCGACTCGTTGTCGGTGGCTTTCAGCAGCGAAGCGCAGTTCTCTTTCTCGATGGCCGCCTCGGTGAATAGTCCCCAGGTGCTGTCGCTGAACTCTACAAGGGCCGGGTAGCCCCAACGGTCATCCTTTTGATCATGTCCTGTCTGCTCGGGGAAGAAGCGCTCGTAACCCGGGTCATACCGTTGCATCCAGCGTTTCTTGTCGGCGTCGATTGTGTATTGGGTAATCTCACCTACGATGGGGGAGTCGGGTGTGGTGACATAACGTAACGTGATGCCGTCGTTGTAGATTCGCAGTATCATCGACACTCCCTCGATGTCGTCGGATGCAAACTCATACTCGTTGTACTCGTTGGTGCACACACTCTTCTTGCCGGTGAGCATCGTGTACTCGCTCTTAACGCCGGGCGTTGTCTTTTTAAATGAAAAGTTGGTGCTGACATTTGCGCTGTCGGAGGACATTACTCCTAATGACGATATCGTGAACAGATTTTCTGAACTGTTGCCGTTGACATATTTAACGGTTAACGTGGTCGTAGAATCTTGGTTGATGTCGAGAGCTATCTTGCCGTTGGGCGAGGTAAGGTGGGGTGTGCCGGCGCAGCCTGTAATCAGGATTGCGATCGACAGAATGGCGAGAATGCGGTTCATGATTGATTAAAGTTTTAATGTCGTTTTGTTTCCGTTATAGTCTATTGTGCGTGCAGGTTGCCCGTTTATCGTTATGTTGAATTTTCGGTTCTTGCTCATGCCGGGATAGCTTCCTTTGCGTGACGCTATCTCCAATGTGCGTGACTTGTCGTTCCACTTCATGTCGATGGTGCTGCAGGCTCCCTTTTCGTAGTTGTAGTTGTCGCCTTCGTCTTCATAGAGCGAGAACTCTCCGTCGTTTCCGGTATATATCGCTATTTCAAGAGGCTCGTTCTTCAGGTCGCCGGTGTACTGCTTGTCGTGCGACATGGGGAGTATGCTTCCGGCCTTTACGTATACGGGGATGTTCTCCATCGTCACGTTGATGTTATGCTCGCGGCCTCCGTCGAGATGCGAGTTGTCATAGAGGTTGTACCATCCGCCTTTGGCTGCGGGCAGATAGGCGGTGCGTGACGCTATCGACGGTTCGGTAACGGGAAGTATGAGCAGGTTGCCCCCGAGCATGTAGTCATGCTTTACGGCAAGTGCATTCTTGTCGTCGGGGTAGTCAAATACGAGCGGGCGCATCATCGTGTAGCCTTCGCTGCTCACCTTGTGTGACAACGAGTAGATGTAGGGCAGCAGCCTGTAACGCCACTTGATGGCATTGCCTATTATGCGTTCGGCTTCGGCTCCGTAACGCCATGGTTCGGTTTCGCTCGTGAATCCGTGTACGCGCATCAGCGGCATGAACGTTCCTGCCTGGATCCAGCGTATCATGCGCTGTATGTAGTCGTCGTTGGTGTACTGGTCGCCGGGACGGAAGAATCCGCCTGCATCGTAGGTCCACCAGGGCATTCCCGAAGCGGCCATTGAGAGTCCGCTTGCAATCTGTCGGCGGAATGTTTCCCAGTCGTTGCCCACATCGCCGGTCCACATTGCGGCTCCGTAACGCTGTATGCCGGGAAATCCGCAGCGGGTCAGTATCATTGTGCGCTTTTGGGGCATGTCGGCGCGACAGCCTTCATATACCGTGCGGTTGACAAGCAGGGGATATGCGTTTCTGAACAATTCGCCGCGGTAACGGCCGTTCATTACACGGCGACCTTCAAGGTCGTCGTTTTCGGGCTCGGTTGCATCCTGCCACCATGCGTCGATTTCGTAGGGCTTCAGGAGTCGCTTGCTGAAGTTACTCCAGTAGAATTGCGATGCTTCGGGATTGAAGAAGTCGATCCAGTCGGAGCCGGGGATATAGTAGCCCTTTGCATCGGCCTCCTTTCCCACGGGTGAATTTTTGTCGATTTTCGACCACACCGAGAGCATCAGCCTCATGTCCATTTCGTGCAGACTGTCGACCATGACTTTGGGGTCGGGATATGCGTCTTCGTCAAATTGCATGGAGTTCCATCCGTGCTTGCCCCAATATTGCCAGTCCTGTACTATGACATCGACCGGAATTTCGCGCTTGCGGAATTCGGCGGCGTTGGACAGCAGCTCGTCCTGTGAGTGGAAGCGTTCACGGCAGTGGATGTAGCCGAGCGCCCACTCCGGCATCATGGGGGCGTGACCTGTGGCCGAGCGGAATGAGGCTATGATTTCGTCGGGCGTGCCGGTGAATACGGTGAAGTCGGCTTTGGCGGGCATGGGTGAGCGCAATGTCGATGTGCCGTCGAGCTTCTTCAATGTCACGGTGGGGTTGTCGCCGCGTTCAAGGTTGGCCGACAGCTCATGCTTTCCTTTGGTGAGCGTGACGATGGTCGATGATGTGGGGGGAAGCCAAAGGTTCCGCTGGTCCATTATCGTTTTGCCGTCGATTGTCAGGTTGTGACGGCGGGCCATCTTTTGTCCCACATCGAGCAGTATCGAGTAGTCGCCGCTCTCGGGGATGTCGATTACGCCGGTAAAAGTGTTGTCGCGGCGCACTTCCCTGCGTGCGCCTTCAGTGGTCGTGATGTTGACTTCACGGGCGGCTCCGGCCTTTTCGCTGCGTGACAGTGACACGGTGGTTGAGCCGGGATTGTATTCGGTGAGTCCGTAGTTGTTCCACAATATGCCGTATCCCTTGTTTGACAGGATGAAGGGTATCGATATCTGTGTGTTGACCTGGGTGAGGCGGCGTGACAGTCCCTTTATGTCGGTGAATCCGTCCTGGAATTGTCCGAGTCCGTAAAGATGCTCGTCGGCGCTGTTGTCCCATGACAATTGTGCGCCTGTGTCACGCGTTCCGTCGGGGTTGTCGGTTGAATATAGAGTGATGTCACGCGTCGTGAACACGGAGCGGCCCTGTGCGTCGGTTATGGTGACGGCTCTTTTGTTGCGGTCGATGTCGGCCTTGATTTTGCCGGCCGATATGTGCGTGGTCCCGTTTTGCAGTTCGGTTTTGGTGAGCTTGCCTGTGCGGGGCGATTCGTTAACGTAGATCCATTCGGGGAGAGTGTCGCTGAATTCTTTGGCGTATTCCACTCTTACCGCATTGTCATTCAGGAATGTCAGTCTTATCGATCCTTCCTGAAACGGGATAATGGCTTGGTTGTCTTTGGCCGGGGCGGCAGCTGTCGCACATAGCACAATCAAGCACGATATAAGTGTTCTTATCATCGCGGATGAGGTATTAATTAGGGATTTTAGGCAAAAATAGGCACAATAAATTTATCTAAGGGTGAAAAAATCGTTATAATAGTAGGACAAAATCGATATTTTACACCCGAATTCAATTCGTGCTCAACTATTTCCCCGGCCTCGTCGCTTGCGATTGGGCGTTATTGCTCTTTCCGTGCCTTTCCGGCGAGCATTCCGCAGGCGGCTGCTATGTCCTCGCCTCGTGATGCGCGTATGGTTGCCGTTACGCCGTGCTCGTTGAGCCTGTCGCGGAAAGCGGTCATCGTGTCGGTCGATGATGTGTTCAGGTCGCTGTCGGGTATGGCGTGGAATCGGATGAGGTTGACTCGGCAGTCAAGTCCTTTGAGCAGTCGTGCGAGAGCGTCGGCGTCACGCAGGCTGTCGTTGACACCGCGCCACATGATGTACTCGAATGAGAGTCGGCGCTGGTGGGCGAAGTCATATTGTCGCAACAGCGCGATGACATCGCGTGAGTGATAGGCGCGTTCTACGGGCATGAGCAATGCCCGTTGCTCGGGATAGGGGGAGTGGAGGCTCACGGCGAGATGCACCTTGGTGGTGTCGAGCAGGGTTTTCATCTCGTTTATTTTGCCGATGGTCGACACGGTTATGCGCTTCGGGCTCCATGCCAGTCCCCAGGGCGAAGTAAGCACCTCGATTGCCTGAAGCACGGCGGGCAGATTATCCATCGGTTCGCCCATGCCCATGAATACTACATTGGTGAGCGACCGGCTTTGGGGTATCGCCATGATTTGGTTGATGATGTCACACGCCGTCAGGTTGCCGTGGAATCCCTGTCGGCCTGTCATGCAGAATTTGCACCCCATGCGGCATCCCGCCTGTGACGACACGCACAGTGTGGCGCGATCCTTGTCGGGAATGTAGACCGCTTCTATGTCACGACCTCCTTTTCCGTCAAACAGGTACTTGACCGTGCCGTCGGTTGATTCGGCCGCCGCTTTGGGAGGCGTTACGCCTATGCAGTAGTCGGTTGAGAGGCGTTGACGGGCACTTTTCGACAGGTTGGTCATCTCGTCGATCGATGTTACGCGTTTCTCGTAGAGCCATTGCGACATCTGCTTTGCGGCAAATGACGGCATTCCGCATTCAGCGGCTACGTTACGGAGTTGTTCGAGGGTCAGCCCGGTAAGAGGCTTTTTGATTGTCGTTTCCATAGAGTGCAAAGTTACGCTTTTTTTGATGCCATTATTGCTATGTGATATGTTAAAATGATTTAGTTATCACAAAATCTTTTCAATCCTGTTAAATAATTATGCGATATTGTTTTTTTATTCGATAATTTTGATTATGTTTGCGTATTAGCAAAGTATGACCTATGGAAAGACTGATGCAATACGTATGGCAACATCGGCTGTGGCCTGTCAAAGAAATGTTTACAGTCGATGGCCATCGTGTGCATGTCATAGACCCGGGTTGCTTGAATCATGATTCCGGGCCCGATTTTTTCAATGCAAAGATTCGCATAGGCGATGAAATGTGGGCGGGTGATGTTGAAATCCATGTCAGGGCAAGCGACTGGCATCGTCACGGACATGACGGCGACAAGGCTTACGACTCGGTGATACTTCATGTCGTTTCCAAGGATGATGCACCGGTGAGGCGGAGCGACGGGAATGTGATACCTCAGATGAAAATGTCATGTTCGCCCTCGTTCAACGAGAGTTACAGGCGATTGGTGGCTTCGGCGGCCGACGACCTTCCATGCCATGAGGAGTTCAAGACCATCGACAATGTGCGGCTATACTCATGGCTCGACAACCTCGCCTATGAGCGTCTTTACAATAAGAGCGAGCGCATCAACCGTTACCTGTCGCGATTCTCGGGCGACTGGGAGTCGACTTGCTATGTGACTCTTGCGCGCGCACTTGGTTTCGGGGTTAACAGTGAGCCTTTTGAGCGGCTTGCGTTGAGTGTTCCGTTGCGGTTCATCGGCAAGCACAGTGACTCGGCATTGAGCATAGAGGCTCTGCTTTTCGGGCAGTCGGGCTTGCTCGAAGGGGTAGGCGACGGTGACTCCTATGTGGAGCTGCTGAAAAAGGAGTATGACTATCTCGCCCGGAAATTCTCGCTGGAACGGCAACCGAGGCTCGGGTGGAAGATGTCGAGGATGCGTCCGGCCAATTTCCCTCACAGGCGCATTGCATTTCTTGCGGCAATGCTCTTTGGCGGATTCAGGCTGATGTCACGCATTGTGGATGCAGGGAATCTGGCGCAGGCTTGTAAGCTCTTTGAGGTTGAGCTGGTTGGTTACTGGGCGAATCACTACACTTTCAACGGCTCCCTTGAGTCTACGCGCAGCGTGGCGTTGAGCCGAGGCTCGATAACGGTGCTTATAATAAATGTAGTGGTGCCGCTTCTCTATGCCTACGGGTTGTCGCTCGACGACAAGTCGATGACCGACAGGGCGGTCGCCATGTTGCAGGAGATGAAGCCCGAGAGCAATTCGGTGGTCGCGATGTTTGTCGATGCGGGTGTAAAGTGTGACGATGCATTCACCTCACAGGCGCTGATTCAGTTGCGACGCGAGTACTGCGAGGCTCGCAAGTGCCTCTACTGCAGAGTGGGGCACAGGATGCTGTCACGTAGTGTAAAGGCTTAGGATTTATATTGAAGGATTAATGATGACTCTAATATATTTTGTAATCTAAATGTATTCAGGAATGTGATCTTGGTTGTCTAGTGGTAGGACTTTGTGGGATTAGTCTTTCGGTTTAATTTGACCCATGAAGTCACTGGTGGAGCCACCCTTACACTGTCTGCATTATTGTAGACGCTGTAACGGGTGGCTCTGCCATGATTGTAGTTGCCCACTACTGTTAATAATCTGTAAAGTGCTTGACGCGCCGATATTTGAGCGATAAAAAAGATTGGGATGTGGTGCATTACTTAATTGATATTTATGTATCTTTGTGGAATGATAATATCCAACATTAAAAGAATTGTCGCATTGCTGATTTTCTCGGCGCTTATTCTTTCTACCTCATTTATAGCCGATGCCGCTGAAGTGACTGTGGGCGCTGCGAGGATTGACCTTTACAAGCCTTGGCTTGAAGGGCGCCGGGTGGCGTTGCTGTCCAATCACACCGGCATGGTCGGCTCCAAGCACACTCTCGACCTCCTGCTTGAAAATAATGTTGATGTAGTCACACTTTTCTCGCCCGAACATGGATTCCGTGGCACCGCCGATGCCGGACAGCATGTGGCGAGCTCGGTTGACGAGGTGACGGGAATACCCATCGCATCGCTGTATAACGGCGGAAAACGCGGCCCGTCGCCCGAGGTGATGGCCGGTGTCGACGTGATTCTTGTGGATCTTCAGGATGTGGGAACACGATTCTACACCTACTACATAACCATGCTTGATGTAATGGAGGCGGCTGCCCGTCACGGCAAGAGCGTCATCGTGCTTGACCGTCCCAATCCGCTCGGAATGTCGGTCGACGGCCCGGTGCTTGACATGAAACTGCGTTCAGGCGTGGGACGACTTCCCATTCCGGTTTTGCACGGACTCACTCTCGGCGAGCTGGCCAAGATGGCCGTAGGCGAGGGATGGTTGCCCGGTGCTTCAAGCATTGACCTGAAGGTTGTGCCCTGCAAGGACTACACCCACTCGACACGTTATGCACTTCCCGTGGCTCCGTCGCCCAATCTGAGGAGCATGAAGGCCATATACCTTTATCCGTCGCTGTGTTACTTCGAGGGAACTACCGCCAGCGTGGGACGCGGAACCGATATGCCGTTCCTCGTTTACGGTCATCCGCTCATGAAGGCCCGTGGCTTCTCGTTTACGCCACGCAGCGTGCCGGGTGCCAAGAATCCGCCTTTGCGCGACAAGCGATGCAACGGCGTAGACCTGCGCGAGGTCGATGACGAAGCTGCGATTGACGGCGGTGTCGACCTATCGTACATAATCGATGCCTACAACTCGATGACACAGGGAAAATCACGTTTCTTCAACTCTTTTTTTGACAAATTAATAGGCAACACCAAAATTCGCCCGATGATAGAGGCCGGCCGAAGTGCCGATGAGATAAAGGCCACATGGCGCGACGAGGTGGCGCAGTTCAAGAAGCTGCGCAGCCGCTACTTGCTATATCCCGAACAATGACCCCTACGATAGTTATAATAACCGTGATGGCTTACTTCGCCGTTCTGTTTGGCGTAAGTCATCTCACATCCCGCAACAGTGACAACGCTTCATTTTTCAACGGCAACAGGCGCGCCCCGTGGCCGTTGGTGGCTTTTGCCATGGTGGGTGCCGCCATATCGGGCGTAACGTTCATCAGCGTACCCGGAATGGTGGTCGACAAAGGTTACAGCTACCTGCAGATGGTGCTCGGATTCATCGTGGGCTATTGGGTGATAGCGTTTGTGCTTGTGCCGCTCTTCTACAAGCGCAACCTGTTGTCGATTTACGGTTATCTCGGCGAGCGTTTCGGTTCATCGACTTACCGTACCGGGGCATGGTTCTTCTTCGTTTCAAAAATGCTTGGCGCGGCGGTGAGGTTTTTTGTCGTGTGCATAGTGCTTCAGACCCTTGTGTGCGACCCTCTCGGTATTCCGTTTGTGGTCAATGTCGCCGTCACCATCGCCATTGTGTGGCTCTACACTTTCCGTGGAGGTGTCAAGACCCTGATATGGACCGATACTCTCAAGAGTTTCTGCCTTATAATGTCGGTGGTGCTGTGTATATGGTTCATAGCGCAGAACCTCGACATGTCGTGGGCCGGTGTCGTCGATTCGATTGGCCGACACGGCTCGTCGCGCATCTTCTACTTCGACGATCCGTCACGCGGCGTCTACTTCTGGAAGCAGTTTCTTGCCGGAGTGTTCATGGCCATCGCCATAAACGGCCTTGACCAGGACATGATGCAGCGCAACCTTGCATGCCGTGACTCGCGTCAGTCGCAGAAGAACATGATTGTGAGCGGTGTCATGCAGTTTTTTGTCATAGCTCTGTTTCTGGTACTCGGAACCTTGCTTGTGATATATGTCGAGAGCACACCGTCGTTGTCGATGCCCGAGAAGAGCGATGAGCTATTTGGCCTCGTGGCTGCGCATGAGTCACTGCCCGTGGCGGTGGGCGTGCTGTTCATCCTCGGACTTGTGTCGGCTGCCTATTCGGCTGCCGGTTCGGCACTCACATCGCTCACCACATCGTTTACGGTCGACATTCTCGATGCATCGGGCATGGAGGAGAGTCGCCTTGCACGTGTGCGCAAATGGGTGCACATAGCGATGTCGGCCACGATGGGCCTTGTAATAGTTGTGTTTTACATGATCGGCGAGGAGGATGCCATAAGCGCCGTCTACACCCTCGCGTCCTATACCTACGGCCCCATATTGGGCCTCTTTGTGTTCGGCATGTTCACCAAGCGACCGGTCAATGATCGGCTGGTGCCTGTAGTGTGCATTGCCGCGCCATGTCTTTGTTGGCTGGTGAAGTACTTCTTGAATGAATCGTTTGGCTATGAGATGAGTTTTGAATTGTTGATATTCAACGCTCTGCTCACGGCTGTCGGTCTGTCCCTGTTGCCGGGAAAAGCGTCGGTGTCTGACATCGGAGCCTCCCCGGAGTCAGTTTCTGCCGAATAGCGGGAACGTAATGAATATCTATTTTCTGTTTCAATTTTAAATTATTTATGGCACGAGATTTATTTAGCAGGTATATATGGCTTATCGACACCATACGCCGATATGGGTCGTTGACTCGTGATGAAATCAATCGGCTGTGGATGAAGTCGCCTTACTCCAACGGCG
>OKVP01000971.1_pt1 | contig 11920 bp, 10 predicted proteins | sample 1604821 | NCBI WGS metagenome assembly OKVP01 (sample SAMN01760946, study PRJEB22395) | human gut metagenome | reverse complement strand
AAGTGCTCGCGGTGGAGCGTGCATTGGAGGATAAATAGATGAACAGGCATCCGGGAGGGGAAGCGCAGACGCTTCATCTTCTGGAGAACATAGAATGGAAAAAAGAAATGAAAGCACTGGATCTTGGAGCAGGAGAAGGAGACACGGTACGAATCCTGAAATCATTTGGGCTGGAAGCACATGGTGTGGATCTTTTCCCACGGGGCAGTGATGTGGAAATTGGCGATTTTCTGCATTTGCAGTATTCATCAGACAGTATAGATCTTTGCATCAGCCAGTGTGCATTTTTTGTCAGCAGAGATCAGAAAAATGCACTATCTGAATGTTGGCGCGTTTTAAAAAAGGGAGGTTTTCTTTTATTATCAGATCTGGATACCGGAAATCTTTTGGAAATGGCAGAACAGACAGGGTTTACCATTCTCCGACAGGAGGATCAGACGTTACTTTGGCTGGAATATTATCTGGAAGCAATCTGGAATGATTCGTTCCGCTGCGAAGAGTATAAGCTTCTGCAGAAAGAATATAAAGGAAAGAAGCTGCGCTATACCATGTTGGTTGGCAGAAAGGAGTAGCACATGGATCTTTATGAAAGAATCATAGAACTTAGCAGTATGGGTTATCATTGCTCACAAATGGTTATGATTATGACACTGGAAGCCATAGGTGAGGAAAATCCACAGCTTGTAAAGGCTCTGGGAGGTCTTGGCGGTGGGATCGGTTACTGTGGAGATACCTGTGGCTGCCTGACAGGAGGAGCCTGTGCGATAGGTTTGTTCCTTGGCAATCTGGCTCCGCAGGAGAAAGAAGATATACAGATGAAACCGGCTGTGCAGGAATTATATCAGTGGTTCCATAAGAAGACCGAAGAAGAGTTTGGTGCTTTTTATTGTAAGGATATTACTTCCAATCTGGATTGGGGAATTGTCATGGAGCGCTGTCCTGCGCTGATTGGAGAGACTTATACGAAAGTGATAGAAATACTGACAGAACGGGGAATATTGGAACTATGATTACGCTGGGTAAAACAAAAAGTGTATGCCCGATATGTATGAAAGTACTTACGGCAAAAAAATGTATTGGTGAAGATGGCATTTATCTGGTGAAAGAATGTGATATCCACGGAAAGTTTCAGACACTGATCTGGGAAGGAACGGCAGCAGAGTATCTTTCCTGGGGAAGAGAAAACCTGTCTGCGGAGACTCCGGTAAATCCCAAAATCAAAGAGAAATCCTGCCCGGATAATTGTGGACTCTGTGAGGAGCACGAACGAAAAGGCTGTTGTATGATACTGGAAGTGACAAAGCGCTGCAATATGCACTGCCCGGTCTGCTTTGCTTCGGCAGGGGAATGTCTGGAAAACGGTGATCTTTCAATTGACGAAATAGAAAAGCAATATGATTTTCTGATGGATCATGGAGGACCATTCAATATTCAGCTCTCAGGTGGAGAACCAACCATGCGGGAGGATCTTCCGGAGATCATACATATGGGTAGAGAAAAAGGGTTTACATTTTTTCAATTGAATACCAATGGAATCCGTCTTGCGCAGGAAGCAGGATATGCCAGAAAACTAAAAAAAGCAGGACTGAATACAGTATTTCTTCAGTTTGACGGTGTCACAGATGATGTGTATCAGACATTGCGCGGACGCTCTATGATAGAACTGAAAGAAAAGGCTGTGTTAAACTGTTCGGAAGCGGAACTGGGAATTGCCCTGGTACCTGTCATTGCGCCAGGAGTAAATGACATGCAGGTTGGAGATATCCTGAAGTTTGCGATGGATCATATGCCATTTGTAAGAGGAGTACATTTCCAGCCGATCAGCTATTTTGGCAGATGTTCTCAGCAACGTCCACAAGCTCCGATTACCATACCAAAGATGTTGAAGCTGATCGAGGAACAGACTGACGGGCTTATGAAAAGCAAGGATTTCGCCGGTGGTGGAGCAGAGAATCCATACTGTTCTTTTCATGCAAGTTATCTGAAAAAAGGTGAGAGGGAACTGAAACTTCTGGAAAAGAAATCAGGCAGAGGATGTTGTTGTACTACCAGCGATGATTCCAGGCAGTATGTGGAAAATCAGTGGAGCTATAGCACAAAAAAATTTGATGATGGAGAAATGACACAGACAGATGCGCTGGATGAATTCCTGATCCGGGTTCATAATGAAACCTTTGCGGTATCAGGGATGATTTTTCAGGATGCATGGAATCTGGATCTTGAACGTCTGAAAAGATGTTATATCTGCGAGGTGGATTCTGATTATGGAATGGTGCCGTTTTGTGCATATAATCTGACGAATTCGAAAGGAATATATTTATACAGAAAGTGAAACGATCAAATATAGATGCAATGATCTGTAAGCAGGAAGGCATTACAGAGATTACAAGAGATGAAATACACAGAATGCAGCTGGAGAAATTAAATATTGTACTGAAGAGAGAGAAAGAACGAGAGGGTTTTTATCGAGATTTGCCGGAAAGACTGGAAAGCCTGATAGATTTGAGAAGCCTTCCTTTTACGACAGAAACAGATCTGGCACGAGATGGAGGCAGGATGCTGCTTTGCTCCCAGGGGGAAGTACAGAAAGTGATATCAGAACAGACAAGCGGAACTACCGGTGCCGGTAAACGTGTATTCTATACAGAGGGAGACTGTGAACACACCATAGAACTTTTTATGGCAGGTCTGGGTGAATTTATTTATCCTGGAAGTATAACGATGGTGGCTATGCCATTTTCAGGTCCTTTTGGATTAGGAGAACTGATCGCGGAGGCAATCAGACGTCTGGGAGCAAAACCTCTTTCAACCGGGACAGGAAGAACTTATGGCGAACTGAACAGGATTCTGGAAGAGGAGCAGCCGGATACGTATGTGGGAATGCCGACTGCATTGCTTTCCATGCTTAGAATGTGCGGAAAAGGCAGTATAAAAAGAGCACTGGTATCCGGAGATGCCTGTCCGAAAACTGTCATGAAAGCAATCGAAGAAATTCTGCAAACACGACTTTGGCCGCACTATGGTTCCAGAGAGATGGGGCTTGGAGGTGCCATTTGCTGCACGGCGCATGAGGGCATGCATATGCGGGAAAACCATTGTATTACAGAGATTATAGATGAGAACGGAAATGTGCTGCCGGACGGTAAATGGGGAGAACTGGTGATTACAACCATTGGAATGGAAGCACAGCCGTTGATTCGATATCGAACCGGTGACTGGTCAAGGATCATTCCAGGAAGATGCCTCTGTGGAAGTGAAATAAAACGCCTGGACTTTGTAAAGCGGATGGATCCATTGGGAAGTATCAGAGAGATGGATGAATTGCTGTTTGAGATTCCGGAACTGGTAGATTATTGTGTGAAAATTGTAGATGGAAAAAAGGAAATTACAGCGCTTTTTACATCGGACAATGGAGAAGAACGAATCAGGAGTGTTTTGGAAGAGAAGGATATTCGTTCATGGAACTGCAGAAAAGTAAAGTGGGAAGATCTGGCACTGTATCCTGGCAAACGAGTTACAAGGCAGTGATTTCGTGGTATCATGGAATCACTGCCTTGCCTGTTATTCAGGATAGTATGGACAATCTTCCTGGATACATTCGCGATTATCTTCGCAGTATTTACACGTTATAGAAGACAACGGAATGTTTACAGAACAAAACTGACTGTAAAAATGAACGGCTTCTTCGATGGCAATTCTGCTGGTACGTTTGCAGCAGCGAGGTCCACCAACATCTGCCAGTCTGGATAAAATAATGGAAACAAGTTTTTGAGGAAACGGCCATGCATCTTTGTGAAGTGGACTGGATCCAGTCATAACGGACATGAAAATACCGGCTCCGGCAGCAGCTCCACAGACACCCCAGTAACCACAGGTACCGCCCGGAACCTGCTTCGCTCTTTTACAGATTTCAGATAGTGCAGCATCGTAATCCATATGTTCTCCATTATTGCGAAACGCTGTCAGAAGAACACATGGGACAATTGCATGATGCTCCGGTCCATGCATATGTACAGATGGAAGATCCATAATTTTTTCCAGAAGAAGCAAAGCATCTTTTTCTGTACTGTCTCTGAGTGTTGTGATTACCGGAGCATATGTGCCATAGCTATGACAGGCATCACAGATAAAGTGACCATTTTCACAGACCGCATTGGTTAATTGTTCTTTATGGCAGATGCTGCACGTCTGAATAGAGCTTTCAGCACGATACGTAATAGGAGCACCACAAATCAGACATCCGGAAAAATATTCTGCTTCACCACAACAACAGGAATTATTCGTATGATCCATTTGATTCACCTCCGGAGAATTTATTTTAATAGTGTTAACGATGTAATAAGTATAACATAGAATGAAAAAGTAATGATATAGCATCTTGACAATCATGTTACTTTGGGTATATGATTTGATCCAATAAAGGGGAGTAACCTGCGCTTAACAATTTGCGTTTGTGATGTCGTCAGTACGGTGGAAGCATCCGGTATCATAAGGAAATGGTGAGACTTTTATTGCATTTTTTATTATGCAATGAAGGTCTTTTTTTTATATTTTTTTCAAAGAGGTCTTTCATTGCATAAGAAATTCAGGTAGTAAATACTTAGAAACGATGAGGCGGAAGTGATGAAGGAAATTTATCAGCAGACGGTAGAAGAGGTTCTTGAAAGGGTGAATGGCAAGAAATCTGGGCTTACGAGTGAACAGGTGAAAAGATCCAGAGAAAAGTGTGGGTGGAATGAACTTACAGAAGGAAAGAAGAAAGGTATCCTGCAGATTTTCTTTGAACAGTATAAGGATTTTCTTGTACTGATTCTAATTGCATCAGCAATCATATCTGGTATGCTTGGAGATGTGGAAAGTGCGGCAGTTATCGTGACGGTTATTACGATCAATGCAATCTTGGGAACAATACAGACGGTAAAAGCAGAACAATCTCTGCAGAGTTTAAAGAATCTTTCTGGCCCGGAGGCAAAAGTATTGCGTGATGGTACAGTCGTTCAAATTCCGGCAAGAGAACTGGTTGTTGGAGATGTGATACTGCTTGAAGCAGGAGATATGATTCCGGCTGATGGAAGACTGATTGAAAATGCAAGTCTTAAGATTGATGAGAGTGCTCTTACAGGAGAAAGTCTTGCAGTTGAGAAAAACATGGATACAATATTGACGGAAGCGCCACTTGGTGATCGGACAAATATGTTATTTTCCGGTAGTTTTGTAACGTATGGGCGTGGGAAAGCTGTTGTAACGGATATAGGAATGCAGACAGAAGTCGGAAAGATTGCAGGACTTTTGAAGTCAACTTCGGAAAAACAGACACCACTTCAGGTGAGTTTGGAAGTCTTTGGAAAGAAGCTTTCTATTATGATTCTGGTATTTTGCGGACTCTTATTTGCAATAAATGTGTTCCGCGGTGAAAAGATCAGCAGTGCATTTATGTTTGCAGTAGCACTTGCAGTAGCAGCAATTCCTGAAGCGCTAAGTTCTATCGTGACAATTGTACTTTCTTTCGGAACACAGAAGATGGCAAAAGAGCATGCAATCATTCGTAAACTACAGGCGGTAGAAGGACTTGGAAGTGTTTCTATTATTTGTTCGGATAAGACAGGAACGCTCACACAGAATAAAATGACGGTTGAAGATTATTATATAGATGGAAAAAGAATTTCAGCAGAGGCAATTGATATATCAGATCAGGCACAAAAATGTCTTTTAAATTACAGTATTCTATGTAATGATTCGACAAATGAAAATGGAGTAGAAATTGGAGATCCAACAGAAACAGCATTGATTAATCTTGGAAGTCGATATGGGATAGAGGCGGCAAGCGTAAGAAAGCTTTATCCAAGAAATGGAGAACTGCCATTTGACAGTGATCGAAAGATGATGTCAACACTTCACCTGATAGATGGTAAAAATCAAATGATTGTAAAAGGTGCAGTCGACAAGCTCCTGGAACGTACAGAGCAAATCTGGACGAAAGAGGGAATTCGAAAAATTACTGAGGAAGATAAAGAAAAAATACAACGTCAAAATCAGGAATTTTCGATGGAAGGTTTAAGAGTATTGGCTTTTACCTATCGTGAAATTCCTAAGAATCACACATTAACGATACAAGATGAGGATCACTTAGTATTTCTTGGTTTGATTGCGATGATGGATCCTCCGAGAGAAGAATCAAAAGCTGCGGTAGCGGAATGTATAAAAGCGGGAATTCGACCGGTTATGATCACCGGAGATCATAAAATTACAGCAGCAGCAATTGCAAAGAGAGTTGGAATATTACATGATTTATCGGAAGCCTGTGAAGGGGCAGATATAGAAAATATGAGTGACGAGGAACTCAAAGAATTTGTCTCAAATATTTCTGTGTATGCAAGAGTGTCACCGGAACATAAAATTCGCATTGTTCGGGCATGGCAGGAAAGAGGAATGATTGTGGCAATGACAGGAGACGGTGTCAATGATGCACCGGCATTAAAGCAGGCAGATATTGGTGTTGCAATGGGAATGACCGGAACGGAAGTTGCGAAAGATGCAGCAGCGATGGTACTTACAGATGATAACTTTGCAACAATCGTAAAAGCAGTGGAAAATGGACGAAACTTATATCAGAATATCAAGTATGCGATACAGTTTCTTTTGTCAGGAAATTTCGGAGCAATTTTAACCGTTCTTTGTTCATCGGTTGCAGGACTTCCGGTGCCATTTGCACCAGTACATTTACTCTTCATTAATCTTTTGACGGATAGTCTTCCGGCAATTGCGTTAGGCTTAGAGCCGGATAGAAGTGAAGTGATGAGTGAAAAACCGAGATTGGCAGATGAGTCGATATTGACAAAAGATTTTCTTAGCAAAATCGGTCTGGAAGGTTTGGTAATTGGAGCAATGACAATGATCAGTTTTTTGACAGGATACAACCAGAATGGTACATTGCTTGGAAGCACGTATGCTTTTGGAACTCTTTGTCTGGCACGTTTGTTTCATGGATATAATTGCAAATCAGATCATCCGGTCATTTTTACAAAAGGTCTCTTTCATAACAAGTGGCTTCAGGGAGCATTTGTGTTAGGTGCAGTACTCATTACAACAGTACTGACGGTTCCTGGTTTCCATAACTTATTCAAAGTGGAAACGTTGAATCTGATGCAGCTTGGATGTGTATATTTATATGCTTTTGCAAGCCTTCTGATTATTCAATTACTTAAGTGTATACGTATGAAACTAAGAAAAAGAGGGGAAAGATAGTGGATTTAAGTAGATGTTCTATGAAAAAAATTCGAGAACTGATTGTGTTTACGGCATTTCTTGTAGTTGCTTTGTGGAAATTCGATGTGGTGATTGAAGTGCTGAAGTCAATATGGAAAATTGTGTTTCCTTTTGCGCTTGGTGGTGCAATTGCCTTTGTGATTAATGTACCAATGAGTTTCCTAGAAAAGAAAATGCTCGGAAAGATAAAAGAAAATAATAAAATAGGAAAAAAAGCTGCGAGACCGATAAGCCTGCTTCTTACAATTATATTGGCAGCAGGTGTAATGGTATTGGTAATGTTTGGTGTGATTCCACAGCTTACACAGACCATGGGAAATCTGATGACGAGTATTTCAGATTTTATTCCACAGATGCAAAACTGGATTCGAGAATTTTCACATGATAATCAGGATATTATGAAATTGGTAGATCAGCTGCAGTTTCAGCCTGATCAGGCAATTAAATGGGGAATAAGTCTTCTTGGAAACGGAGTCGGAAATATGATGAATACGACGATGTCAGCAGTAGGTTCCATTGCCAGTGGATTAGCGACCTTTTTTATTTCGTTTTCCTTTGCATGCTATATTCTTTTTCAGAAGGAAAAATTACATTTACAGGTAAGAAAAGTGATTTTCGCTTTTATTCCAAAACAAAAAGCAGATGCAATTCTTAACATATGTTCGCTGACATATCGGACATTTGCAAATTTTCTTGCAGGGCAGTGTCTGGAAGCAGTAATTCTCGGAATGATGTTTGTTATCACGCTAAGTATTTTAAAAATGCCATATGCACTTTTAATTGGAATTTTGATCGCGTTTACCGCATTGGTTCCTATCTTTGGAGCCTTTATTGGCTGTGCCGTGGGAAGTTTTCTGATCTTTATGGTAAATCCAAAACAGGCAGTTTTATTTATTATAGTTTTTCTGCTTTTGCAGCAGATAGAAGGTAATCTGATCTATCCTCATGTGGTTGGCGGATCAGTAGGACTTCCATCAATTTGGGTACTGGCGGCAGTTACAATCGGCGGAAATCTTATGGGAATTATAGGTATGCTGATTTTCATTCCACTTGTATCGGTATTTTATACTATATTCCGGGAGTTCGTATATCTGCGCCTAAAAAAACAACATATAAAACGAGTAACGAGAACGGATGTGGAAGAGTATGCGGAGGAGGAAATTGCGTCATCCTTTATTGTGCCGAATGAAAAATAATGATATGATACAAATATAAATGAAGTGTAATGCCGATTATTAAGACGTTATAAAAATAGATTACAAAGGAAGAAGATATTATGAAGAAAATAGGAATCATGACAGACAGCCACAGTGGAATTTTGAGCGAAGAAGCGCAGAGACTCGGAATTAAGGTACTACCGATGCCCTTTTATATCGGAGAGAAAGTGTATCGTGAAGGAGTAGATCTTTCCAGAGATGAATTTTATGATATGCTTCGAAAGGGCGTAGATGTATCTACATCTCAGCCGTCACCAACAGAAGTTATGGATATGTGGAAAGAGATGCTGAAAGAATATGAGGAGATTGTTTATATTCCTCTTAGTAGTGCTTTAAGTGGGTCCTGTATGACAGCAGAAGCCATGGCAAATGAAGATGAATTTGCCGGTAAGGTGTTTGTCGTAGATAACGGTCGTGTGGCAACCCCGATGCATCGTTCTGTTCTTGATGCAGTAGAAATGGCAGAAGAAGGATACAGTGTAGTCGAAATCAAGAAAATTCTTGAAGAAACCAGAGAAAAAATGACAATTTATATCGGGCTCAGCACACTGAAATATCTCAAAAAAGGAGGAAGAGTCAGCTCTGTGACAGCTTTGGCAGCAGATGTCCTGAATATCAAACCTGTTATGCATTTCAGCACAGGAAAGCTTGATATCTACCAGAAATGCCGTGGTATGAAGAAATCACGTAAAGTTATGATCGATGCAATGAAGCATGAGCTGGAAACGAATTTCCGAGAAGAATATGCTGCGGGTAAAGTGTACCTGATGGCGGCGTCCAGCAGTACCGATGAAGTGACAGAAGAATGGGTAAACCAGATTAAAGAAAGTTTCCCGGGAATGGAAGTCATGTGTGATAAACTTTCCTTCGGTTTGTCCTGTCATATCGGTCCGGATGGACTGGGAATCGGATGCACCTGTAAGCCAGTGTAAAAAACTGCTCCGGAGAAGATAAAATAAAAGATTAGGGTGTCAAAAGGTTTATAGCCTTTGATATAAATTTGTACCTTGAAAACTTAACACGATATGTAAAAACATTGGATTCTTTGGTAAAATGTAGGTAGCATTTTATGAGGTGATCTATATGTCTTTTGTTAAAAATGATAATCAACAGCTTACTGTTTTAGACAGTACTTTTAATCTTACAGAACGCGAAAAACGAATGTTAGAAAAATCATGGGCAAAAATTTTTGCAGACAAAGTTTTTCCTGCTATTGATGAAAATATTTTTTCTGTTCTTTACAGTAAAAAAGCATCCAGACCTAATACTCCGGTCAATGTGATTGTTGGGGCACTGATTCTTAAAGAAGCTCTTAATGTTACTGACGATGAGATCGTTGAAGCTATGGCATTTGATATCCGCTATCAGTATGCACTGCACACAACCAGTTTTGAAGAGCAGCCAATTAGTGACAGAACCCTCAGCAGGTTTAGAGCAAGAGGAAACAGAGCATGATGTTGATCTTATTCATGAATGTGTTGTAAAAATGGCAAAAGAAATATCTGATTTTATGGATATCACTCCGGATAAACAACGTATGGACAGTTTAATGGTTGCTGCAAATATCAGAAACCTCTCATTGCTTGAATTGTTTTATACTTGTGTTGCTAATCTTTGCAAAATAATGGATGAGCGTGGAACAAAAATTCCGGATGAACAATATCATTATATTAAAAAAGATGATTATAATAAATGCATTTATCACAAGCGGGATATGGATGCAACTGAGAGAAACGTTGTTGTGATGAAAGATGCAGATATCTTGATAAAGATTTGTGATTCAACCGGTGATTTTGATGATACAAGTGAATATCAGCTTCTTATTCGCCTATTAAAGGAACGCACAATCATTGATGATGGTGGCTCAAGGCGGCTTCGACAAAAAAGAGGAAGTTGAAAATCCTTCAGAAGTATTGCTTAATCCTTCTGATCCAGAAGCCACTTTCCGCTATAAAGCAGGTGGCAGACATCTTGGATACGTTGGAAACGTAGTTGAAGCTGTCGGAGAAAAAAGCAGTCTGGTCATTGTCTACGATTACCAGCAAAATACCTACGCAGATAATCAGTTTATGAAAGATTATCTTAATGAGAAAAAAGATTTTTCTGATGGTTCTTTTATTGTTGCCGATGGGGCATACAGCGGAGAAGAGAACTCACGTTTAGCATCTGAACATAATCTAAAACTTGTTACAACCAATTTCACAGGACGCAAACCAGATGAAATATATGCTGATTTTGTTTTTACTGATGATGGAAAATATCTCATCAAATGTAAGAATAATCGTGTACCTGAAGACTGTATCTATGATCCAGGCAATGAGCGTTCCGTTGCGTATTTTCGGATAAGTGACTGCGAAGGATGTCCTTACAAAGAACGGTGTCAGTCGCGTTTTCTAAAAACACGAGTCCGAAAGGAAGTATCTTGGAAATCCGTTGGTCGTGCAAAACAATTACAGTACATGCAGACGGAAGAATTTTCTGAATATGCAAAATTTAGAAATGGAGTAGAAGCAATTCCCTCTCTTCTTCGTCGAAGATATCATGTGGACAAGATACCTGTGCATGGCAAAAAACGTACCCGGTTATTCTTCGGATTCAAAATGGCAACATTAGATTTTCAAAAGCTATTAGATTATACCAATAGCTTAGATTCGTATGCTTCAAATAAGAAAACAGCAGGATTCTTCTCTCATATGGAACAGATATCCTGCTATTCTTATAATTTTTATGAAAAATATTTCTCTTTGATGATCTCTACCGGCATATCTTCTCCGGTCCAGAGCTTGAAGGAAGCCGCTCCCTGATACAGAAGCATGTACATACCGTTTCCGGTTTTGCATCCGGCTTCTTTTGCTTCACAGAGAAGTCTTGTCTCCTGCGGATTATAGATTACGTCAAATACAAACAAATCTTTGTGGAACATGCTGGTATCAGTGATGATTGTTCTGTCCACATTCGGCGCCATACCTACGGAAGTACCGTTTACAAGGATCGCACTCTCTGCGATGGATGCACGGAGGATTTCCGGATCATCAAAATCATGCAGAGTAACTTTGCATTCTGTACGCTCATTTAATTTAGCAACGATCTCTTCTGCTCTGCTGAAGAAATTGTCTCTTACGTTGAATACGTTGATCTCAGCCACGCCATCCAGTGCAGCCTGTACAAGAATTGCTGTTGCAGCTCCGCCGGCACCGAGAAGTGTCATCTTTTTACCGATGATGTCGACACCATTTTCGGCAACCGCTCTCATAAATCCAACGCCGTCTGTCGTATAAGCTGTCAGTACACCATTGTCGTTGACGATCGTATTACATGCTCCGGAGATCTCGGATGCAGGAGATACTTTGTCAGCAAGTTTGCACATGATGTTCTTGCCCGGCATGGTAATGTTCCAACCTCTGGCTCCCATTGTGCGAAGTCCCTGAACAGCTTCC
>OKVP01000970.1_pt1 | contig 11927 bp, 9 predicted proteins | sample 1604821 | NCBI WGS metagenome assembly OKVP01 (sample SAMN01760946, study PRJEB22395) | human gut metagenome | reverse complement strand
GTGGAATGTATTGCGGTTGCCGGCCATACACCGGGCGGCATCTGTTTTCTGGACGAAACTACAAAGATTCTGTTTTCAGGAGACGCCTGCAATCAGAATCTTCTTGTGCTCGGATGCAGTGTGAGAAAGACACTGGAGGGCTTATATCATCTGAAAACGTATGAAAACCGTTATGAACGCTCCTACAGCGGTCATATTGGCTTTGGCGGGGAACCGTGCTTTTTCAGTCAGCCGGAGACGATTCTGGATGACTGTATCAGAACAGCGGAACAGATCCTGTCCGGTGAAGTGACGGGAAGAGAAGCGCCGCGCAAAGGCATGCTTTACGCGGAGTATGGAACCGCAAGACTTAGTTATTACCCGGATTGCCTGGAAAAGGCGCCGGAGCAATAAATCTATCTGCAAAAGCAGAGAAAAGGAGAGGTAATTGTATGGCAAAAGTAACATTACATGCAACCATCTTTGGGGAAGATGGCATCAAAACAAGAGACTATGAGACAGCACTGATTCCGGACGCGAAAAATCAGGAAATGCAGGTCATTAACCTGTACCCGGACAAAACGTATCAGAAAATTGAAGGATTTGGAGCAGCACTGACGGAATCTGCAGGCTATGCGCTGTCCCGCATGAGCAAAGAAAATCAGAAGAAAGTAGTAGACGCTTACTATGGAAAAGACGGCATTGGCTATACGATCGGCCGTATTCACATGGACAGCTGCGATTTCTCCGTCGGCAACTACTGCGCAGTTGAAAATCCGGACGATCCGGAATTCAAAGACTTCAATCTGGAACGGGATGCAAAATACGTACAGCCGCTTGTAAAAGCAGTATCCAAAACACTTGGAAAATCAGTTTCGCTTCTGCTTTCTCCGTGGAGCCCGCCGGCCTTCATGAAAGAAACAGCGGCGGACACCTGAAAAAAGAGTGCTACCAGGATTACGCAAATTATATTGCAAAGTACATCACCGAGTACGAAAAACTTGGCATGCCGATTTCCTGGATGACCGTACAGAACGAGCCGCTGGCCGTTCAGACCTGGGATTCCTGCGAGTATACAGCGGCAGAGGAAAAAGAATTCCTTCGTGACTATCTGTATCCAACCTTAAAAGAAAAAGGCCTGGAGTATGTAAAACTGTATATCTGGGATCATAACAAAGAGAGAACGTACGAGAGAACGCGAGATATCGTAGATGAGACGACAAAAGACATGATTGCCGGTGTTGCATATCACTGGTATTCCGGCGATCATTTTGACACCCTTTCCATGGTAAAAGAAGATTACCCGGATCTGATGCTGATGCACAGCGAGGGCTGTGTGGAACTGGCACGCTATGGCGCGGCAGCCGGAAACTCCCTGCGCCATGCCAAACAGTACGCACACGATATCATTGGGGATCTGAACCACGGTATGAACTACTGGATCGACTGGAACCTTGTGCTGGATGAAAGCGGCGGACCGAACCACGTAGACAATTTCTGCGGTGCACCGATCATCTGCGACGGAACAACGGATACCATTGAGGTGAAACCAATGTTCCACGCGATTGCACATTTCTCAAAATACATCAAACCAGGTGCTGTCCGCATTGCAAGCTCCGTTTATTCACCGGATCTGGAAATCACTGCGGCAAAGAACCCGGATGGAACGATTGTCCTTGTTGTGATGAATACGTCAGAAGAGGATAAACTGGTCAATCTCCGTATGAACGGAACCACGACCCGTCTGACCTTCTGGGGCAACAGCATTGCGACCGTATTGATTTAACGAAATTAAAGAAGTGGGTTGCAAATATCCTTAAAAAATATCAGAGATAAGGAAAAACCTCCGCTGCAGACCGGTAAAAATCTGCAGCGGAGGTTTTTCTATCATGCGGTGCAAGTTAGCACTCCTCAGCGATATCATAAATCAGGCGCTCTGTCTGATCCCATCCAAGGCATGGATCGGTGATGGATTTTCCATAGACATGGGTTCCACATCCGATTTTCTGGTTGCCTGACTCGAGATAGCTCTCGATCATGACACCTTTTACGAGACCTTCGATGTCTTTATTGCATCGTCTGGTGTGCAGAACGTCTTTGACGATACGGATCTGCTGCTCGTATTTCTTTCCTGAGTTGGAATGGTTGGCATCGATGATGGTAGCCGGGTTTACGAGATGTGTTTCGTTGTATTTCTCCAGCAGAAGCTGGATATCTTCGTAGTGATAGTTCGGTACGGAATTTCCGTGTTTGTTGGTCGCACCGCGGAGAATGGTGTGTGCCAGCGGGTTTCCGCTTGTCTTTACTTCCCAGGTACGGTAAATAAAGGAGTGGGAGCCCTGTGCGGCGATGACGGAGTTAATCATAACGGAAAGGTCACCGCTGGTCGGGTTTTTCATGCCGGCCGGAATGTCGATGCCGGAAACGGTCAGGCGGTGCTCCTGATTTTCTACGGAACGTGCGCCGACAGCAACGTAGGAGAGAATATCGGACAGATAGCTCCAGTTGGATGGATACAGCATCTCGTCTGCAGAAGTCAGATCGGTCTCCTCGACCACGCGCATATGCATTTTACGCATGGCAATCAGTCCGTGCAGCAGGTCCGGTTTTCCTTCCGGATCCGGCTGATGAACGATGCCTTTATAGCCTTCGCCGGTGGTACGCGGTTTGTTGGTGTACACACGCGGGATGATAATCAGCTTGTCGGATACTTTGTCAGCTACTTTTGCCAGACGGTGGTTGTATTCCAGAACGGCGTCTTCGTTATCTGCGGAGCAAGGTCCTACGATAACAAGAAATTTATCGGAATCCCCGGTAAAAACTTTTGCGATTTCTGCGTCGCGCTGTTTTTTGATTTCGGTTGCGCGGGCACTTAAAGGGTACTGCTCCCGGATCTCTGTTGGGGTGGGAAGTTTTCTTACAAATTCAAGGCTCATTTTGTTTCTCCTTTATCTTAGATGCACTTCTTTTTCGTTTGCGGACAGAAAAGGCATGTTACTGCTTTGCATACGAAAGAAGCTGCCGGCAGCAGGTTCTGCAGGTGCACTCCGTCGCAAACTATCTATAAATTATAATACATAACGCGAAGATTGTCGATGTTTTTTCGGCGAAAATTCTGTTTCTCTTAAAAAAGATAGAAAAAAGGTATCAATGAACAGCAAATCCGTTTGCAGATTCCCGATGCAGGAACAAAAGTGCCATTGTCATAATGGTAAGTTCACTTGCAAGAATACCATAGAGATAGCCACGGATGCCGAAAACCGGGACGAGAAAAAGAATTGCAAGAATACGAATTACATCTCCGGCAAGGTTCTGGAAAAAAACGAGAGAAGTTTTTCCAAGGCCGTTTAAAATGCTTCCAAGTGTTGTTTCCAGATAGAGAAAAGGACTTAAAAATGAAAGGATACGCAGAAAAACGCCGACTTCTTCGTTTTGAAAAAGGAAACGTCCAAGCCACGGACCGAAAAAGAAAAAAGCAAAAACAGCGGAAGTGCCAAGCAGCACACAGAAAGAAATTGTATAACGGATCGTGTCTGATATTTGCTCCGGCGTACCGTCGGCCTGCTGTTTTGCTACGCCGGGCAGAAGCATGACGGACACCGCGTGGGTGATGGCAGATGGAAAAAAGATCATCGGAAGTGCCATACCGGTGAGAATGCCATACTGCGAGAGCGCTGCTTTCCGGGAAAGACCGGAGGTGACCAGACAGCCGGGGAGCAGAGCACTTTCAATGCTGTGGAGGACATTCAGAAGAATACGGTTCAGCGTAAGCGGAAGATTCAAAACGGCAAGCTCTCGGAAGGTATCGTACCAGAGGGTCTTTTCTTTGAAAAAAACAGAAATCGGGCGGTGTTTCTGAGGGGACCTGCTGTGCGAGACGGACAGGCAGGCCATCAGAAAGAGACACGAAAAGAGTTCGCCGGCGGCAGTACCGAATGCAGCGACAGCGGCAGAGGGGAGGCTTGTGGAAAGACAGAAAAGCCAGGCAAGGTAGGAAGCGCCCATGCGCACGAACTGTTCCAAAAGCTGGCAAAAAGAAGGCAGTGCCGTCTGATTCTGGCCAAGATACCATGCCGAGAGACAGTTGTGGATCCCGGAGGGGAGAATGCCGAGTGATAAAATCCGGAGGAGCAGAATCGTCCGCGGCTCAAAAAGAAGCCGTGTTCCGATAAAATCCGCGCTGAAAAAGAGAAAGATGGAGGCGGAGAAGGAAAGTATCACTACAATGCCGCATCCGGCCGCCAGACAGATCTTTGCCCGTCTGGAATCCTTTTTGGCAAGGTACGATGCGACAAAGCGCGAGAGCACCGTCTGCATGCCGCCTGCGCCAAGGGAGAGCATCAGTGCGTAGAGTGGTGTGGCGAGCTGGTAGATACCAAAGGCTTCCGCACCGATCCGGCGCGACAGGAATATTCTATAGAGAAATCCAAGAATTCTGCAGATGATCCCGGACGCGGTCAGGATCAGTGTGCCAAGAAGAAGCGTGTTCTTTCTTGTGATTTTCAGCATGGGATAGACTCCTTTCACGGCATTGCGCAGATAGTCTAAAATATGCGAAAAAACTCCTTGACAGAACCCCGTGATAGGTGCTATTCTGAGTGAGAAATAAATCCGATTAAAACTGTCGGAATTGGAAAACGACAGCACAGGAAAAAGGAGAACCAGGAATGAAATTATCGACCAAAGGAAGATATGGTCTGCGTGCCATGATCGATCTGGCGAGTCACGAAGAAGAGGGTGCAGTGTCCATTGCCAGCATTTCAGAACGCCAGAATATCTCAGAGAGCTATCTGGAGCAGCTGGTGCGTCCGCTTCGAAAAGCCGGATTCATTGAGAGTGTGCGGGGAGCAGGCGGTGGATATGTACTTGCAAAACCGGCAGATTCCATTTCGGTAGGAGATGTTCTCCGTGTGCTGGAGGGCGGACTCGAGGCAGTCACGTGCTCGGTCAATGAAGGCCTGGGCGGCTGCGATGCGGCCGATTTCTGCGTCACGCGTTTTGTGTGGCAGAGGATCAATGAGGGAATTACGAACGCTGTGGATTCCATCAGCCTCGGAGAGCTGGTTCAGCAGAGCCGGCAATTAGAGAAAAACAGAAACAGCGATAGAAATGACAAGGAGTGAACAACAATGATTTATCTGGACAATGCGGCAACAACAAAAACAGCCCCGGAAGTTGTCGAGGCTATGCTTCCTTATTTCAGCGAATACTACGGAAATCCATCCAGTATTTATGCAATTGCAGGAAAAAGCAAAGAAGCCATCACCAAAGGAAGAGAGCAGATCGCAAACGTGCTCGGCGCAAAACCGGAGGAAATTTATTTCACAGCCGGCGGCAGCGAGTCCGATAACTGGGCGTTAAAAGCTACCTTTGAAGCATATAAAAATAAAGGAAACCACATCATCACCACAAAAATCGAGCATCATGCGATTCTTCATACCTGTGAGTATCTGGAAAAAGAGCGCGGTGCGAAAATCACCTATATCGGCGTCGATGAGAACGGCGTTGTCAATCTGGATGAACTCGAAGCAGCCATCACACCTGAGACCATTCTGATTTCCGTTATGGCGGCAAACAACGAAATCGGAACGATTCAGCCGATCAAGGAAATCGGAAGAATTGCAAAAGAACACAATATTTTATTCCACACAGATGCCGTACAGGCATTTGGCCAGATCCCGATCAATGTGGATGAGTGTAATATTGATATGCTCAGTTCCAGCGGTCATAAGATTAACGGACCGAAAGGAATCGGCTTCCTTTACATCCGAAAGGGTGTGAAAATCCGCTCCTTCGTACACGGCGGTGCGCAGGAAAGAAAACGCCGTGCCGGAACAGAAAATGTACCGGGCATCGTAGGATATGGAGTTGCGGCAGAGCGTGCGGCAAGAACTATGGCGGAGCGTACCGCAAAAGAAATCGAAGTACGTGATTATCTGATCAACCGTATTTTAACCGAGATTCCGAACTGCCGTCTGAACGGCGATCCGGTAAAACGTCTGCCGAACAACTGCAACATCAGCTTTGAATTCATCGAGGGAGAGTCCCTTCTGATCATGCTGGATATGAAAGGTATCTGCGCATCCAGCGGTTCTGCATGTACTTCCGGATCCCTGGATCCGTCCCATGTACTGCTGGCCATCGGACTGCCGCACGAGAAAGCACACGGTTCCTTACGTCTGACTTTAAGTGAGGAGATCACAAAAGAGGACGTTGATTTTGTTGTAGAGCAGATTAAAGCGATCGTAGACCGTCTGCGCAGCATGTCCCCGCTGTATGAGGATTACATCAAAAAACAGCAGGGTAAATAAGTTTAAAAAAATAAGACAGTCCATCCAGAAAGCCGGTACAGAAAAATTCAGGTAAAAGCTGTGCCGGAGGAGGACTGCTTTGAAATAGTTCAGGAGGAAGAATAACAATGTACAGTGAAAAAGTAATGGATCATTTCCAGCATCCGAGAAATGTAGGAGAAATTGAGAACGCAAGCGGTGTAGGTACCGTTGGAAATGCAAAATGCGGCGATATCATGAGAATGTATCTTGACATCGACGATAACGGCATCATTCAGGACTGCAAATTCAAAACCTTCGGCTGCGGCGCCGCAGTTGCAACCAGCAGTATGGCAACCGAGCTGGTAAAAGGAAAAACCATCCAGGAAGCTCTGGAAGTAACCAACAAAGCTGTTATGGAAGCACTCGACGGACTTCCGCCGGTCAAAGTTCACTGTTCTCTGCTTGCAGAAGAAGCAATTCACGCTGCACTCTGGGATTACGCAGAGAAACACCACATCAAGATCGAAGGTCTTGCAAAACCGAAGTCTGATATCAGCGAGGGCGAGGAAGAGGAAGAATACTAAGTATGGGAAAAAAGAAAGTAGTCGTTGGAATGTCCGGCGGCGTAGATTCCTCGGTGGCAGCGTATCTCCTGAAAAAAGCAGGATACGATGTCATCGGGGTGACCATGCAGATCTGGCAGGATGAGGCCGAGACAGTCCAGGAGGAAAACGGGGGCTGTTGCGGCCTCTCTGCTGTTGATGATGCAAGGCGCGTGGCACAAGTGCTGGACATTCCGTATTATGTCATGAACTTCAAAAAAGAGTTCCGTGAGAACGTCATGGACTATTTCACGAACGAATATCTCTGCGGCAGAACACCGAACCCGTGTATCGCCTGCAACCGCTATGTGAAATGGGAAGCGTTGCTTCAGCGCAGTCTTTCCATTGGAGCGGACTACATTGCGACCGGACATTATGCAAGAATCGAACAGCTTGCCAATGGACGGTATGCGATTGCAAATTCGGTAACAGCGGCAAAAGACCAGACGTATGCACTGTATAATCTGACCCAGGAGCAGCTTTCGCATACGCTGATGCCGGTCGGAGACTACACAAAAGATCAGATTCGTGAGATTGCAGCAAAAATCGGTCTTCCGGTAGCAAAAAAGAAGGATTCCCAGGAAATCTGCTTCGTGCCGGATCAGGATTACGCTTCCTTTATCCAGAACGAGACAGGAATCGTGGCACCGAAAGGCAATTTCGTGAATACAAAGGGTGAAATCCTCGGTACCCATGAGGGGATTACCCATTACACCGTAGGACAGCGCCGCGGACTCGGCCTTCCGATGGGACACCGCGTGTTCGTACTGGAAATCCGTCCGGAGACGAACGAGGTTGTGGTCGGCGAAAATGAAGAGGTTTTCGCAAAAGTAGTAAAAGCAAACAAAGTAAACTATATGGCAATTCCGCCGCTGGAACTTGGAGAAGAGCTCTCCTGCACCGCAAAAATCCGGTACGGGCACAAAGGCTCCCCGTGCGTGATCAAACGGACCGGGGAAGATGAGATTACCTGTACCTTCCCGGACGGCGTGCGTGCTCCGACACCGGGACAGGCTGTTGTCTTCTACGTGGACGGCTGTGTCGGCGGAGGCGGAACGATTACGGAGGCCGAAAGATGAAAATAGCGGACTGTCATATGCACAGTTTCTTTTCAAGTGACAGCGAAGCACCAACAGAAGAGATGGTAAAACGGGCAGTCGAGCTGGGACTTCCGGCAATCTGCCTGACGGATCACTACGATATGGATTACAGTACCGGCGAGTTCCAGCTCGATACACCGGCATATGCGGCAAAAATCCGGGAACTGCAGGAAAAATACCACGACAGAATTGATATCCGATTCGGCGTGGAACTGGGACTGCAGCTCCACTTAAAAGAACGGATGGAAGAGTATGTAAATGCGTGGCCGTTCGACTACGTGATCGGCTCCATGCATGTCATTGACGGAAAAGACCCCTATTATGAGGATGCTTTCCCGGACTGGACAGCAGAAGAGCTGTACCGGGCGTATTTTCGGGCTACAGCAGAAAATATCCGGTTCTTCCACAATTTCCAGACGCTTGGTCATCTGGATTATGTGGTACGCTACTGCAGAGAAAAGGGAAAAGATTACAGCTACCGCGCATTTGCGGACGAGATCGATACCATTTTAAAAGAGCTGATTCAGTACGATATCGCGCTGGAAATCAACACCGGCGGCTACAAGGCAGGCCTTGGCGTGCCGAATCCGACGCCGGATGTCATCAGAAGATACCGGGAACTGGGCGGCGAAAAGATCACCTTCGGTGCCGATGCCCACAAACCGGAACATATAGCGTTTCATTTCGCGGACGCGGCAGCCATCGCGCAGGAAGCTGGATTCCGGTACTACGTGCGGTTTAAAGAGAAAAAGCCGGAATATCTGCCGATCCAATAGAAAACACGCAGGAAAAGCCGGAAAAAGCCCCAGAAAGGCTGGATTCCGGCTCTTTCTGCAATAGACGGATCTTTCGAAATTTTGCAGAAATACGGATTGGCATCCGGCTTCTTCACAAATTTTAGAAATAATTTCGTATTTTCTTGAAAATAGAACTTGAATTTTCCGACGAAATTAGGTATTATACAGATAAGGTTGATGTTTCTTTAACAAAGTACAGAGACTCAAAATTAAAATTCACTTTTTAGGAGGAATTGAAAATCATGGCAGTAAAAGTAGCAATCAATGGTTTTGGCCGTATCGGACGTCTTGCATTCAGACAGATGTTTGGAGCAGAAGGTTATGAAGTAGTAGCAATCAACGATTTAACATCCCCGAAGATGTTAGCTCATCTGTTAAAATATGACTCTTCTCAGGGAAAATATGCTCTGGCTGATACCGTAACATCCGATGAAGATTCCATCACAGTAGATGGCAAAAACATCAAAATCTATGCTTTCCCGGATGCTAACAACTGCCCATGGGGAGAGCTTGGCGTAGACGTAGTTCTGGAGTGCTCCGGATTCTACACCTCCAAAGCAAAAGCTCAGGCACACATCAATGCAGGCGCTCGTAAAGTAGTTATCTCCGCTCCGGCTGGTAACGACCTTCCGACCATCGTTTACAATGTAAACCATGAGACCCTGACAGCAGACGACAACATCATCTCCGCTGCATCCTGCACCACAAACTGCCTTGCACCTATGGCAAAAGCTCTGAACGAACTGGCTCAGATCAAATCCGGTATTATGGTTACTATCCATGCTTACACTGGAGATCAGATGACTCTGGACGGACCGCAGAGAAAAGGCGATCTGAGAAGATCCCGTGCAGCTGCAGTTAACATCGTTCCAAACAGCACCGGTGCTGCAAAAGCAATCGGCCTTGTTATTCCGGAACTGAACGGCAAACTGATCGGTTCTGCACAGCGTGTTCCAACCCCAACCGGTTCTACCACAATCCTTACAGCAGTTGTAGAAGGAACTGTAACTGTTGACGAGATCAACGCAAAAATGAAAGCATCTGCAACCGAGTCCTTCGGATACAACACAGATGAAATCGTATCCAGCGACATCGTTGGTATGAGATATGGTTCTCTGTTCGATGCAACTCAGACCATGGTTCTTCCGCTGGACAACGGAACAACAGAGGTACAGGTTGTTTCTTGGTATGATAACGAGAACTCCTACACAAGCCAGATGGTTCGTACCATCAAATACTTCAGCGAGTTAGCATAATTTAACAAACTGAACGGCAAAATTTCAGAGCCCAAAGGGTCCGGTCTGTTAAGGACCGGGCCCTTTTTGCGAATGCGGCGGAAAAATACGGCACAAAAACAGCCCTTTTCCGTGTGCAAAAATTATAAACTGCATTTTTAAATAAGGACCGCGATGCCGCAAAAACAAAGAAACGGCGCGGCAGATGCAGTTGGATATATGGAGGGAAACGCCCATGTTAAACAAAAAAACCGTAGATGATATCAACGTAAAAGGAAAAAGAGTCCTTGTAAGATGCGACTTCAACGTTCCGCTGATCGATGGAAAAATCACAGATGAGAACCGTCTGGTAGCTGCTCTTCCGACGATCAAAAAACTGATCGCTGACGGCGGAAAAGTAATTCTCTGCTCTCATCTTGGAAAACCGAAAGGAGAACCAAAACCAGAGCTTTCTCTTGCACCGGTTGCAGTTCGCCTTTCTGAGCTTCTCGGACAGGAAGTTAAATTTGCAGCAGATCCTGAGGTAGTAGGACCGAACGCAAAAGCTGCTGTAGCAGAGATGAAAGATGGCGATGTAGTTCTTCTTGAGAACACACGTTATCGTGCAGAAGAGACAAAGAACGAAGACAAGTTCAGCGAAGATCTTGCTTCCCTCTGTGATGTATTTGTAAATGATGCATTCGGAACTGCTCACAGAGCTCACTGCTCTAACGTAGGTGTTACAAAATATGTAGATACTGCTGTTGTTGGATATCTGATGCAGAAAGAGATCGATTTCCTTGGCAATGCAGTAAACAACCCGGAAAGACCATTCGTTGCTATCCTGGGTGGAGCAAAAGTTTCCAGCAAAATTTCCGTAATCAACAACCTGCTGGATAAAGTAGATACTCTGATCATCGGCGGTGGTATGGCTTATACTTTCGCAAAAGCAGAAGGTGGTACCATCGGTGTATCCCTGTGTGAAGATGATTATCTGCAGTATGCTCTGGATATGAAGAAAAAAGCAGAAGAAAAAGGTGTAAAACTGCTTCTGCCTGTAGATAACAGAATCGGTGATGAATTCTCTAACGACTGTAACATGAAAGTTGTTCCATGTGGACAGATTCCGGATGGCTGGGAAGGTCTGGATATCGGACCGGAAACTGCAAAACTGTTCGCTGATGCTGTTAAAACTGCTAAAACCGTTGTATGGAACGGACCGATGGGATGCTTCGAGATGCCGAATTTTGCAGCAGGAACCAAAGCAGTTGCAGCAGCACTGGCTGAAACAGATGCAGTTACGATCATCGGCGGCGGAGATTCCGCAGCAGCTGTAAACCAGCTTGGATATGGCGATAAGATGACTCATATCTCCACTGGCGGTGGCGCTTCCCTGGAGTTCCTGGAAGGAAAAGAACTGCCGGGCGTTGCAGCAGCAAACGACAAATAAAACAACGATTCAGAGCGCAAGCGGAATCGAGAGGTGGCTCTGAACCGTTTCAATAAGTAAAACTAAGGAGATCAAACGATCATGGCAAGAAAGAAAATTATCGCCGGAAACTGGAAAATGAACATGACTCCGAGCGAGGCAGTAGAGTTAGTTAATACATTAAAACCACTGGTGGCAAATGACGACGTTGACGTGGTTTTCTGCGTACCGGCCATCGATATCATCCCGGTTGTAGAGGCTGCAAAAGGCTCCAACATCCAGATTGGTGCTGAAAATATGTATTTTGAGGAGAAAGGTGCTTTCACAGGCGAAATCTCCCCGGCTATGCTGACAGACGCTGGCGTGAAATACGTTGTACTTGGCCACTCTGAGAGAAGAGAATACTTCGCAGAGACCAGCGAGACCGTAAACAAAAAAATGCTGAAAGCTTTCGAGCACGGCATCACCCCGATCATGTGCTGCGGAGAAACTCTGGAGCAGAGAGAGCAGGGTGTAACGATGGATTCCATCCGT
>OKVP01000969.1_pt1 | contig 11928 bp, 10 predicted proteins | sample 1604821 | NCBI WGS metagenome assembly OKVP01 (sample SAMN01760946, study PRJEB22395) | human gut metagenome | reverse complement strand
AAAGGAATATCCACCGGAGAAAACACTTGATATGATCGCAAAAGTCTGGGAAGTCGCAGGACTTTTAGTGGACGAGAAAATGTAAACAAAGACAGTACGGACTGTCTATAGAGTATACACAATAACAGATGGAATTTTCATCAGATAGGAGTGATAATATGCCAATCAGAATTACCGGTTTGACATCAGGTCTTGATACAGAAGCTATCATTTCAGCACTGGTATCTTCGTACAACTATAAGACGAATAAATACAAAAAGGCAGCCATTTCGATCGCAAAGAAATCCGGAGGCTCTGCAGATGGCAGTGCTCATGGAGATGCCACTTTAGACGGTGCCGTATTTCAACTGTATGCAGACAAGGAATGTACGCAGAAAGCAACCGTTTATGATGTGGCAGGCAATGCCAAAGCAGCTGGTGTCTATCAGACAATCGGAGGGAAATTAACAACCGATTATCTCCGAAGCGGTAACACCTATTACCTGAAAGAGATACAAGCCCCGACAGGTTTTTTGTTAAGTGATGAAGTAAAAGAGTTAAAGATCGATGCATCTGCAAAGACGGACGAATTTACACCGGTTCTTTTCGAGGCAGATTTTTCCGACTCACCGATCAAAGGAAAGATTGCTGTAAAGAAGAAATCCTACGATCCAACCCGAAAAAAATATTATCCGGAGAACAATACAACATTTCAGGTGTATTTGAAATCGAAAGGCAGTTATGAAAAATGTGCCGATGATGAAAGAGCAACGATCAAGACAAATGCGGACGGATATGCTGCAACAGGAGATCTGGTCTATGGAAACTATGTGGTACATCAGGTGGATTCCGGAGATGTAGATGCGTATTATGTGGATGATTTTGAGGCACAGATCACAGAGAATGGCAAGGTATATGAGTTTGAAAAGGTCAATGAATTATTCAAGGCTTATTTCAAGATTATCAAGAAAGATAAAAACACTGAGAAAACCGTATTAAAGCCGGGAACCAGTTATCAGATCTATCAGGTAGTGGATGGAAAAGAAGAGCTGGTGACACAGGAATATATGGAAGATGGTGAAACCAAGACGGCAGATACCTTTATCTGTGATGAATCGGGTGAAGTAGTAACGGTGGATTCGCTCTGTTCCGGAACCTATCATATTTATGAGGCAGCTGCTGCAGATGGTATGCATATCAATCATCAGTATGTGGAGGTTGTGGTAAACAGCAAGGCAGACAATTACGAGAGCTACATTGACGAGGAAGGATATCACCATGTGACGATCACGCTGGAGTACCTGAATGAAGAGACAAAAGGACGCTTAAATCTCTTAAAGACCGGCGAAGTGTTAAAGGGCTGGGACAACGAGAAGCAGGAGTTCATTTTTGAAGAGATGAAACTGGATGGCGTGGAATTTACACTTTACGCGGATGGAGATATCCTGACACAGGATGGACAGAGCACCGACAATGCCCGCGACACATGGTTCAAGGATGGTGATAAAGTGGCTGTTCTTACAACCGGAAAAGGTGTGGAATTTACTTCGGAGTGTGGCGGCATTACCGGTTACACGATGGATGAAGATGGAACCATTCATGTATCGCTTCCATTAGGAAAATACAAGCTGAAAGAAAACAAGACACCTTATGGTTATGTGTATCCGGACACGAAAGAGTGGTCATTAGAGTTTCAGTGGAAGGATGGACAGGATGAATATGTCCTTAACAGTACGGATGTGACGGACGAAAAGGGACTGCTCCATATCAAGAATGATTTTGCAGGAACAAAGCTTCAGCTTGTAAAGCAGGATGCAAAGACGAAGGAATCCATTGAAGGAGCACAGTTTGGTTTATATTCTAAGCATGATATTTACAACTATGCCGGAGAGAAGATCGTAGATGCAGGTACACAGCTGGCAACGCTTACCACAACGGAGGACGGAAGCGTGGTTTGCGACAAGAAACTGCCGCTTATGAGTGAGCTTTATACAGAGACTGCTTCGGCAGAAACAGCAGGAAGTGATGCAGCGGCAACGGCTACACCAGCAGCAACATCCTTACCGTTTACAGAAGGAAAAGCGGAAGTGATGCCGGGACTGGATCTGGGTGTAACCGCTTCTCCGGCACCAACGAATGGTGCTGCAGCCGTAAGGTTAAATTCCGGGGATTATTATCTGCAGGAGTTATCTGTATCGGACAGCTACTTTGTAGATACGACACCGATCAATATCCATCTGGAATATAAGGATGCTGAAACCAAGACAATCGAGGCAAAAGCAGTGAAAGAAAATACCCAGACAACCAATGTGGTCAGCAAGGTTGGTGTGACCGGCTCGAAAGAGATTGCCGGCTGTAAGCTGGAGATCACAGATGCAACCGGAAAAAAGATTATCAGCTGGACATCAGGCGATAAGGATTCTGTGAAAGTCTATGTAACAGAGAAAGACGGTTATCAGAATTTTAAGTATTCTTTTGACGAAAAAGGGAATCTTCTTGTGGGAGGATTATTCCGCGACAAGGACTATACATTGAAAGAAACAAGACCTGCAGATGGTTATGTTACAGCAGATGCGATCACCTACCAGATTAAACCGGTGGCAGCATCATCTACAGCAGCCGATACAGAGAACACGGTGGCAAGCGGAAGTGCTGTTACTATCAAACCGGTAAGCGGTTCTGCTGTGTCAGGTGAAGCTGGAGTGTCTTATACATCCGTTGTGTCAATCAAGAAGAAAGATGGAAGCTATGAAGATCATACCGATGATAAGGTGATCATGATGGATGAGCAGACACATATCCGGCTTTTGAAACTGGACAAGGGAACTGGACAGGCTCTTGGAGGTGCAAAGTTTGCCGTGACAGATTCCAAAGGGAATACGGTGATGAAGTTTGTGACAAAAGATGACGCCTATGACATCACCGGAATACTGGTTGTTGGAGAGACTTATACCTTTACGGAGACTTCTGCTCCGTCCGGTTATCAGTTGGCAAAGCCGGTCAAGATTACCATCAAGGATACCGGAAAAGTGCAGACCGTGACGGTTAAGGATGCACCAATCCCGGATGTGCCGGATACACCACAGACTGGAGGAACTATGCCGATCATTCCGCTTGCAGTGGGACTTCTGATGGTGGCTGGTGCTGCGGTGCTGGTGTGGAGAAAACGAGGACTGGTAAAGAAATAAGATTTTTGTAGAAGCTTGTAAAGCTATTTGATATAATTATAACATAGGAGGGCAATGAAAATTACCCTCCTCAAAATAGAGATAGCCTGATCTAATGGAATTAAGGTGTATTTAACGGAAAATAGAACATTGCAGAAATTATGCATGAAACTTGTTTAGAGAGGAGTTAAGTGAATGGAAACATGGAAAAAGATACAGAAAAAGAATAAAAGAAATGAGATATTAGGTATTGTCTGTATGGGTGTGTGTTTGACAATTGGCATAATTTGTGATTGGAATGTTCTGGTTAAGAACAATGTGTTAATTCAAATAGAGGATATAACATCGTTTTCATTGACAATTTTACAGATTCAGGCAACGATTGGAACTTTAATCTTTACAATTATAGCGCTAATTACGGGAAGTAATTCTGATTCTTATATGGGGGTTCCTATAAATGAATTTTATTTAAGTATCAAACCGTGGAAACTGACGCAAATGAAACTTATTGTTGTTTCTTTAGGAATGTGTTTAGCTGGTGTAATATTCCATTCAATAGGATTATACAATATGGTTTTTTATTTGTTTATAGCGACATTAATTGCAATTCTAATATCTATATTGGAGATTTATTCTGCTTTCAAAGGAGGAAACAAACGAAATGAAGAAATAGAAGCATATATCCGATATGTGTTTGAAAGTGAAATGAATTATGAAAAAAAAGTAGACACATTTCAAAATTATGTGTTAGATTGGGAAAATATTGTCGATTCGCAGAATCGAAAAAGATACGATGAATTCATTGAAATTTATAAAAAGGGAATGTTAGTATTATGGAATTATGATACCAATGATGCAGTGGCGACTATAGAACAACAAAGTTATAGTATGGCATATTGTTTCTTGAAATCTGAAAAAACTATATCAAAGGAAAAAGGCATTGAATTTATACAAGAAATCTATGATACCATGTGGAAGTTTATTTATGAATGTATTGAAAAGGATAAAAAGATATTAAATCAATACAAATGCGAGTTTCACCTTTTTTCTGAAATTGCGAGTGAACTATTACAAAGTATTGATGAAATGAATGTTGAAAATGTAGAAAAAAGACTTAATGTTGGCTGTTTATTTGATATAGCATTAAGAGTTTCTATATGGCTTGCATATGAGGATAAAACAACCGAAGATAATCAGAAACAACCGGAATTTAATAGATATAAATATAATTATCAGGGAGAGGTAAGTAGTTTATGTTCAGTTGCCGAGCATATGGGATATTATTTGAAAAGACAGAAAAACAAAGAAAATTTAATCAATCAGTCAGTTTGGGCAAACGTATTAAATGGATGGAGTGTTTTTTCTGATTATAATATTCCAGAAGATAGGAGTGAAAAATTTTTAAAAGCTAAGGTTAGCGTATATTTTGGATATTGTTATGGAATGCTGGTAAATCAACAGGAAAATATTGTAAAAATCGGATTATATCGGAAAAAATTAGGTAATATTGTGACATTAAATAATAAGTGTGAAGCATTATTTTATTTGAGCGTCCATTGTTATATCTATTATTTAGCTGAAAGAGAAAGCGATTCCTGTGTTCCTAAAGAAATTAGGCAATCTGCACTAAATATTTGGAATGACAAAGCAGTGCAGGAAGTTTTTGGGGACTTCCTTAATAAACTGTCAGAAAAAGAGGAGTGGCTGGAATCAGGAAATCTTAAACAAATATATGAAATAGTTAAGAAATATGAATTTTATCCACAATATGAATCTTCAAAATGTATGATTATTGAACCGGTAATAGTAGATTTTTATTTATTTGTAATTTTATATATGAATCAAAATTTTTACTTGCCGGGTGTATTGGAGAGGAATATTGATGATATGCGTACTTTTAGATATGTTTCAGATGGAAATGAGGATAAAACCAAAGAAATGCTCAACAAATTATTTATATCTATTTGTACAGAAAAGAAATTTCAAGAACAGGTAAACCAAGAGGTTGAATTGATGTATGCTGATCTTGAAAAGATAATAAAGAAAAAGCAAAAGGAGAGATATATTATATTAGCCAAAGAAGAACAGAAAAATTATGAGTCTAAAATAAATGAAAAAGAGATATGTGAAAAAATTAGAACTGATACAATTAAGGCAATAAAACAAAAATTTTCATCTATTCTTGTTGAAAAAGGTGAAAAAAATAAAATGATAAAGGTTGAGTTGTTGTGCTTACACGATTATACAAAATCCGTAGGCATAAACAGTACAAATGGATATTATTCATATATGAGTGGAAACTTTTTGGTGGGTATTGAAAAGTATTTAGAAGATAATAAAGTTATGGAGTTAAAACAGCGATTTGAAGATTTTGCAGATGATATGGAATTTGCAAAATATCTAGAAGTTAATAATTTGCATTTGCTACTTGGATCTCGGTATATTTTGAAGAATAGAGATTATAAGGTTAGTGCTGAGTACAACAAGATTATGGAAGATTACGAAACGGTATACACGGCAGTTTTACATAATGGAATTGCATTGAAACAGAATGCGATTGAAGTATGTATTCACGATATTGATGTTTCGATACATTCGCCAAGTATACAAGAGGAAGTGGTTCATTTTGATAATAGTACAGGACAATACCAATATGCTATTCTTGAAGGACTTCCAATAGATTTTGAAGAAGACGAACTTACGGAATTTTTATATAACAATCGCAAGGTAATAAATATAACTGCAAAAATTTCTATACAAATAAATGAAAAACCATGTGGGACTATTTTTACTCGTAAAATAGATAATTGATTAAAAGGAAACAGCAAGAATAATTGAGGTATTATATTAAGGGAAACTATGAAACAAAATAACATTTCAACCCAAAAGGGAAGAAGAGTATTTTCAAGAAGAATACTTTTCTTCCTTTTTTTGATTTTAGCAGTCATTGCTTTGGTTCTCGGTTTGAACCTGAAAAGATACACGGACCGGGAGAGAAAGCAGGACAACATAGAAAAAGAGATTACCACGGAGAAAGAAAAGACGGGTGTACGGAAACTCCACAAAAAGTACAAAGATATGATCGGGTGGCTAGAGATCAAAGGCACCGGCTTTTCTTATCCGGTTATGCAGACAGGCATGAAAGGTCATCATCCGGATGACTGGCAGTATTATCTCCACCGGGATGTGCATGGCGGGTACAGTTTTTATGGGACGCCGTTTCTGGATGTCCGATGCAGGGCAGACAGTGACAACCGCATCATTTATGGTCACAACATCAATGGCAGGAGATACTTTGGCTATCTGCAGAACTTCCGGGAGGAAGTATTTTTTAAGAAGCATCCGGTGTTTTTCTTCACGCCGGTGGATGGGAAAGAGGAGAAATACCATATCATATCTGTTCTGGAGACGGATAAATATGCGGATTATTACTCGTTCACGGGTTATGGCAATGAAGAGGATTATTACGGGATGGTGGATAAAATCCTGAGTCACAGCAGATTTGAAAATGAGGCGGCAAAGAAGATGAAAAAAGAGATGGAGGAAAGCGATGCGGAAGCATTCTTTCGGAGATACCGGTTTGTAACGCTTTCAACCTGCCGGACGATGGATGGCAAAGACAAGCGGCTTATGGTGATCGGCTGCAAAAAACGACACAATGATGAAAAAAGAAAGGAAGAAATAGGATGCACAAGGAATTAGAAGTGATGAAACCACGATGCAAAGGACTGTGGGAAAGGTGCAGAGTGGCAGCAATCGTTTTGTATTACCGGCTGCTTACCAGCACACCGATCCGGGCGTTGGCGGCGGAAAAGGGAAAGAGTGCTGCGACGGACACCGGTGTCAAGGAAGTGACCGATGGAATTGATGTGATCAAGGAGCTGGTGCTTGGCTGTGTTGGCGGTGTCGGTGTGATCTTTCTTGCCTGGGGACTGTTAGACTTTGGTACCGGGTATTCTGCACACGACACAACACAGCAGAGTCAGGCAATCAAAAAGGTGATCGGTGGACTGATCATGGTCGCAGTACCGGCAATCTTAAAGTTGCTCGGTGTTTCGTGAGAATAACAGGGATCCTGAAGGGAGGTGATGCAGGTGGGATTGTGGGATTCCGTAACAGGATTTTTTGAAGATCTGGGAGATTTTTTCAGCGGAAAAGATTTCTTTGAGTGTGCCGGTTATGCATGGAATGACATGATGAAACTGGCAACGGATGTTTTAACGAAGGATCCTTCTTCCGGAACTTATCAGGATGTCTGGGATAATATATCAACGATATATACCACATTAAATGTGATCGCCGTATCGCTGTTATGCATTTTCTTTTTGTATGGATTTTGCAGAGACAGCTGCGATCTGCATGCGGATCTGACATTTGAACGAACAATAAAAATGTTTATCCGGCTGATCATCACATCCAATGTGATGAGTATGGCACTTACCTATATGCCGAAGTTTTTTACATGGGGAAAGAACCTGACATCGGCAATACTGGGAGAAAATAAGCTGTCGATGGTCTATGACTTTGATGGGGCAAAGGTGTATGAGAGGATATCCAGTGCTGATTTTGGAACGATGACCGCATTTTTAACCAGTATCCTGTTTTTTCTGTTTACTGTGGTGTGTGGATTTATCGTGGTGCTGACGGTGTTAAATCGTATTCTGAAGATTTATATGATCGCTCCGTTTGCAGGTGTGGCATTGTCTACTCTTGCAGCAGGAGGTCAGACGGCAAATGTGGGTTATTCTTATATACGCACCTTTTTCGGATATGTGTTTTCTGCGCTGCTTATTGCGGTTGTGATTGTAATAAGTGCAAGTTTTATCAATACCGTTGCGATCGACACGGATAATGCAATCATCCGGCTGCTGGAGTATTGCTTGAAGATGGGAGTTATTTCATCCTCGGTAAAGATGTCGGACAGCGTCATGCAGAAAGCATTTAATCTATAAGAAATGAGGGAAAAGAATGACAAAAACAATCAATCCGGATGTGGCTGCCTTTAAGGATGATTTCTTCAAGGGATTGTCTTTCAGGGAGTGCGTGTTCGGAGGAAGTGCATTACTTACAGGAGTGGGAGGAATCCTGCTTCTGCATTTTTACTTTGGTGTAGGGATCAATACAGCCATTACATTGTGTATGCCGGTGATCGGTATCATCGGGCTGTGTGGATTTTACCATAAAAACGGACTGACATTGGCTCAGCTTGTGAGAAGGAATATAAAGCTCATATTTCAAAAGCCCTATGTCTATGAAACAAGAAATCAGTGAAAGGAATTGGAGGTACAGACAAATGGAAGCAGAAAAAAGCGAAGAAAGAAACGATGAGAAGATGAGGATGGATATTGAAAGGAATACAGACAGTGAAAAAAGGCTGATGGGGTACATAACCGCCATTGCAGAAAGCCGGGATCAGTAACAGCAGCATTTGGACATTATGTCCAAACAGAAGCAGGTGCAGGAGGAAAAAGTAATGACGAAATATATAAAAATCTCTGTTCTGGCACGAGAGACCGCCAAGAAAGTCTGTCGTGGCAGAGAGCCGTGGATTCGATACCTTGATGTTGCGTCAAGGTTATATAAGTATCCCTTTGAGGACCAGCTACTCATCTATGCACAGCGACCGGACGCAACCGCCTGTGCCTCGCTTGAAATGTGGAATGAGAGGATGTTTTGCTGGATAAACCGTGGAGCAAAAGGAATTGCCCTTATTGATGGGGAAAGTGAAAGACCAAAACTTCGATATGTCTTTGATGTGTCCGATGTTCATAAGGCAAGACGGATTGGCAAAGATCCGTTTATATGGCATTTGCGGGAAGAGCATAAAGAAGTGGTCCTTGCTGAACTGGAGCACATTTATGGCAGTACCAATGATTCCCTTCCCTTTGAAAACCGTATTTATGAGATTGCTGAAAGAATAGCGGAAGATTTTTATGAGGAAGCGGTCGATGAGGTGATCGATGAAGCGGCAAACAGTTTTCTGGAAGATCTGGATGGCGATGCAGTTGCTGTCCGGGTTCGGGAAATGCTGGTGCAAAGTGTAAGCTATACCATCTTGAAGCGGTGTGGATGTGATATGACGGAGTTTGACGATGAGTTTACCTTTGATTACATCCATGAGTTTAATACGCTCAGAACCTTATCGGTACTTGGCAGTACCACTTCGGAGTTATGTGAACCGGTGCTGATCCGGATTGGCAGAACGATTGCAAGGTATGACAGGGCATTATTGCAAAATAGAACATATACAGGAAATCATAATCATACAGAAAGGGCGGTGGCAGGGCATGAATCTGACATACGAAAGGAACGGGGACTATCGGATTCCCAATCTGATACCTTCGGAGCAGGAAGAAACAATGCTGACGAAATACGGAGTGTTGCGGAAGAATTATCTGAAAAACCACAGGAGGGGGATTTACACGGGACTTCTTCTGAGCGGGGAACTGCTGACACACTGCCTGGAGATACAGGAACAGGCAGAGGAGAGGTTCGAGGTGCTGACACAGAAGTTGTCGAAGAACCAGACCGTGACGGAGAAACTGAAACAGAACGATCCGTTGCAGTGGACGAAAGAGATGAACCGGATCTATCAGCAGGTGGAGGAGATCGTTCTGAAGGAACTGGTTTATCAGTAGCAGAGTTAGAGCAGTATGAACCGCCTGCAGACAGTCCCTATCGACAGATGGATTTATTTTCTCTTATGTCGGAACAGGTGGGAAATATTGCAATGGCACAGGCAGAAATGCCATCGGACAGATTCATTTTCGGCACGATAACTGCGGGGCAGATCGAGGAGATTCTTGCAAGACGGCGGAAGATTTGGAATTCTTTGAAGCGTCCGAGGATGATTATCGGGAACGTTTGAAGCAGATTAAGCTTCAAAAGAAGGATAACCGAAAGAAGCTGAAAGCGGTGGAACGGTGCCTTGAGAGAGAGGGAAGTCTGACAGAGGCTGAATTGGAGTATCGGATACCTGTTGGAGATATGGTGGATATGGCAGAGGTTGAGAAAGACGAAGTGCCGGGGAATCCATATCGGGTGCAGGAGGATGTGGAAGTAGAGAATACTGTTTTGGATGATGCTATGGAGGCAGATGTAATTACGGAACCGAAGTTTGAATCAGTTGTAGATGATGAGCTTGAAACAGAGGTAGAAACGTTTGCAGAGACTGCTGTTACAGGTCTTAAAACTGTTGGGAAAACTGCTGTTACAAATGCTGAAAGTGTTGTAAAAACAGATATTGATGTGATGGCTGAGAGTATTGAGTCTGGCTTGCAGAATGATGATATTCGGCAGATATATTATCGGAGGCGTTTGACTGTGGAGATATGGAGTATTTTGCCGGGATTAAGTTGTTTAACAAGGTAATTGACAGACTTGGAGTTGATATGGATCAGCAGAAGCGGTATGAAGTGTTTGACCATATTTATGAGGCTGGCATGCGAGAGAAGAAGGGCGAGCGAAATAGGAATAGCAGATAGTTGTAATGATTTGGGTGCTATGGCGTGGGCTATAGCACCTGAATTAGTCTAGTGGAGCTTTTGATACTATTAATTGAGAAACAATCGCAAGAAAATGCGAAAGTTTATTGAAGGAGAATATGTGATGTGATATGCTGGAAGAAATGGAGTTTGTAGGTGAAAATTATGCTTTGATTAAGATAATGGTATTTTGAGTAACGGAGAAGATATGGGAAAACTAATTATACTTAGAGGGAATTCGGGAAGTGGAAAGACAACGGTGGCTAAGGAATTACAAAAGAAATTTGGTTACAATACAATGCTCATTTCGCAAGATGAAATCATGGATGAGGCATCACAGGTAGATATTGCAACTGGTGCGTTGGCATTGTCCTGTGCAAGGAATGTTGTTATTGTGGGTGATACCAAGCAGCTTCCTAATGTTGTTACAGATGATATAAAGACCAAAGCAAAAGCTATATTTGACAGTTTTAATGTGAGTGAAGGATATCAGTATACAAACAGTTTCCTTCAATCCATTTTGGATGTTATGCCAAATGTAACACAAACATTGTTACGGGAACATTACAGGTGTCACCCTAAAATAATAAATTTCTGTAACCAGAAATTTTACCGTGGAGAATTGATTATAATGACAACGGATAAGGGTGAAGAGGATGTTTTATCTGTAGTAAAAACAGTGGCGGGAAATCATGAGCGTAACCATTATAGTCAGCGCCAGATAGATGTTATTAAAAATGAGATTATACCAAAATATGTTTCAAATCCGGAAGAAACCGGAATTATTGCACCGTACAAAAATCAGGTAGAAGCATTAAGCAAGGAGATTACAGATATTGATGCTGCTACAGTGCATAAGTTCCAGGGCAAGGAGAAAGAGAATATTATTATATCTACTGTGGATGATGAGATATCTGATTTTGCAGATGATCCGTATTTAATCAATGTTGCTGTATCAAGAGCGAAAAAGAAATTGATGCTGGTTGTAACTGGAAACGAGCAATCAAGAGAGCGTAATATAACAGAATTGATAGATTACATTCAGTATAATAATTTTGAAGTTGTTGAGAGTAAGATTTATTCAATTTTTGATTATCTTTACAAGCAGTATACTGAGGAAAGAATAGCATATTTGCAGAAATATAAAAAGATATCAGAATATGACGCTGAGAATCTTATGTATTCATTGATACAGTGGATATAATAATATTGTCTTTCTCCTTGCCCTGAAACTTATGTACGGTAGCTGCATCAATATCTGTTATCTCCCTGTTCAATGCTTCCACCTGATTCCTGTA
>OKVP01000965.1_pt1 | contig 11983 bp, 8 predicted proteins | sample 1604821 | NCBI WGS metagenome assembly OKVP01 (sample SAMN01760946, study PRJEB22395) | human gut metagenome | reverse complement strand
TATATCATTAGTTTCACAAGTTTATTATTATGAAAAGCAGGATGATATTATTACAGGTACAGTTCAGAGAATTAACGGAAAGAACATTAGCGTAAACATTGGAAAAATCGATACTGTATTAATGGAAAACGAATGAAAAAACGAATTTTTACAATGTTTCTGACAGCGCTTTTGTGTATGACTGGTGGCGTAATGGTTTGTCAGGCAAAACGACCGCTGTCTTCTTATTCTACGCAGTCGTATAATTGGGGATTAGGACAGAATTTAAATCACAAAAAACCGAATGGAACTGGACCTGCAGGATGGAAATGTAAAAAAGACCATGCGTATTACACGGGAAAATGTTCGAAAAAGAATCAGCGATAGGCATTGCGGATTTGAAAAAAAATGCATACAATATATCTGTCGCTTTTTTTCGGGTTTCAGAAGAAATTACAAAGATGGCGGTTTTAACAGGGAAAATGATATTTCATTCACATAGAGTAAGGAGACAATATCGTGCAGAAAGGTGCAATTAAGGCAGTCGTACTGACCGTCATTTTTTTTGTGGCAGTCGGAGTATTTAGTATGATGACAAATCATGTCAATGAAGATCTGACAACAGAAATGAAAAATGCCACATTACCGGTCATCACATTAGAGAGCAGTGAGCAGGAAGTCAATGAATTATATGGATATCGTACAAAGATGAATGCTGCGAGTATGCGCGATACGATCACACCGATTGGAAAAGACAGAAAACTTCCGGTTACGATCCAGACATACGAGACAAGCGTGGATGCGATCTCTTATGAAATACGAAGCCTTGATGGGGAGAGACTGATCGCCAATGCAGATGTCAATTCCTATGATGAGAAAAAAGGTATGATCAAAGGAAATCCAGATCCGAAATTCGAACGTTTCGTATATGATTCATACAGACGTTTCATTCAGATGTTCTCGGACGTTGTTATGGAAGTAGGAAAGAAGTACTTCGAGCAGCTCATCGACAAGATGAAAGAGGACAGAGGTGTTAAATTTGACGTAGACCTTACAGCAGCTGACCTTAAAGAGTTAGCAGAGCAGTTCAAGGCTGAGTACAAGAATCAGTTAGGATCAGATTTCCCTTCAGATCCTGTAGAGCAGTTAAAGCTTGCTATCGAGGCTGTATTCCGTTCATGGGACAACCCACGTGCAAATGTTTATAGAAGAGATAACGATATCCCTTATTCATGGGGAACAGCTGTTAACGTAATGCCTATGGTATTCGGTAACTTAAATAACGAGTCAGGTACAGGTGTTGCATTCACACGTGATCCTGCAACTGGTGAGAACAAGCTTATGGGTGAGTTCCTTATCAATGCACAGGGTGAGGACGTTGTTGCCGGTGTTCGTACTCCAATGCCAATCGCTCAGATGGAGCAGGAGTTCCCAGAGGCATACGCTGAGTTCCTTAAGGTTTGTGAGACTCTTGAGAATCACTACCATGATATGCAGGATATGGAGTTCACAGTTGAGAACAAGAAGCTCTATATGCTTCAGTGCCGTAATGGTAAGAGAACAGCTCCAGCTGCTCTTAAGATCGCTTGCGATTTAGTAGATGAGGGACATAAGACACCAGCTGAGGCTGTTGCAATGATCGATCCTCGTAACCTTGATACATTATTACATCCACAGTTCGATGCTGCTGCACTTAAGGCTGCAACTCCACTTGGAAAGGGTCTTGGAGCATCTCCGGGAGCTGCTTGTGGTAAGGTTGTATTCACAGCTGACGATGCTGAGGCATGGGCTGAAAGAGGAGAGAAAGTCGTACTTGTACGTCTTGAGACATCTCCAGAGGACATCACAGGAATGAAGGCTGCTCAGGGTATCCTTACAGTTCGTGGTGGTATGACATCTCACGCAGCCGTAGTTGCACGTGGTATGGGAACATGCTGTGTATCTGGTTGTGGTGATATCAATATGGACGAGGAGAACAAGAAGTTCACACTTGCAGGACAGACATTCACAGAGGGATCTGAGATTTCTATCGATGGTACAACAGGTAACATCTACGCTGGAATCATCCCAACAGTTGATGCTTCAATCGCTGGTGAGTTCGGACGTGTTATGGCATGGGCTGATGAGTTCAGAAGACTTAAGGTTCGTACAAATGCAGATACTCCTGCAGATGCTAAGAAGGCTCGTGAGCTTGGTGCAGAGGGAATCGGACTTTGCCGTACAGAGCATATGTTCTTCGATCCAGAGAGAATTGCTGCATTCCGTGAGATGATCTGCTCTGATACAGTAGAGGAGAGAGAGACAGCTCTTAACAAGATTCTTCCATATCAGCAGGGAGATTTCGAGAAATTATACGAGGCTCTTGAGGGATGTCCAGTAACAATCCGTTTCCTTGATCCACCTCTTCATGAGTTCGTTCCTACAGAGGAGGCTGACATTGAGAAGCTTGCAAAGGCTAAGAACAAGTCAGTAGAGGAAATCAAAGCTATCTGTGAGTCACTCCATGAGTTCAACCCAATGATGGGTCATAGAGGATGTCGTCTTGCAGTTACATATCCTGAGATTGCTAAGATGCAGACAAAGGCTGTTATCCGTGCAGCTATCAATGTAAAGAAAGCTCATCCAGACTGGGATATCGAGCCTGAGATCATGATCCCATTAGTATGTGAGATCAAAGAGCTTAAGTTCGTTAAGAAGATTGTAGTTGAGACAGCTGACGCTGAGATCGCTGCTGCAAATGCTGACATCAAGTACCATGTTGGTACAATGATCGAGATCCCAAGAGCTGCTCTTACAGCTGATGAGATCGCTACAGAGGCTGATTTCTTCTGCTTCGGTACAAACGACCTTACACAGATGACATTCGGATTCTCTCGTGATGATGCAGGTAAGTTCCTTAACGCTTACTATGACAACAAGATCTTCGAGAACGATCCATTTGCTAAGCTTGACCAGACAGGTGTTGGTAAATTAATGGAGACAGCTATTAAGCTTGGAAAGCCAGTTAATCCTAACCTTCACGTTGGTATCTGTGGAGAGCACGGTGGAGATCCTTCATCAGTTGAGTTCTGCCACAAGATTGGACTTGACTATGTTTCATGTTCACCATTCCGTGTACCAATCGCTCGTCTTGCTGCAGCACAGGCTGCTATTGCAGAGCAGGCAAAATAGACAAAGGTTCTAATTTAAAAGTCTATATATAATTTATGCAAGGGAAAGTATTTAGTACTTTCCCTTGTTTTTTATTGCCAATCTGCATTTCACACCATAAAAACTACATTTCGCGCCAAGAGTATAGATTTTAGGCATTATATGTTGTATAATTAGTACTAGAAATACAAGTATATGTGATATGAATAGGGAACAAAGCACAGATACGATGTAGGTACTAAGGTATGGAGAACACATTTATGATTATAAAAAAGAAGAACATCCGTACAATTGTGATAACCTGTGCATTGCTAGGTATCATAATATTCAGCATTCACAGCTACAATGTATATATGAGAGTCCAGAGAGGAAAAACATCATGCAGATAGAAGATAAAGATAATAGATAGAAGATAATAGGATAGAAGATTATCAATCAAAAAAGCTATGAGAGCCCGGTTAAAGGCTTTCATAGCTTTTATTTTTATGAGTGAGCACGAAGCTGTTCATTGACATATGTCTGGATATAATAATTATCCTCAGGCATCTGGCAGCCGACGATATATGTTCCGTCATTATTTGAGCAGCGGATTACATATCCCTCCAATACTGAGTGGTCAGCAAGCGCAAAGTTCTCTATCGAGATAGTAACCTTCGCTCCCTTATTATCCACGAAATAAGGATCCTTTGTCAAAAATGCAAAGCCGTTTGCACTTATATTGTCAAGAGTTCCTTTGAATGTGGTGTCGGTTCCTTTAAGCTTGATAGTGCAACTGTTTGATAAATCCATGCGAGGGTATTTCCTACGGTTCAAGATTTCAGGCTGCGTATTGACTGTTATCACAAGGTCATCTGTGATTGTGAGATCCTTCCAGCAGTACATTACATTGCCAACTGTAACATACAGATTGCAAGGTCTGGATGAGTCTACAGATAAGCCGCCTGATACAAGCTTAAGACTGTTTTCGCCAACAGCCTTTACTTCGCAATGGAACTCGTTGCCGGTCTGTACATCTGTCAGGATCACTTTGGCCTTCATACCCGGGCGGATATCATCAAGTCCCATAAATCCACCAACTCCGAGCTCGTGCATGAGAGATTGGATAACAGTCTCGATATTATTGATATTTGTTGCACTTTCATCATATTTACTGAGCATCTTGCGGCTTATCGCGTCAGAGGCATCGATACATGAGGTCATGGTTTCTACGATGTCAGATACCTTTTCCATATTGTCGACAAGCTGCTGGTTAGATGCTTCAACCTCCTGCATTGCGGTGTCGATTTCACGGATATGGCTTCCGAGCTTATGGGAATCCTTTGTGATCTTCTCTACATTTTCACCGGTCTGCATTACCTTTTCAAGAGTGAGCTGGATGAGACGGAGCGTTTCTTCAATGGATGAGGTCATCTTTCCGGAAATCTCGTCAAGCCGTGAGAGAGCCTCACTGATCTGACCGGATGAATTTCTCGTCTCAGTGCTTAAAGTACGGATCTGTTCAGCGACAACAGCAAAGCCCTTACCTGCTTCACCTGCACGTGCAGCCTCGATAGAAGCGTTAAGAGCGAGGAGATTTGTCTGGTTTGAAATATTATCAATTGTTCCGGTTTCATTTTTAACCATCTCAAATTCATCTCTGAATGTAGTCAGGATGCTTTCAACCTCTGTAGAAAGCTCTGACATGGTTTTTGCTGTCTGGGCAAGACCTTCAAGGTCCTCAGAGCTTACCTTGGCATGCTTGCCTGATTCGGTTGTCAGGGAAACCATATCATTTATCATGGCTGCAACATTCTCAACCTGTGAGCTTATATCGGTAGTCATTTCCTGGGAAGAAGCAGTGTGGGACTGAAGCTGCTTGTTATTTCCGGTAAGCTTATTCATTCCATCAACGACAACATCTGAACCATGCTTGTTTTCAGAAGCAAGCTCACGGACCACTGTTATACCGTCCATTATAGTGTTGCAAGCGGTTTTAACCTGCTCAACTGTCGTGACAACGCGATTTAAATCAGACTTTATGCTCTCGGTGAGTGCAGCATCGGACTCAGTCAGGTGACGCACCGACATGATATAGCCTATGTAGCAAAGTAAAAGACATGCTATCTGAAGCTGATAGTTTTTGTGGTCTACAGCAGTGTTCTGACCTAGTACTAATATGTGAAATGCAATACTTGCAATAAGGCTTAGCATATTTGCAACAGCGCAGTAAATCATGAATTTTTCATCCTTAAATATTACAATAAGGCTGATTATCGGAAGAATGTAGGTGAATGCAATCGGTGAGGTTGTCGTACACAAAAGAAATACGTAAAAAATACCATATCCGATGACAAATGCAAGCCTGTAATGATCATTATCTTTCCCCTTCCTTTTTAGAAGTATGTCACCACACACGAAAGGCAGCCAGCATAAAATAACAAAAATGATATAATTACTGACAGAATAAGCGCCATTTGCTGTGTCGGTTCCATAATTTGCGGTCAGCAATATAGCAAAAACAAGCCATAATCTGCGGGCCTTGATATTCGCCTTTGCTTTAAAAATTTTTTCATCGTAACCCATATGAATTTTCCTGATTCGTAATAATATAGGTATATTCTACTATGCTAGTACTTTAATTACAAGGCATATTTAAGAATTTGAATGTATTTTGAATGTATAATTATGGTATTGTTTCTAAGTCTAAACTTTAATTGTTTTTTGCCTGTCAATCCGCTATACTAAAATTAACTATATACTTACAGGAGGGCATAAAGCATGAACATACTTCTGATTAACGGAAGTCCAAAAGGCAAACGAAGCAATTCGTTAAGGCTTGCAAACAGCTTTATAGAAGGCTTCAAAGAAGGATATAAGAGCAAAAATGAAGCTATTATATCCATTGATGAAATGCATGTAGCCTCAATGAATGTAGGAGCGTGTAAGGGCTGCTTTGCATGCTGGCAGAAGACACCGGGGGTGTGCTGCATAAATGACGATATGCAGACTGTTATTGGGAAAATGCTTAAAGCGGATATTGTTGTGTGGTCGTTTCCTCTGTACTATTTTAGTGTGCCGGGAATACTAAAGAACGTGATTGACAGGCAGCTTCCCATGAGCCTGCCGTTTATGAGTACAAAGGATGACGGATACGGAAGCGGCAGCCATGATTGCAGATATGACATGGAAGGCAAAAGGCATGTGCTAATCTCTACCTGTGGCTTTTATTCTGCAGAGGGAAATTATGACAGTGTACTTCGGATGTTTGACCATTTCCTTGGAAAAGGGCATTATACAACCATATTTTGTGGTCAGGGGGAGCTGTTTCGTGTAAAAGAGCTGTCAAAGAGGACTGACGAATATCTGGCTACGGTAAAAAGTGCCGGGGCAGAATATGCCATCACAGGAAAAATATCTGAAAAAACAGAAGCGGCGCTCCATACTCTTTTATATCCAAGGGATGTATTTGAAAGTATGGCGGATGCCAGCTGGGGAATCAGCAGGACAACAGGAGAAAAGGAAGCTGATGACCTTGTTTTCACCAGACAGATGGCAGCATTATACAATAAGGATGCCTATGATGGAAAGGAACGCGTGCTTGAGATATGCTATACCGATTTGAAGCATACATACCAAATAAAGCTTGATGATAAAGGTAGTGAGGTGCTTACAGATCAAAGCCTTACTCCGACTACCCGCATAGATACGCCTTTTACAGTATGGTCGGCTATTTCCCGAGGCGAGATAGGTGGCGCAGAGGCATTGGGAAAGCAGATGTATACGGTGACAGGTGATTTTTCCTTGATGGTAAACTGGGATAAATTTTTTGGAAGTACATCGGCAGTCAAAGAGGCAGAAAAAACATCACAAGGTGTGGAGGTACAGAAAAATCCATCCATGATGACAATGCTCATACCATGGATTACGTTTTGGATAGCAGTTTCTGTCAATACTGAAAAGGGTTCTGTGATTGCTCTTTTGGTGGCATCCGCTATACCTTTTATCATGAGAAAACATAAATTTGTAATATGGGATCAGCTCTCAATTGTTGCTGTTGCTATACTTTCTGCGATTGCAAGCCTGACAGGAGCAGGTGACATATCAACAGATATCGGATATCTGGTGTTTGGGCTGTTCTGGCTGGTTTCATGCCTGACAAAGGAGCCTTTATGCGCAACATATGTGAAATACAATTATGGCGGTGAAGCCGCACATAAAAATCCTCTCTTTATGAAGACGAATTATATACTTGCGGCGGCATGGGGAGTATTATACGTGTTGACAGCAGTGTGGACATTTCTGCTAAAAAAGGCAGGTGTTGGAGCTGCACTTATTGTCGTAAACAATCTGATGCCTGTATTGATGGGCATATTTACCGGATGGTTTGAAAAATGGTATCCTGCAAGGCTCGCAAGAGGCTCAAAAAAGCAGTAATTCGTAAGATTTTTTTAATATTTTATGTATTCTATTTACTTTAAGCTGATAGGAGAGTACTCTTTAGAAAACGTACTCATAGCAGTGCTTATAAATAAAGAAAGAGGTATATCATAATGAAGAAAAAACTGATTACGATTGTAATAGGAGCTATGCTTTGCGCCGGATTGTTTGCAGGCTGCGGACAGAGCGATACAAAGCAGGATAAGGCAGCAGCAGGCACTGAAAATGCAAAGCAGGCTGATACCAAGGATGAAGGTGAAAAGGACTCACAGGAAGAGAAGGAGCTTACAGGAACAATCGATGACATAAAGGACTTCATGTTTGTAGTGACTGATGACAAGGATACACCATACAGCTTTACATTCGATGAGAAGCCTGACGGACTTGAGGGTGTTGCAAGTGGAGATAAGGTGACTGTAAAATATACCGGAACTATTTCAGAGGTAGATCCGTTTGAGGGGAAGATAATATCTGTTGAGAAGGCAGAATAAGCTGCCATAATCTTAGATTGTATTTTGAATGTTAATCCGCTATACTATAGCTAAGTATAGCGGATTATTTTTGTGGAGGCTTTTATGGCAAATACTTTGAAGTTACCGGTTGGAATTGATGATTTTAGAAAATTGCGGGAATCGCATTTTTATTATGTGGATAAAACAAGACTTATAGAGCAGCTTTTATTAAACTGGAGTGAAGTGACACTTTTTACACGTCCGCGCCGCTTTGGAAAAACTCTTAATATGAGCATGCTTAAGAGCTTTTTTGACATTGGCACAGATAAAGCTTTATTTGATGGCTTATATATTTCAGGTAATAAAGAGCTGTGTGATGAGTACATGGGAAAGTATCCGGTCATTTTTCTTTCACTCAAGGGTGTGGAGGGATTAACGTATGAAGAAGCCTTTGAAGCATTTGTCAGGATTATGGGAAAAGAGGTAAACCGAGTTTCGTTTCTGGCTGACAGTGATAAGCTAACACAGATTGAGCGGGAACAATATAAGGGGCTTACAATTATGAAAAATGGCAGGCTTGCTTTTGACAAGGAAAAGCTCATATCTTCATTACAGCTTCTTTCGCAGCTATTGTATAAGCACTATGGAAAAAAGGTAGTTATTCTCATAGATGAGTATGATGTACCGCTCGATAAGGCCTTTCAGAATGGTTATTATAATGAAATGGTTTCGCTTATCAGAGGTCTTTTCGGGCAGGCACTAAAGACTAATGAATTTTTACAGTTTGCGGTGCTGACAGGGTGCCTTCGCATATCAAAGGAAAGCATATTTACGGGGCTCAACAATTTCAAGGTAATGTCGATTACAGATTCGCGTTTTGATGAACAGTTTGGATTTACCGATATTGAGGTAAAGAAGCTTTTGTCTGATTATGGAATGGATTCGCACTTTGACGAGGTGAAGGAATGGTATGACGGATATCACTTCGGCAGGGCAGATGTCTACTGTCCGTGGGATGTGATTAATCATGCGGATCATCTGCGTGACGACAGTGATGCAAAGCCTCAGACATATTGGATAAACAGCAGTGGAAACAGTTTGGTGAGGCGTCTTATCAACAGGGCTGATTCATCGACAAAGGATGAGATTGAGCGCCTGATTGCAGGCGAGGCGATTGAAAAGGTGATTCGTCAGGACCTGACCTATGATGAGATTGAGAACAGCATTGACAATATATGGAGTGTGCTTTTTACTACAGGCTACCTTACCAAAATCGGGGAGGTAAAGCTTCCTGATAGCGAAAGCTACGCTTACATGCTTGTCATACCCAACAAAGAAGTACGTGAGGTATTTGTACTTCAGATTCAGGAATGGTTCAAGGCGGTTGTTGCAAATGACAATGATACTATGAGGCTTTTATCAAAGGCAATTTTAGATAAAGACGAGGCGATTCTTGCAAGGCAGCTCAATATCGTGATGGGGCGCATGATAAGCATACTAGATACAAAGGCACCTGATGATATGAAGGAAAACTTTTATCACGGCCTGCTTCTTGGTTTGCTTAGAGGAAGCAATCCGGACTGGCTCATCAAGTCCAATCGTGAGTCTGGAGATGGCTTTAGTGACATACTTATAAAGCCGGAGAATCCGGATTTAGGCATTGTTATCGAGGTAAAGTATGCTAAGGAGTTTAAGGGGCTTGACGCAGCTTGCGATGCTGCGATGGCTCAGATAAAGCAGAAGGGATATGATGAGACTCTCCGAGATGAGGGCAGGTGCGATATTTTAGCTTACGGCATCGCTTTTTGCAGGAAGAGATGCAGGGTAGTGGGAGAGAAGCTGTAGGAGCTAAATGATTAGAATGTGAATGTTTATAATAGGGAGGATATTTATTATGAATGAATCAGGTAAAGCATCACGAGCTATTTACGTAGTTCCTGTGATATATGTGCTGGGCATGTACATGATGCCGGTTTTATTTTGTATAATATGCAATATGCAGGAATCAACAGACAGCTTTGATGCAGGCTGGATAATGGTCATGCCGATTGTTTTGGGACTGGTTAATCTGGCTGTGGTGCTCATCCTTGGGAAAAGAATAAGCAGAGTACAGCTTCTGATTTGCACAAGGATTATCAAATATGCGTTAATACCGTTTTATGTAATAGGCGGATTTTGCATTATAGTTGCACTTCTCTTAATGCTAACACCGGTTGTTGTCATGATATTTGTAGGACCGACCGTTGCGATTGTGCTATCAGTTATTGGCTGGCTGGGGCTGTTAGGTGCAGCACCTTTTGCAATTGCCTATATTGTAAGGGCATGCAGCGAGGGAGTACAAGGAAAGGTACTGTCTGTATTTGCAGGCATATTCCAGTTCTTTTTTACTCTGGATGTGATTTTTGTGATCGTACTGGCGGTGAAGGATAGAAGCTATGTGAAAGCGCAAAAGGGATATGGAATGATTCAATAATTGAAGCGTTATAAAGCAATATAAAAGAGCTCTTTGCGAGCTCTTTTATATTGTACAACATGTAATTGTGGATGATTACTGTAAGAGTGAGAGAACACCCTGATTAGACTGATTAGCCTGTGCAAGCATAGACTGTCCAGCCTGAGCAAGAATGTTGTTCTTGCTGTAGTTAACCATCTCTTTAGCCATATCTGTATCACGGATACGAGACTCAGCTGATGTGGTATTCTCAACAACGTTGTCAAGGTTGTCGATTGTGTGCTCAAGACGGTTCTGAACAGCACCGAGTGAAGATCTCTGGTCTGAAACCTTCTGTAATGCATCAGAGATAGCATCAATAGCGTATGTTCCAGCAATTCCTGAGTCATCATTTACATTAAGACCTTTGATACCAAGATATGAAGAGTTCATTGTCTCAATACCAACAGTAATCTTATTTGTCATATCAGCGTCTGATCCAACATGAAGACTGAATGATAACTTTTCAGCAACATTAGATGTTCCTGTATGAATTTTGAAAGTATTTGACGCATCAGTTAAAGTGTATGATGCAAAGGCGTCATCTTTACCAACTTTAGCATCATTGTTTGTATCACCAATCTGATTAGCTTTTAAAAGCTCGTCCTGTGCAAGTGTATATGCTTTTTTTGCTGTGATAACTGATGTGTCATTATCGTCAATACCATCAGTAGCACCTTTCATTGCTTTTAATGATGTACCATCTGCAAATTTTATTGTTGTCCCTTCACCAATAAGAGCCTTAGCATCATCTAATGTATATTGTCCTTTGGACTGTAAATCAGCCTTTTTCGCGTCAGTATTTGCACCCTGGCCGTTATCATAATTTTCTACAATTTCGATACTTTTGCCATTAATAGTAAGTTTATCACCCTTTTTTTTGACTTTATCATCGAAAGTAGTCTTGGCTTCATCGGCAGTTGCACCAATAGTATAATTTTTTCCGCCGATGCTCACGGAATCTCCAACTTTAAGCTCATCCATTACAAAGGTAGCGGTTCCATCGCCATTATCAGTAAGAGTTCCTTTAAGACCAGCATCATGAGCTTTCATGTTTATTGTCTTTGTTCCATTATCTCCTTTAAGAAGATATGTTTCATTGAATTTTGTTGTCTCAGCTACACGATCAATCTCTGTTGTAAGCTGATCCATCTCATCCTGAATAGCGCTTCTATCAGTAGTAGAGTTAGTTCCGTTAGCAGCCTGTGTTGCAAGCTCATTCATTCTCTGAAGCATTGAGTGCACTTCTGTGAGAGCACCCTCAGCTGTCTGTACAGATGATACACCATCTTGAGCGTTTGAAGAAGCTTTATCAAGTCCACGAATCTGTTTTCTCATTTTCTCTGAAATTGAAAGTCCTGCTGCATCATCTGCTGCACGGTTGATTCTGTATCCAGAAGAAAGTTTCTCAGTTGACTTAGACTGTGCTCCAGATGTAATGTTAAGCATTCTGTTGGCATTTGCTGCCTGCATGTTGTGTTGTACTACCATAATA
>OKVP01000963.1_pt1 | contig 11990 bp, 8 predicted proteins | sample 1604821 | NCBI WGS metagenome assembly OKVP01 (sample SAMN01760946, study PRJEB22395) | human gut metagenome | reverse complement strand
ATGATAACGAGGAAAACAACCGTTATACTTTTCAAAGTGGAAAAAATATATACTATAATCCTGCATATAGCGAAGTAAGAGAGTTAATTATAAATGGTGTTCGTGAGATTATAGAAAATTATGAAGTAGACGGCATACACTTTGACGATTATTTCTACCCTGAAAACGATATGAAATGTGATGAAGTTGATTATAAAAAATATCTCTCAACAGTTGATGAAAATTATTCCCCACTCTCACATACAGAATGGCGTAAGGCTAATATTAATGCACTAATTTCAGGAGTATATACAGCTATTCACGAAATAAAAGATAATGTTGTATTCGGTATTTCTCCACAATGCAACACCGAAAATGATGAAAAAATTTCTGCTGATATAAAATCCTGGGGAAGCATTGCAGGTTTTGTAGATTATATTTGTCCACAAATTTATGTTAGCAATACACACCCATATTTGCCTTTTAAAAAATCTGCTGATGAATGGCGAAAGATAATTAACAATAAAAGCGTAAAATTTTATATCGGTCTGGCCGTATATAAGGCTGGTTCAGATAGTGACAGCGGAACTTGGCTCGAATCTGACGAAATTCTGAAAAATCAAATTCTCTATGGTAGAAGTATAAATTGTGATGGTTTTATGCTCTATTCGTATGAATATCTCTCCATTGACCAAACCTCAAATGAGGTTAAAAATGCTATTGCAATGTTCAATAATTAAATAAAATTCACTAAAACTCCTAATATAAATTATTAAAAAAAGGGGCTGTGAAAAAACAGCCCCTTGACCTAAACTTTAAGTGTCTTAGGATAGTTTGTTAGCTAAGCGGTAGTCCATTAGAAAATTCCCCAACCGCGTCAACTATCTTCCCTCACTCGCTACGAGCGAGACTTATCGAGCGATTCCGTATCTTGACAGCGGAGGCACTCCGCCTCGAGTGAAATTTTTATTTGTCTTTAGGAAAGTTGGTTAGCTTTTATTATACTAATTCATAATCTATTGTGCCAAGTGCTACTGTTGCAGCAGTAACCTTGATTCTTACACTATCACCGATAGAATAGCTTATTCCAGAACGCTTATCGATTGTAGTTGTTGTGCCATTATATTCAAAAAACGCATTTTCAAGTCTTGAAAGGTTTACAAAGCCCTCTATTCCACAAGGAATTGATACAAATATTCCCTTTGCAGTTACCCCCTCAACTACGCCATCATAACATTCGCCGATATGTGCTGTCATATATTCTGCCGCATAACACTTTTCTGTATCACGCTCACCATTTACAGCTCTTACTTCTCTTTCTGATGACTGCTTTGCAGATTCCTCTGCGAAATCTTCATATTTTCTCTTGATTTCTTCAATAGACATTCCGCCTACAAGTGCTGAAAGAATACGGTGGATTGATGTATCAGGATAACGCCTTATCGGAGATGTAAAGTGGCAATAATCTGCAAGTGACAAACCAAAGTGTCCGATTGGCCTATCGTCATACTGTGCCTTTGCCATCGTACGAAGAACCTGCATAGACATAAGCTTTTCGTATCTTGTATCCTTTGCTGCTGAAAGCAACTCTGCTAAATCACGCTGTGTAAGTCCTGGCTTTATCTTATTAACTCTGAAACCACAAGCCTGTGCTAAATCTGCAAGTGCTGCGATTCTCTCTGCCTCAGGCTTTGCGTGAATACGATAAACAAACGGTATATTCTTTTCCTTAGCAAGTTTACCAGCCGCCTGATTTGCCATAATCATAAACTGCTCTATCATTTCTTCTGATTTGCCACGAGTTCTTGTAGAAACATCTATACATACGCCTGCTTCATTTAGAACAAATTTAAGTTCAGTTGTTTCAATTTCAAGCTCGCCACGCTCTTTAGCATTTTGCTTGAGAACTGCAAAAAGCTCTTCTCCGTCTTTGAGAGTTTGTTCAACTGGAGAATATTTTTTTATAAGTTCATCATCAGCAGTTCCTGCAAGAATCTCATTAACTTCGGAATAAACTCCTCTTACCTTGGAATTGATAATGCTCTTGCAAAATTCAAAATCGCAAAGATTTCCTTTCTGGTCTATGTTCATAATAGCAGAAAAAGTCAATTTATCTGTTCCGCTATTAAGTGAACAACAGCCATTTGAAAGCTCCTCTGGAAGCATTGGAATAACTCTATCTGCAAAATATACGGAAGTTCCACGCTCAAAAGCTTCCTTATCAAGCTCACTACCTTCTCGGACATAATGCGAAACATCGGCGATATGTACGCCGAGTGTCCAGCCATTTTCGGTTTTCTTTACGGAAATTGCATCATCAAGGTCTTTTGCATCTGCACTGTCAATAGTGAGGATTGCCTCATCACGCAAATCTCTGCGTTTTGCGATTTCTTCTGCTGTGATAGGCTCTTCTGAAACTCTCTTTGCCTCTGCACGAAGTCCCTTTGAAAATTCGCTTGGAATACCATACCTATCTATAATTGCATCGGCACATATCTTTGCACTGTTTGCCTTGCCATAAATGCTCAAAACTCGGCAATAAAGCTTTCTTTCATGCTGGTCATACATAAGAGCCGCACGAACCTTATCCCCATCACGGGACCTGAGTTCTCCGCCCCTTACAATCGGAATACTATATCCGAATCCGCCATCTGCAATAACAGAAAGCTTACTTTTATATCTCTCGACCATACCTGTTATAAGTCTGTCGCCTTTTTTGACTATGCGAAAAACTCCTCCTGAAGGACCTTTTTCCTCTTGGCGAATATCTTGCAAAAGGACAACATCCCCTGGGATAGCGTCCTTCATCTTCTCGCAAGGAATGAATATATCAGGTGAACCGTCTGCTGTTCTTGCAAATGAAAAATATCTTGAGCTTCTGAGAATTGTAGCCTTTACATATCCCATTGCTTCACTCAGCACAACATTTTTATTCTTTATAAGGATAATATCGCCGTCCTCCTGAAGTTCAGAAATAGCGAGGTTATAGCTTGCCTTATCTGATATATTTGAAAGCTTGAAAAGCTCATCACGAGAAATCTCTCTGTTTTCTCTTTGGAGGGTTGTAATAACAATATCCTTCGTCTTTAGTTTCATAGAATCTCCTTTGATATTTTAAATCACTTTGTCATAAATAAAATTCCTAATGTATTAGGACCGCAATGAGATGAAATAGTACAGCCCGCTCTTGAAATAAGAATTTCATTAAATACATTCTTACTTTTGAGATAATCATAAACAAGCTTTAAACGCTCATCAGATATACCTGAATGTGTTATAAAAACTCTTTTGGGATTAATATTATCAAATTCCGCGAGCTTATCATCAATATACTGTGGCAAAACCTTTTCGAGCTTACCTCTATACTTTTTGCCAACAGTCATAGAACCATCCTTATTATTTACAATGATACTTGGCTTTAGGCTGAGGAGATTTGCACCAAGCATTGCAATAGTTGAACATCTTCCGCCTGCACGAAGATAATCAAGCCTATCAACAACAAAGCTTCCATAGGTTTTCGAAGTTAATGCACGAATATTTTCTGCAATTTCTTTTCCTGACATTCCCTTCTCAGCCATTTCAGCGGCTTCAAGAGCAAGAAGCCCTGATGCACTTGAAAGATTGCAGGAATCGACCGGATAAACATTGCCAAGCTGTTCTGCGGCAATGCAACAATTTTTATATGACGCAGAAAGTGCTGAACCCAAGTTTATATGAACTATCTCATAGCCTTGCTCTACAAGTGGTAAAAATCCATCAATATACTCCTGAACATTGACAGCCGAAGTTTTTGGAAGTGTTCCTGAAGCCTTAAAATGCTTATAAATTTCATCAGGTGTTATATTTACACCGTCGTCATAGCTTGTTCTGCCAAGAATAATATGGAGCGGATATGTTGAAATATTATATTTCTTTTTAAGCTCTGCTGGCAAATCGCAAGTGCTGTCTGCCGTTATCAATACATTTCTTTCCATAGAGGTCACCCTTTCTTAACTGTATCATTATACTGCATCTGACGAATATCCCTACCAATAAATTTAAGTCTTAGCATCTCGCCTATTATTCTTGAAACCAATCTCTGATGATAGGATTTTTCAAGTTCCTTGAGTGTAAGGTTTGTACTTATTATTATTGGCTTTTTCAGCAGCATTCTTGTATTTATTATATTATAAATTTTTGACAATGTAAACTGTGTTAGAAATTCTGTTCCAAGGTCATCTATAATCAAGAGGTCACATTCCTTGAGAAGATTTTCTGTTGCATCAGTAGATTTATCATCGTTGAATCTCTCACTCTCAAGTTTTGAGAGAATATCAGGTGCAGAAGCATATACTACACCATAGCCGTTGTCTATAACTTCCTTTGCTATTGCAAGTGAAAGGTGAGTTTTTCCAAGTCCTGAACCACCCTGAAACAAAATACTTCTTGATTGTGGTGTGAAATTAACTGCATAGCTTTCGCAAAAATTAAGAATTTTCTCCATTCTTGTATATGGTGAAATCATCTTTTCACCCTCACGAATAGGCTCTCGGCTATAATAATCGAGTGAAAATGTCTTGAAATCCGAAAGTGAGAGTGGAGAAACACTATTTAGTTTATCGTATGCCTTTTCACGCAAAAGCTTTTTTAAGCATAAACACATTTTCCCGTCAATATATCCCTTATCGCTACATTCTTTGCAGCTATAATGTACATCAAGATAGTCTGACTGATAACCATTTTTTTCTAAAATTGTTTTAAGCTCCATTCGTATAGGTATATTTTGGAGATTAGGCTCTGTACTGCTTATTCTTCCCGTTGCTGTTATTGTCTGGTTAAATGTACTGTGTATTCTTCCGTCTACAATATATTCCGCAAGTCCATCGGCATATGTTGATTTCAATTTGGCAAGTGTTCTGTATTCAAGTATACTGTCAACAATCGGATAATCTGCTGAAAGCTTTTCAAGCACATCTGCTGAAGTAGAATAACCTGTTTTTGTTTTTTTCCCGCATGGAAGGTTTAATTTTTCAAAAAGGACTTCTCCAAGCTGTTTTGGGGAATTGATATTAAATTCAGTACCCGCTTCTTTATAAATACTTTGCTCCAAATCCTTTATTTTAACGGAAAGTTCATCTCCATATTGCTTTAAGGCGTCCTTATTGACTGCAATTCCGTATTTTTCCATACTTTTCAGAACATAGATAACAGGCAGTTCAATGTCATGATATACTTTTTCCATATCTGTTTCTTTAAGCCTTTTCATTGCCTCATCAAAGGAATTAAAAGCAACGTAAGCCTCAAGTGCAAATAACTTTACAATCTTATCAAATCCATCTGTAAGATATGAAGAGACCTTATTTTTACCGATAATATCACTGCGGCCTTCTACAGTAATACCCATAAAATCATTAGCTATATCATTATATTCATATTCCTGCAAAAGAGGATTAAGAAGATATGCCATTATCGCAATGTCGTGTATTTTGTCCTTGTATGAATCTGTAAAATATTCAAGATGGTTTTTAAGGTTGATAGTGTATATTTCGCAGTCAAGCTCTTTTATTTTTGATACAAGGTATTCTTCGGTAATAAGACCCTCACACGAAATAAATGTTACACTGTCAGGCTTATAGCAGATTGCTGCACCGGCAAAAACGTCGTCCTTTGCTATTGAGATTCCGCATTTTCCGTTTACCCGGCAGGCTTCAAATACTTTATCCACTTCAAAATAATCTTTTATTATTATAATTTCTTCCGGAATGTCTTTTTGCTCAAAGGATGACTTATCAAAGTATTTGAGAAGACTTTTTAATTCATATCTGGTAAATAATTCATACGCTTCTTTCGTGAAAATATTACCTATAGCACTGTCCTCTATGTTAAATTCCACCGGTGCGTCAGTTTCTATTGTTGCAAGAACCTTGCTCAGCTTTGCAAGATCATAATTCTCCCTGAGACTGTTCTTTGCCTTAGCAGGAGTCAATTCCTCCACATGTTCATAAGCATTCTCAATAGAATGGTATTTGGAAATAATGGACATTGCAGTCTTTTCCCCGATACCTGGAACTCCCGGAATATTGTCCGAAGAATCACCCATAAGAGCCTTCAAATCAATAAATTCCGATGGTGTTGCCATATATTTTTCCATAACATCCTCAGGATAATAATTTTCTATTTCGGTCCTGCCTTTGATGGTCTTTGGAAGCCTGATTTTGATATGTTCATCCGCAAGCTGTAACAGGTCCCTGTCACCCGATAATATTACAACATTGTATCCAAGGGACTGGGCTTTTTTACCTACTGTTCCCAGAATATCATCAGCCTCATAACCTTCAAGTGTTATAACAGGTATATTCATTGAAGCCAATATTTCTTTAATAACCGGCACCTGTTCATGCAATTCCGCAGGCATAGGCTTTCTGGTGCCCTTATACATCTCATACATCTTATGTCTGAATGTAGGTGCCTTTAAATCAAATGCCACCGCAATGTGGTCGGATTTTTCATCTTCCATTGCCTTTAGCATAATATTGATAAATCCGTATATCGCATTGGTGTGGATACCTTCATGATTGGTAAGCATAGGTATTCCGTAAAATGCTCTGTTCATAATACTGTGTCCGTCTATTAAAAGTAAATTGTTCATAATTTCTCCAATTAAAAAATCTTAAATAATATATAAATCAGTGTTCCAAAAACAGCCGTATTGCTGATTATATATACAGCCTCATAAAGAGAGCTCGCCATTTCATAATAGTGGCATTTTTTCTCAAGTCCGGTAATTTTCTCATCTAACAATCCGATAAAGTTCATATTATCATTATTGTCATCTTCTCCGAATCCATACTTAAGCACATAGTATATTTCCATTTCATCATAACAGTCCTTACAGGATTTTACGTGTTCAAGCACTTTTTCCAAATCCTCTTCAGGAATATCATCATCTATTATTTTGGGTATTAACTTTTGAAAATCACGACATTCCATAAATAATCATCCTCGCTTATCTGATTATGATACTATATCCGAAGCAGGTATTGCAATTGTTACTTTAGTACCTTTCATAATAATGCTTTCAATAGTAACTTTTCCGTTTACCATGTTTTTGATACGAGCAACCGTATTATCGATTCCTATATGTTTTCTTCCGTCATCAGGACGGTAACCCGTATCAAATCCCACGCCGTTATCCTCTACTATAACATATATCGTATTATTTTTCAGATATGTCCTTATTGAGATTATCCCAACCCCTTCTTTACCTTTCATTCCATGTTTCACCGCATTTTCAACAAGTGTCTGTACGGTAAGAGGCGGAATATTAAAATCTGTTATTTCAAGATTATATTCGACTTTTAAAAGATCTCCTTTGCGAAGCATCTCTATGTAAAGATAACTTTCCACATGTTCCATTTCTTTTTCAAAAGGAATTACACGCCTGTCAGCCAGCGAATTCATATTTGCTTTCATATACGTTGAAAAATATTTAATCGCTGTCTTTGCTTTTTCAGGTTCTTTTACACATATGTCCTCTATTACATTTAAAGCATTAAATACAAAATGTGGTTTTATCTGTCCTACCAGTAACTCCATTCTGCTGTTTACAAGCTGTTTCTCAAGGTCTTTTGCCCGAATTGATTTTTCAACAGTTTCTTTACTGATTTTGACCATGTCAATAAAATTAATTATCCCAAATATAAGAAGTCCCGTAGAAAAAATTTCTCTGATAAATTTTCTTTCTACAATATAAAGTATCATTTCAAACAATGCAGCAACACAGAGTATCATGGTAGATACCATTATCAGCAGGGATTGTTTATTATGTTCTTTGAGATAGTTAATATAAAAAATAATCTCATGTCCTACAAGGATGGCTGTTATTCCCACTATTACCATATCCACTGCATATACATAAGGCATTATTGACATAATTCTTCTTACAAGACACACTGCGTAGACACCTAACCACACTGAAAACAAAATGTCGGAAACCATACGGCATTTCTTGTCTGTAATATATTTCTGAAGATGCAGGAATAAGAAACCGCAAAACAAAATCTTGCTTATAAAGTCAATAACATTCATAAATGCAGTCTTTCCAAAGAGAAATGATATATAATCATAATTAACAAATGAAAATATACTTCCGCATATCAGAAGCAGTGCACAGGATTCGTAGTTTCTGCCACCATTAAACTTAAATGCTGAAAATGCAAGCTGTACTACCGCAAATCCCACACCGAGGCATAAGGTAACTATTCCTATAAGAAGATTATACCAGTTTTCTTTTATTTTTAATCTTAACAGTTCAGTCTCAGAGCCTGCATAAATATTTTCAAGAAAATAAGTATAACTGTCGTCACTATATTTTTTGCTTATAGGTTTAATAATTATTTCCACATCATCATCTTTGGCTATTCCGGGTGATTTAAACTTAATCCATCGGACAAATACATCCTTAGGTGTATTTACGCACTCTTTGCCATTAATTTTCATTGTAATAGTGTTTCTTACCACAGGACAGGATATCTTAACATCTTTCTCAATATCCGTATCAAAATGTCCTTTTACAATCAGTTGTTTATATCCGTCACTTCTGATATCTTCAAAAGATTTAAAAGCAACAGGTAAATCATCTTCCGTTTCCTGATATGTTCCTGATATGTTGATTTTTTCGATATTCTCTGTCTCATCATCATACCTGTATTGATATGTAAATCCGATTGCCATGTAAGTAATTGTAATTACAACTATTAAAATCCTTTTTATTTTATCATATTTCATTATATCACTCCCTTTGTCATGAAAAGGCAAAAAGCCCTTATATAAGGGCTTCTACTTATTGTTACTTCTGGTTATTATAATCCGATACATCCTTATCAGGTTCATAATATTTACGTTCTGTCTGTAAATTTGTGTATGGATTAGCACTTCCGTTGTTGCTCAAAGGATCTGAACCTGAAGTTGCATATGGATTGTTTAAATCAATATCATTATACGGCACATAATTATTACGTTTGGTCATCTTAATTTTGTATGTACATGAGCCTGCTATAAATCCAATAATATAACATATAAAAAGTCCTAACATCATAATAACTGCGGGACCTGCTTTACCTGTTCCGCTTAAATTAAACTTAAGTAAGGCAAGGCAATATACGATGAATATAATCATAGGTATTGTGGAAATAAGTATAAAAATAACAGTAAGTACCACAAGACCTGATGTATTCTTCTTAACGTTATTTCTGATAATATTGATTATCATTGTTACTGCCGCAAGGGCCATTCCTAAAGGATATGTAATATATCCTAATAAAAGAAGCGAACTCATCCCCTTCCAGTCAAATATGAGGCTGAACATATCAACCTGCGCATATGTGTAAATACCCTGGCCTGCCGATATTCCCATAAGCACCGCTACAACTGCCGTTGCCACAACCGCGACGTAATGAAGGTTGGCAAGAAAAGCCACACCCAGCAATACAAATGCTGCAATAAGAACGATATTTTTTACAAATGAAGCATCAGTAATATTGATTTCACTGACTCCTCCAAGTGCATACATACCGATATAAAATACCGCTACAAGCAAAAAACTTATGCCTGCAATCTTTTCTGATTTTTTCATTCCTTTTTCTCCTAAAAAATTTTTGTAATAATTGTACCATTTATATACATTTTTTTCAATATTTAGACACAAAAAAAGTCAGACAAATGTCTGACTTAAAATGCAGGTGGCGGGACTTGAACCCGCATGTTGTTGCCAACGGCAGATTTTGAGTCTGCTGCGTCTGCCATTCCGCCACACCTGCGAACTTCTATATATTATCATAGGATTTTAATAAAAGCAACTGTTTTTTATCAGTATACTATGCACTGTGAAAGGCACCATTCATACAAATGATGCCTTATAAAAACTGTGGTAATATTTAAGTACTATTTCCATAAATCATTATGTTTCAAATTAAGATATTCATCATAAGCCTTTTCAAGGATCTGGCGTTCGTTGGAGAACTTAAGTAAGTGATATGCTTCATGAAACTTATAATATCCCGAATCCTCAAAATATTCCTCACGCTGGGGTCTGCTGGAATAATTCTGTGACATCATAAGATACCAATGCACATCTTTACATATTACGTCACCCGGAACATTAAATGTATACTGGCTCTTGCCAATGTACTTCATAATCCTGCCCTTAACACTGGATTCCTCTTTCACTTCGCGAAGTGCCGTTTCCTCATGGCTCTCGCCTGCTTCCACCGTCCCCTTGGGAAGCACCCATCCTTCGTACTTATTCTTATAATTCTTATAAAGAAGAAGAATCTTTCCTCTATAAATTACCACACCGCCACAACTCGTTGCTTCTGTCATTGCAATTTCTCCTAACTGGTGTGTCTAAACAACCTATTGACAGTATATAACTTTTTATGACATTTATCAATCATTTATTGCTGTAATAATAGTCATATATCTGTTTTGTAACTTCTGCAGCAGTTGTATTTCTCTGCGGTCCGCCTTCCACTACTGCCACAACGGCTATTTCAGGGTTATCGGCAGGTGAAAAGCTTGCATAAAGCGAGTGTTCATATCCTTCCGTTCCATATTGGGCAGAGCCTGATTTAGCTGCAAGTGTGTATTCCACACCTCCGAAAAGCCATGAAAAGCTGTCCTTTACAACCTGCTCCATACCTTTTTTTAAAAGCGAAGCTTCTTTTTCCGTAATCAATGTGTCATATTTTTCTTCTTTGAACTTCTTGACAATCATGCCGTTGGTACTTTCAACAGAAGACACAAGGTATGGTTCCATCAAAGTTCCGTTATTGGCAATAGTGCATGTAATAAGTGCAAGATGAAACGGTGTTATAACTGTTTTTCCCTGTCCGAAAGACGTCTGGGCAATATCCCATTCTGACGATTCCCCGTTAAGGACAAATCTGCTCTTATTATATTCAAGGTTAGTCGGCAGTTCTTTATTGAACAACATTTTTTCGGCAGTTTTTTTATATCTGTCGAGGTCAAGCGAAAGTCCGATATTGATAAAAGAACAATTACATGAAACTGCAAGTGAAGAAAACAGATCTACATCGCCATGTGCAGTTGTCCTTACACAGTTAATTGTGTTGTTTCCCAATTCGTAAGTACCGTCACATATATAGTGATACTGCCCGTAATCATTTTTATGTTCCCTAAGATACTCAAGCATTGTAATAAGTTTAAATGTAGAGCCGGGAGGATAAAGTCCCTGTGTTGCCCTGTTTACAAGAACGGAATCGCTGCCTTCCCCCGTTATCTGGCTCCAGTTAGCGGCAAGCGTGTTTGGATCAAAATCAGGTTTGGAAACCATGGCAAGTATTTTTCCTGTTGACGGTTCCATAACAATAACAGCTCCTCTATTGCTTCCTAACGCATCATAACAGGCTTTCTGAAGGCCCACATTAAGAGTGGTTACAACATTGTCCCCGGTATTTCTGTTACCGGATAAGTCATTGCCAATCTGTTCAAAAAAATTCTGATTGGAATGAAGCATATAATATCCGTACAGGCTTTCAAGACCATATCCGCCATTATTAAGATATCCTATTGTATGTGAAAACAGTCCCGAATAGGGATAATATCTGGTCTCATTACCATCATCATCCACATTGGTAACCGCAAGTTTCGTCTTATCATCCGACAAAATCGAGCCCCTTATTGTACGACGCGAAAGCACGCCCTGTCTTTTATTGTAAGAATTATTAATAATGGACTCTGCCTGCGTCAGGTTAAAATATATAAGATATCCTGCCATTGCAATAAATGTAATGACAAATATCAAAGTTGAAACAATTATGCTCTTATTATTCTTTCGATTTTCTAATTTCTTTTTCATTGATATCCTCCCTTACTTTCATACATACAGTCTGCACAATGGCAAACATAATAAGTGAACTTAAGATAGAACTTCCTCCGTAACTTACAAATGGCAATGTAACTCCCGTGGACGGAATAAATTTGGTAACTCCGCCGATTGTAAGGAAGCATTG
>OKVP01000960.1_pt1 | contig 12018 bp, 13 predicted proteins | sample 1604821 | NCBI WGS metagenome assembly OKVP01 (sample SAMN01760946, study PRJEB22395) | human gut metagenome | reverse complement strand
AGCGTTTATTATGTATGTTTTGAATTATTAGTAGTAACCAAAGACGAATACTTCCATAAATTTGACATGATAACCGGTTTAAAACCAGGGGGTAATTTAATAATAAATACCTCAAAAACCGAAGAAGAACTAAATAAATTCCTGCCAACAAACATTAAAGAATATCTAAATGCAAATAATATCAAAACATACATAATAAACGCTAGTAAATTAGCCGAAGAAAATGGAATTAAAGGTAAAATAAGTTTAATAATCGAAACCTCAATTTTAAATTTACTAAATATTCCAAATTATCAAAATATCTTAATTGAAAACGTTAAAGAAAGATTTAGAGCTAAAGGAGAATCTATTGTTGAAAGTAATATCAAAGTTATAAAAGAAGCCTGTCTCACGACGATTTTCGGTTACCATTGCAAGACCGTTCTTTATGGCGCTGTAAGGACTATTGATTTTAACCTGTTTGCCGTGAATGAATATATCTCCTGCCGAGCGAGGCTCAGACCCGAATATTGCATTCATCATTTCACTTCTGCCGGAACCGACAAGTCCCGAGAATCCGAGGATTTCACCCTTATGAAGTTTAAATGAGACATTCTTAACCTTTTGATCCTTACGAGACAAATTACGAACCTCAAAAATGACTTCTGTATTCTCGTAGGTATCGGGAGCATCCTCATGCTGATAAGTATTCTGAATTTTTCTTCCTACCATCATGGTAACGAGATCGTCTGCCGTAACATCTTTTACGTCTCTCGTGCCGACGTAAGCTCCGTCTTTCAGCACCGACACCCTATCGCCTATTTCAATAATTTCACCGAGCTTGTGAGAAATAAAGACTATTCCCTTGCCATTTTCGGAAGTAACATTACCATCTACAGCTACTTTAGAGCCATTGTCTGCCTGTACTCCATCTGCCCACTTATCAATATAAGTACCACCTGTTTGTCCTTCATGTGTCTGGTTATCACCTTTTGCCTGCACATTGCCTGTAACTTCTACCGTGGCATTATTATCGGCACTCACTCCGGCACTTCCTGTACCGCTTACTGTTACATTGCCCTTAACTGTTACTGTTGTATTCTTACCATCTGCCGTAACACCATCGACTGCCTCACCCGTTGTTGTTACATTACCTGTAACTGTAGTGTTCTTCCCTGTTTCACCGGTTATCCCTTCACCACTGGCTGCTATATTACTATTTTCTGCAGCCTGTACTGCCACCTCATCTTTTGCATCACTTTTTTTATTACTGTCATAATCTCCACTTTCAACAGTCTCATATAAATCATCACTTTCCTGCGCATATACACCGGTGACTGGTGACATAACAAGTGCAGCAGTAAGTCCTAACGCCAACCATTTCTTCCTTTTCATATTTTCCCTGTCCTTTCCTTTTATCTGATATTTTCCAGATAACTGCACTGTTGGAATCCCATGATACCCGCAATCAATTTTGTAGGCATCATACAGACAGCTCTGTTAAATTTGGTAACAGAATCGTTATAGATCAGAGTACTGGTCTGCAGCATCCTTCCATAACTGTCTACAGCTTCCATAAACTTCCTGTAATTATCATTTTCTTTTATCTCAGAATGCTGTCTGACCAGTTTCTCCATCTCATCCAATACAGATTGAATCATTTTTTCCTGCTCCATAATCTCTCCCGTTGTAGATTCTGATGTAATGACACATCTGTGAAAGTTCACCTTTGCGATCAGATTACATGCCATATGAACATCATAGTCTGCTGCCTGAATGAGGCGGAGCAGAATGTTTTCTACGTCCTCGCCGACATAACCTGCCTCGGTGAGCGCCGTTGCGTCTGCAATTGCAAACGGAACGTTGATCAGTTTGGCCAGTGTCTGTGCCAGATACGTTTTTCCGGAACCGGTCGGTCCGAGCATCAGAATGTTGCTCTTCTGCAGTTCGATGTCGGAGGATGCACCGGAAAGCACTCGTTTGTAATGGTTGTAAACAGCAACGGAGAGCACTTTTTTCGCCTCATCCTGTCCGATTACGTAGTCATCCAGAAATGCTTTGATTTCCTTTGGTTTGATCAGGTTGATCTCGTCGGTATCCTGCTCGCCGTACAGATCCTCAAATTCTTCCTGAATGATCTCCGAGCAGATTGCCACGCAGTCATCACAGATGTATGCCCCGTCCGGGCCTGCGATCAGCTTGCGTACCTGGTCTTCTGTCTTTCCGCAGAAAGAGCAGCGGATCTTGGTATCATTCCCTTTTATAGCCATCGTTTTCTTCCTTTCAACATATTACAACTAAACCTTATCGCCGGATAAGGCAAAAGGTGCCACAAAAGCCTCATTGCCGGAACTACGCTTTTGGACACCTTTCCTCTCTTATCGGTTCGTAATTACATTATCAATCAGACCGTATGCTTTTGCTTCCTCTGCGGACATGTAGTTGTCACGCTCGGTATCGATCTCAATCTGTTCCAGCGGTTTTCCTGTATTTGCCGCCAGAATTTCATTTAATTTCCGTTTGGTTTTCAGAATCTGTTCTGCAACAATTTTGATCTCGGTTGCCTGACCCTGTGCACCGCCGGATGGCTGATGAATCATGATTTCAGAGTTTGGCAGAGCCATTCTCTTTCCTTTGGTACCGCCGGCAAGAAGGAATGCTCCCATGCTGGCAGCCATACCGATACAGATCGTGGATACATCACATTTGATGTACTGCATCGTATCGTAGATAGCAAGTCCTGCGCTTACAGAACCTCCCGGGCTGTTGATATACATGTGGATATCTTTTCCCGGATCTTCAGACTCCAGGAACAGCAGCTGTGCAACGATCAGGTTTGCCGATACGTCGGTAACTTCCTCTCCCAGAAAAATAATACGGTCGTTCAGCAGTCTTGAATAAATATCGTAACTTCTCTCTCCCCTGCTTGTCTGCTCGATGACATAAGGTACAAAACTCATTCAATTGCCTCTCTTTCCGAGGTCTTACGCCTCTTTTGCGCTGTCGGCCATGAGAGTTACTGCTTCCTGAACAGCGAGATCTTTCTTCATCTGCTCTTTCTCATATTCGCCAACGAGCTCTTTGAATTTATCCAGCTCCATTTTGTACATTTCAGCCATTTTAGCCAGCTCTTCGTCCAGCTTCTCATCGCTGATCTGGATGTTTTCTGCTTCTGCAACTTTCTCAAGTACCAGTCTGCTCTCGATTCTCTTAACAGCCTGCGGTTTCATCTGCTCTTTTAAGGAATCAACGGTAGCGCCTGTAAACTGCATGTACTGCTCCATGGACAGACCCTGGGACTGGATTCTTCTTGCGAAATCGTCAACCATGTTCTCTACCTGCGTATCGATCATAGCTTCCGGAATCTCCATTGTTGCGTTCTCTACTGCTTTATCTACGACAGCGTTCTCTTTTTCTGTCTTAGCCTGCTCTTCTTTTTTCTTGGTCAGGTTGTCTTTGATTTCTTTTTTGTACTCATCCAGAGTATCGAACTCGGAAACGTCTTTTGCGAAGTCGTCATCAAGTGCCGGAAGCTCTTTTGCTTCGATTTTGTGGATGGTGCATTTGAATACTGCTGCTTTTCCAGCAAGCTCTTCTGCCTGATAATCCTCTGGGAAAGTAACGTTTACTTCCTTCTCCTCTTCCAGAGCTGCGCCAACGAGCTGCTCTTCGAATCCCGGAATGAAGGAATGGGAGCCAAGGGTCAGCGGATAATCTTTTCCAGCGCCGCCGTCGAACGGAACGCCGTCTACAGAACCTTCGAAGTCAAGTGTAACGGTATCTCCGTCTGCTGCCGGACGATCCTCTACATTGATGGTTCTTGCATTTTTCTCCTGCTCTTTTTTCAGCTCAGCTTCTACTTCTTCATCTGTAACGGTTGTATCAGCTTTTGCTACTTCCAGACCTTTGTACTCGCCAAGGGTAACTTCCGGTTTTACTGCTACAGTTGCGGTAAAGATGAAAGCTTTGCCTTTTTCGATCTGCTCTACGTTGATCTCCGGACGGGATACGATGTCCAGTTTGCTCTCTTCTGCTGCTTTGGAATACTCTTCCGGAACAAGGCTGTTTACAGCATCCTCATAGAATACTGCCGGGCCATACATTTTTTCTACCATAGCTCTCGGAACTTTTCCTTTGCGGAAGCCCGGAACGCTGATGTTCTTTTTCTGTTTCTGGTAAGCTTTCTCCAGTGCTTTCTCTAATTCTTCAGCCGGAACCTCAATGGTAAGTTTGGCCATATTCTTTTCTAAATTTTCGACCTGTACACTCATTTTATCAATTTCCTCCTTGATTTATCTGAAAAGCGGCAGAAAACCTGCACACCTCTCCATTCTACAGTCATTTATCGAGTATAGCATACTCTTTTCAAAAACGCCAGTGATTTTTTTATATTTCTGTGGTTTTTAGGCTTTTTTTAGCAATGAAATACGATTTTTTCCGCCATTTCTTTTGCTTTGTCCTCTCCCTGCAGAACACGGATCAGCTCCAGTGCGAAGTCAGTGGCTGCTCCCATGCCGCGGCCGGTGGTCACATTTTTGTCGGTGACTGCCGGTACATCGAGTACGTTTGCGCCTGCCAGCTTTTCTTCAAATCCCGGGAAGCAGACAGCGTTTTTATCTTTTAAGATGCCCATCACACCAAGGATGCTCGGCGCTGCGCAGATGGCTGCCAGTTTCTTTCCCTGATCGTCATAGGAACGGATCAGCGCTGCGAGCGTCTCGTTTCCGGCCAGATTTAATGTACCCGGCATTCCGCCCGGAAGTACCAGCATGTCTCCGTCATCAAACTCTCCCTCTTCGATGGTTTCATCTGCAAGAATGGTGATTTTGTGGGATCCTGTTACTTCTTTTCTTCCCATAATAGAAACGGTGCATACGTCTTCTCCGGCTCTGCGCAGCAGATCCACCGGGGTCAGTGCCTCAATCTCTTCACATCCGTCTGCCAGAAATACATAAATCTTTGCCATGGTTTTGTCCTCCTGTGTTGTATGATCAGTCTCGTGTGTTTTGTCACGTGATATTCTCTGCTTTTCTTTGTAACAAACCGCCGCTATTATACCACATTTTTCCGCAGAATGCTTGCATTTCATAAAAATTTCAGGACTTTTTTCGCAAAAAGCCGGATTTCGCTTAACATCACGGGAAAAGCATGGTAAACTCTTGAAAAAGCAGTGATGCAATCACGAGAAGGAGTCTCTTTTATGGAAATCGAACGCAAATACCTTCTGGATCAGCTTCCGGAAAATCTTACAAGCTATCCATGTAAAAAAATCGAGCAGGGCTATCTTTCCACCGAACCGGTTGTCCGCATCCGCCGCTCTGACGACGAATATTATCTGACCTACAAGTCAAAAGGGCTGATGGTGCGTGAAGAGTATAATCTTCCGCTCACAAAGGAATCCTACCTGCATCTGCGGGAAAAGGCAGACGGCGTTCTCATCTCAAAAACACGCTATCTGCTGCCGCTTACCGGAACGGATCTGACGATCGAGCTCGATGTCTTTGATGCGCCGTATGAAGGCCTTTACCTCGCAGAGGTGGAGTTTCCGGACGAAGCATCCGCAAACGCCTTTGTTCCTCCGGTATGGTTTGGAAAGGATGTAACCTATTCTTCCGATTATCACAACAGTACGCTCAGTAAAGGAAAAAAACTATAAATTACCAGAAAAAATCCCGGTGCCTTTTCCACGGCTGCCGGGATTTTTTCGCTCGTTTGTTTTTTTACTCTTTTTTGTGCTTGCTTTTTGCTTGTTTTGGTTTGTTTTTTTGTGCATACATTCTTTATTTTTGCTGCTTTCACATTAGCGTCATTCTGTCAAAGCGGCGGTGCTGCTCCTTCTAATCCACTCCCTTTGATTTCCGGATGCAGGCTCGTGTTGCATCAATAACAGCACTTCTCAGTTTCTCCCGCTCCAGTACGGCAACCGCTTCGATGGTGGTTCCGCCTGGCGAGCAGACCATGTCTTTTAATTCTCCCGGGTGCATTCCTGTCTCGAGAAGCATTTTGGCGCTTCCAAGGACAGACTGTGCAGCAAATTCATATGCCTGTTTTCTCGGCATTCCTTCGGCTACGGCCGCATCTGCAAGAGCCTCCAGGAAAAGAAATACGTACGCCGGCGAGCTTCCGCTGACACCTGTGACGGTATCCATCAGATACTCCGGAACAACTTCTGCGCGGCCAAAGCTTTTCAGGAGGGTTAAAACGAGCTGCAGCTCTTCCTCCGTCACGAGATCATTGGCACAGACGCCGGTCATTCCTTCTCCGACGAGTGCTGGTGTGTTTGGCATGGTGCGAATTAACTTTGTTGGTTTTCCGATTTCTGTACCCAGCCATTGTAAAGACTTACCGGGAAGAATCGATACGATAATCTTCTCGGGTGAGATGAAGTTTTTGACGAGGTTTATTATATTTTTTATTTGGTTTGGCTTTACTGCCAGGAATACAAGATCGGATCCGGCTACGACCGCTTCGTTCTCCATAGTCGCCTGGACTCCAAACTGGTTGTTCAAGCGTTCCACACTTTTCTCCGTGCGGACCGATACCAGAATGTCATCTGCAGATACAACTCCTTTTTGGATCATTCCGCCAATCATGGCACTCGCCATGTTGCCGCCGCCGATAAAACCTACTTTCATGTCTGTTCGCCTCCGTATGCCTGTGTTGTAAAAAATATATGCGACATTCATAGTATGCAACAAAATTTACTTTTTTGCAATACTTTTTCTCTATTTTTCTGCTTTTCTTTTGCAATTTTCTTTATTTTTTTCGAATGAAATGTCGCTGTTTGTCGACAAATGTCGAAAAGTGTCTTTTTCTGTCTTTTTTCGCTTTTCTATTCCGCCGGAATCAGCCTTTGGCGGCGGCCTCTTCGGCGTATTTTGTTGTCACGAGTGTCTTGTACGGTGCCTTTTTCTCCAGCTCTCCCGCCTGCTCCAGAATCTCCTGCAGAAGATCAAAACTTTCTTCCTCAAAGATCAGATTTTCTTTCCACGTATCCTGCTCATAGTAGCGGCGCACGATCGCGGTGATGGTTTCCAGCTCGGTTTCTGCAAACTGCGGCGCAATCACTTCTGCAATCTCCTCCGGTGTGTGCGTCTGCACGAAGTCCATTCCCTTCTGCAGTGCCTTCGTGAATTTTTCTACGGTTGCGCCGTGCGTTTTCAGATAACTCTGTTTGACGCTGTACGACGTATACGGCACATACCCGGATTCCGTTCCGACCGATGCCACGACATAGCCGTCGCCCTTCTGCTCGAGCAGTGTCGCGGACGGTTCAAATTCAATCGTATAATCCCCCTGCCCGCCGGAGAACGCGGCAGCTGTGGAACCAAAATCGATGCTCTGGTTGATGTTTACGTCTTTTTTATCAATCCCTTTCTGCGCCAGAACATACTCAAAGACCATTTCCGGCATACCGCCTTTTCTTCCCCCTAATACCTCTTTGTTTTTCAATTTCTCCCAGGTAAACGAATTGTCTTTCTCTCTTCCCACAACAAAGTTTCCCGCCCGCTGCGTCAGCTGCGCGAAATTCACAACCGGGTCTGCGGTTCCCTCGAGGTACGCGTAGACGGTTGCCTCCGCCCCCATAAACCCGATATCCGCCTCGCCGGAAATCATCGCCGTCAGCACTTTATCTGCACCAAATCCTGTTATCAGCGTCAGATCAATGCCCTCGTCCGCAAAATACCCCTCCTCAATTGCCACGTACTGCGGGGCGTAAAAAATGGAGTGGGCAACCTCATTTAATGTCACCTGCTCCACTTTTTCTTTTGTCTCATCTTTTGCCCCGCATCCCGCCAGCGTCACTGCCGCCATTGCCAGTACAAGCACACCTGTCAGCCATTTTCCTTTCATCAACAGATTCTCCTGTTTTTTTCATTCTAACCTTAGAATATGATTTCCCGGTAAAAATGCGTGCAAAAAACGAAGGAGAAATGTTCGAATTTCGTTTCTCCTTCGTTTCTTATTTCTTCTCTTGTTTTTCTTTTGCCTTCTGTTCTTCTTTCGTCCGGATTTTGTCTTCGTACATTTTCAGATCGTTCAGATCCAGCATGAAGCAGGCCGTCGGTTTGGAAATGTGGTAATGTGTTTCTGTCATCTCCTCTTGCCGCATCTGCGCGTTTCTTTTATATTTTTCATTCTACAATGTACCTTATCGCTCCGTCAACACATTTAGGCTTCCTTTTCCGAAATTTTCTATTTTGAAAAACAAATTGAGGATCTCCGCAAAATTTGTTATAGTAAGGGTAATTCAAATAGTTACAAAGGAGGCTATTATGATAATAAAATCAGTTGCTGTTCTGGGCGCCGGAGCGGTTGGGTCTTATGTGATCTGGGGGCTTTCGGAGAAAAAGGACATCCGGCTTGGCGTTATCGCGTCCGGGGAACGGGCGAAGCGTCTGAAAAACAAAGGATGCAAAATTAACGATACGGTTTATCACCCGGAGGTATGGACACCGGAAGAGGCACACGGCGTGGATTTTCTGATCGTCTCGCTCAAATACGGCGCACTGCCGGGGGCTCTTGACAATATTACTGCCGTTACCGGCGAGAATACTGTGATCATGAGTCTGATGAACGGCGTGGACAGTGAGGAGATCATCGCGGAAAAAGTCGGTGCGGAGCATCTGCTTCATGCTGTTATCAAAGTAGCTTCTCATAAAGAGAATGACGGCTACGTTTTCAACCCTGAGGCGACGCTCGGCATCATTTTCGGCGAAGTTTCGGCGCCGTACGACAGTGAGCGTGTGCAGGCTGTTCTGGATCTGTTCTCCGGCACAGGGCTGCATTACCGGGCAACCGATTGTATTTTAGAGGAAATATGGAGCAAATTCCGGCTGAATGTCTGCAATAACCTGCCGCAGGCTATTCTCGGTGCCGGGGTCGGCTGCTACCGCGACAGTGTACATATGAAGGCGATCAGCGACGGACTCCGCGCAGAACTAATGGCGATTGCAGAGGCAAAGGGAATTGATATCAGCAAGGCGGATGTCTCCTCGGGACACGGAAGTGCGGTTCCGCCGACGGCGCGCTACTCGACGCTCCAGGATCTCGATGCGGGACGCCATACGGAAATTGATATGTTCTCGGGTGCGCTGATCCGCATGGGAAAAGAGCTTGGAATTCCAACGCCTTACAATGAATTTACGTACCATATGATCAAAGCACTGGAAGAGAAAAACGACGGACGGTTTGACTACAGCGGAAGCGAAGAACCGCTCTGGGCGAAATAGATACGATAGGAGAATCTCACGATGAAAGAAATCAAATGGGCTGTACTCGGATGCGGTGTGATTGCAAATGAAATGGCGGTCGCACTGCAGAAAAACGGAAAGAATATTTACGCGGTCGGCAACCGGACCCATGAGAAGGCGGCTGCTTTTGCGGAGAAATATGGAATTGGAAAAGTTTACGATGATTTCCATGAGATGTTTACCGATCCGGAGATCGATGTCATTTATATCACGACGCCGCACAACACGCATCTTGGCTTTATGAAAGAGGCGATTGCCAATGGAAAACACATTCTCGTTGAGAAATCGATTACGCTGAACAGTGACGAGCTCGACGAGGCCATAGCGCTTGCAAAAGAAAAAGATGTCATCATCGGAGAGGCAATGACGATTTACCATATGCCGATCTACAAAGAGCTGAAAAAACTTCTCGACTCCGGCCGTCTCGGCAGAGTCAATCTGATCACGATGAACTTCGGCAGTTTCAAAGAGTACAACATGAAGAACCGCTTCTTCAACCGGAATCTCGCAGGCGGCGCGATGCTTGATATCGGCGTATACGCACTCTCCTTCATCCGCTGGTTCTTCGACTCTAAGCCGGATCAGCTCCTTTCCCAGGTAAAGCCCGCTCCGACCGGTGTGGACGAGCAGGCCGGCCTCCTTCTCACCAATCAGGAAGGACAGATGGCAAGTGTGATGCTCTCTCTCCACTCCAAACAGCCGAAACGCGGCATGGTTTCCTGTGAGAACGGATTTATCGAGATCACAGAGTACCCGCGTGCCTGGGAAGCAAAAATCACAGACGCTTCCACCGGCGAATCCGAAATCATCAAAGCCGGTGACAACGCCGATGCACTCGCCTATGAGCTCGCCGACATGGAACGCGCCATCAATGGAGATGCATCTGCCATGCACCTCGACTACACGAAGGACGTCATGGATCTGATGACCTCCTTCCGCAGAACCTGGGGCTATACGTACCCGGAGGAAGAAAAATAAGATTCGCACATCAAAAGCCCCTGCCCGGCACACATCAGATGCCGGGCAGGGGCACTTCTTTTCACCTGCAATACTCTGCAATTTTCTTTTTCAGTATTTCCGTATCAATCGGCTTTGCGATATGCACGTTCATGCCGGCCTCTTTTGCGGCCTGCCGGTCTTCAACAAAGGCGTTGGCGGTCATGGCGAAAATCGGAATGGAGGCGGCATCATCACGCCCATGACTTCCACGCATATTTTATACTTCATTTTACGCTGATATTATTTTCTCTTTCAACCCAAATAACATTACATTTCCAATATTTTGCATGTCTTTTTTATTTTTCTGAATTTTTTTAAAATCTTCCGTTTTTCTCTTGCACAATTGTTTTTATGCGTATATAATTGTCTGCAGAAAGCAAAGGGGAGCTCGCGTGCGAAGCGGGCTGAGAGTAGGATGCATCTCCTAGACCCTGAACCTGATTTGGGTAATGCCAACGTAGGGAGATACGATATGCACATTTTCTGCAGATATACCTCCACGTATATCTGCTTTTTTAATCTCTATGAACACATCATCAACAGGTTCTTCCAGTAACACAAGGGAATTTGCTTCTGCAAAAATACTCACACAGGAGGAACAAAAAATTATGTTAGGCACTTGTCTTGACAATGTCAGAAAAACAACCCCTCTCGTACACAACATCACAAATTACGTTACAGTAAACGATGTCGCCAATATTCTGCTGGCATGCGGCGCAAGCCCGATCATGTCCGATGAACCGGAGGATGTCGAGGATATCACCTCCATCTGCGGCGGTCTGAACATCAACATCGGAACGCTGCACAGAACGAGCATCGACGGCATGTACCGTGCCGGTGCAAAAGCAGCTTCGCTCGGCCACAAAATCCTGCTCGATCCAGTCGGCGCAGGCGCAAGCCACTTACGTACTTCGACCGCAGTCGGTCTGATGGAAAAAATCCCGTTCACCGTCATCCGCGGAAATATTTCCGAAATCAAAACACTGGCACTCGGAAGCGGAACGACAAAGGGTGTTGACGCAGACGTTGCCGATAAAGTAACAGACGAAAACCTCGACAGCGCCGTTGCTTTTGCAAAAAACTTTGCGAAAGACCACAACTGTGTTGTCGCCATCACAGGAGCGATCGACCTCGTTGCCGATGCTGACACCTGCTACGTGATCCGCAACGGACGCGCCGAGATGGGAAGCATCACCGGAACAGGCTGCCAGCTCTCCGGCATGATGACCGCTTACCTCGTTGCCAACCCGGACGAGCCGTTAAAAGCCGCTGCTGCCGCTGTCTGCGCGATGGGACTTGCCGGCGAGATCGGCTGGGGCCCTATGAAACCGGAAGACGGCAACTCCACCTACCGGAACCGCATCATCGACGCCATCTACCACATGGACGGCGAGACGCTGGAGAAAGGTGCAAAGTATGAAGTGCGATAAAAAAGGCCTGCTTTTATATGCTGTGACAGACCGCAGCTGGCTGAACGGCGAGACACTGTACAGCCAGGTGGAAAAGGCTCTGCAGGGCGGCGCAACGTTTATCCAGCTCCGCGAAAAAAATCTTGACCAGGATCACTTTATGGAAGAGGCACTGGAACTAAAAAAACTCTGTGCCGCATACCATGTTCCTTTCGTCATCAACGATAACGTGGAAATCGCAGCTAAGATGGATGCGGACGGCGTTCATGTCGGCCAGAGCGATATGGAGGCCGGCGATGTCCGTGCAAAGCTTGGCCCGGACAAGATCATCGGCGTTTCGGCGCAGACCGTGGAACAGGCCATTCTCGCCGAGCAGC
>OKVP01000957.1_pt1 | contig 12028 bp, 8 predicted proteins | sample 1604821 | NCBI WGS metagenome assembly OKVP01 (sample SAMN01760946, study PRJEB22395) | human gut metagenome | reverse complement strand
GAGGAATGTACGAAGATGCAAAGGCAGCAGCTCTTCGTTATCAGGATATTTTTGGAAAAGGCAATTTCTTTCTGGAATTACAGGATCATGGAATCCCTGCGCAGAGACTGGTAAATCAGGAACTTCTCCGTATGCACGAAGAAACAGGGATTGACCTTGTGGCAACCAATGATGTGCATTATACAAGGGCGGAGGATGCTGATCCTCATGATATTCTTCTCTGTCTGCAGACAAACAAGAAACTGGCAGACGAGGACAGAATGCGTTATGAGGGTGGCCAGTATTATGTGAAATCTCCGGAAGAAATGGCAGAACTTTTCCCATATGCTTTGGAGGCCCTGGAGAATACTCATAAGATTGCACAGAGATGTCATGTTGAGATTGAATTTGGCGTGACCAAGCTTCCAAGATTCGATGTGCCGGATGGTCTTACATCCTGGGAATATCTGAACAAGCTATGCTTCGAGGGACTGGAGGAACGTTATCAGCCGGTTACAGAGGAATTAAAAGCTCGTCTGAATTACGAATTATCTACTATAAAAAATATGGGCTACGTGGATTACTTCCTTATAGTATGGGATTTTATTAAATATGCCCGCGATCATGACATTATGGTAGGACCGGGACGTGGCTCTGCAGCGGGAAGTTTGGTTGCTTATACCTTGGGCATCACACAGCTTGATCCTATTCGCTATGATCTGCTCTTTGAGCGATTTCTGAATCCGGAACGAGTATCTATGCCTGATATTGACGTTGACTTCTGCTTCGAAAGAAGGCAGGAGGTTATTGAATATGTCCGCCGTAAATATGGGGATGATTGTGTGGTTCAGATCGTTACTTTTGGTACGCTGGCAGCCCGTGGTGTGATCCGGGATGTGGGCCGTGTACTGGATATGCCTTATGCACAGGTGGATTCCATTGCGAAAATGATCCCGCAGGAATTAAATATTACTATAGATAAAGCCCTTACTATGAACCCTGAGCTGAAAAAAGCATATGAAGAGCAGGATGAAATTCATTATCTGATCGATATGGCAAGACGTCTGGAGGGACTTCCAAGACATACTTCCATGCATGCTGCCGGTGTGGTTATCAGTCAGAAAGATGTTTCTGAATATGTACCGCTTTCCAGAGCGTCGGATGGTTCCATTGTCACACAGTTTACCATGACAACATTGGAAGAATTGGGACTTTTGAAAATGGACTTCCTGGGACTTCGTACTCTGACTGTGATCCAGAATGCAGTAAAGCTGATCCAGAAGGATGCAGGAGTGACTCTGGATATGCAGAAGATTAATTATGATGATAAAAAGGTTTTGAATTCCCTCGGCACCGGTCGTTCTGATGGTGTATTTCAGCTTGAAAGTGCGGGAATGAAAAATTTCATGAAGGAACTGAAGCCTCAGAGTCTGGAAGATGTGATCGCAGGAATTTCTCTTTACCGCCCGGGCCCCATGGATTTTATCCCTCAGTATATCCGGGGCAAAAACCGTCCGGATACCATCCGTTACGACTGCCCTCAGCTGGAGCCAATCCTGAAGCCTACTTATGGGTGTATTGTCTATCAGGAACAGGTTATGCAGATCGTTCGTAACCTGGCAGGTTATACTCTGGGCCGAAGCGACCTGGTGCGCCGTGCAATGTCCAAAAAGAAGGCCTCTGTCATGGAAAAGGAGCGCCAGAACTTTGTTTACGGAAATGAAGCAGAGGGAGTTCCAGGCTGTATTGCAAATGGAATTGATGAGGCAACGGCAAATAAAATCTATGATGAAATGATTGATTTCGCCAAATATGCTTTTAATAAGTCCCATGCAGCAGCCTATGCAGTTGTTTCCTATCAGACTGCATATCTGAAATATTACTATCCTGTGGAATTTATGGCCGCATTAATGACATCGGTTATTGATTTTCCCAATAAGGTTGCAGAATATATTCTGGTCTGCAGACAGATGGGGATTAAGATCCTGCCGCCGGATGTGAATTGTGGAATGTATGGATTCTCTGTAGATAACGGTGCGATCCGATATGGTCTGTCCGCTATAAAGAGTGTGGGACGTCCGGTTATTGAAAGCCTGGTAAGAGAGAGGGAAGAGAACGGACAATATCGTTCCCTGAAGGATTTTATGGAACGAAACTCTCCGCAGATGAATAAGCGAGCAGTAGAAAACTTTATCAAAGCAGGTGCACTGGATTGCCTGGATGGTAACCGCCGCCAGAAAATGCTGGTTTATCAGAAGATTTCAGACAGTATCAGTCAGGATAAGAAGAATTCACTGGCAGGCCAGATGAGCCTTTTTGATCTGGTAAGCGAGGAGGACAAAAAAGAATTTGAAATCCGTATGCCCGATGTGGAGGAATTCGGAAAAGAGGAACTTCTGGGATATGAGAAGGAAGTTCTGGGAATCTACCTCAGTGGTCATCCTCTGGAAAATTACCGGGGAATGATGGAGAAAACCATTTCTGCGAAAACCTCTGATTTTCAGCAGGATGAAGAAACAAATCTTCCGAAAGTCATGGATGGTCAGAAAGTAATTATCGGTGGAATGATTACGGATAAAACCATCAAATATACAAAGAATAATAAGGTTATGGCATTCCTCACAGTGGAGGATCTGGTAGGAACAGTGGAGGTAGTTGTGTTCCCCAGAGATTATGAGAAAAGTCAGCAGTTCCTGAATGAAGAAGGCAGAGTATTTATTCAGGGCAGAGTATCTGCAGAGGACGATCGCGCTAGTAAACTGATCCTTGAAAAAATCCGTCCCTTTGACAATATGCCAAGGGAAATCTGGATACAGTTTGACAATAAAGAAAGCTACACACAGCAATCTCAGGAACTGCTTGCAGACCTCAGACGTTCACCGGGTGACAGTGCTGTTGTGATCTACCTGAAAGACGTAAAGGCCATAAAGAAGCTTCCGGTTGGATATCATGCACAAATTCAGGACTCATGGCTGAACTATATGTACGAAAAATATGGTAAAACCAATGTTAAAGTTGTAGAAAGAGGATTGAAAAACTTATAGAAATGCGCTAAACTATACCCGAATATGTGTATAGTAAAAATGAGATAGATTCAGAAGATGGAGGAAGAAAAGATGGCAGAAAACAAGATAAAAACCATTGGTGTCCTTACCAGCGGTGGTGACGCACCTGGAATGAATGCTGCAATTCGTGCAGTTGTCAGAAGAGGTTTAAGCAATGGATTAAATGTAAAAGGTATTCTGAAAGGATATAATGGTCTGTTAAACGAAGAGATTATTGACATGAGCGCAAAAGATGTATCTGATACAATCGAACGTGGAGGTACAATCCTTTATACAGCACGTTGTGCAGAATTCCGTACAGAAGAAGGCCAGAAACGTGGAGCAGAGATCTGCAGAAAACATGGAATTGACGGACTTGTTGTCATCGGTGGTGACGGATCCTTCGCAGGTGCTCAGAAGCTTGCGAATCTCGGAATCAATACAATCGGTCTTCCCGGAACAATCGACCTTGACATTGCATGTACAGAATATACCATCGGATTTGATACAGCTGTAAACACAGCAATGGAAGCAATTGATAAAGTACGTGATACTTCCACTTCTCATGAGAGATGCAGTATCATCGAGGTTATGGGACGTGGTGCAGGATATATTGCTCTGTGGTGCGGTATTGCCAACGGTGCTGAGGACGTTCTGGTTCCTGAAAAATATGACTATGATGAGCAGAAGCTGATCAATAACATTATCGAGAGTCGTAAGAAAGGCAAAAAGCATCACATCATCATCAATGCAGAAGGTATCGGTCATTCTGAAGCAATGGCAAAACGTATCGAAGCTGCCACAGGTATCGAAACACGTGCTACAATCCTTGGACACATGCAGCGTGGTGGAAGCCCGACATGTAAAGACCGTGTATATGCATCTATGATGGGTGCTCTGGCTGTAGACCTTCTTATTGCAGGCAAGACATGCCGCGTTGTCGGATATCGTCACGGTGAATTCGTAGACTTCGATATCAATGAAGCACTTGCTATGCAGAAGGGTATCTCTGACTATCAGTGGGAAGTATGCCAGTCACTTTCTCATAACTATGATAAAAACAACAAATAACAAATGAATAAAAAGATGCAGTTATATAACAGACTGCATAAATTAAATACTGCTCAGATAATTACCCTCGGTTTTGCGGGAGTGATTATCTTAGGGGGATTACTTCTGTGGCTGCCGTTTTGTACGGCACCCGGATACCACACATCTTTTACAGATGCCATGTTTACCGCAACCACAAGTATATGTGTAACAGGGCTTGTGACAGTTGTTACGGCAACTCACTGGACTCTGGCAGGCAAGATTATTATTCTTGTCCTGATCCAGATCGGAGGTGTGGGACTGATTTCCCTGGGCAGTATTATTTTTATAAGTCTGAGAAAGAAAATATCGCTGAGGAACCGGCGTGTTATCCAGGAGTCCTATAATATGGATAGAATGGGTGGGATGGTCAGGCTGGTGAAGAAAGTTCTGATCTGTGTGTTTGGAGCAGAAGGAATCGGTGCAGTGTGTTATGCAGTTCGATTTATTCCGCAGTTCGGTCTGGCAAAAGGTCTGGGATACTCTGTTTTTACGGCAGTATCTGCATTCTGTAATGCTGGTATTGATCTGCTGGGAGAGGACAGCCTGGCTCAGTATGTTGCTGATCCGATCGTAAACTTTACAAGTGTAGGACTGATCATTATGTCAGGACTTGGATTTGTGGTCTGGTGGGATATCTGGGATAAGATCAAACGAGTCATCAGAGGGAAACTTCCTGTGGGACGTATATTTAAAAATCTCCGTCTTCACAGTAAGATCGTGTTGATGATGACGCTGATACTTGTTGTGGGCGGTACAGTACTGATCTTTCTGTTTGATCATGGAAATCCGGAAAGTATTGGGACATATTCGCCGGGAACGAAGTGGATGGCATCTTTGTTCCAGTCAGTTACCACAAGAACAGCTGGATTTTTCACTGTAAGCCAGGAGAGATTTTCCAATGCAACTTATATGCTGTGCCTGGTATTGATGTTGATCGGCGGTTCCCCTATGGGAACAGCAGGTGGAATTAAGACAACAACAGTTGCGGTCCTTCTGCTGAGTCTGAAATCCAATCTTCAGGGAAAACGGGATGTGGAAGTACACCACAGGAGAATCAGAGACAGCTATATACGTTCTGCAATCGTAGTGACAGGTATGGTACTTACAGTACTTATTCTCATGAGTATGCTGTTGTGTGCAGCCATGCCGGAAGCACCTATAGAAGATGTTGTTTATGAAATTACATCTGCGGTTGCAACGGTAGGACTTAGCAGAGGGCTGACACCCTGCCTGAATACAGCAGGCAAATGGATCGTGATCCTGACTATGTATCTGGGAAGAATCGGTCCGCTGACTCTGGGAACTGCAGTGACTGTACGTGTACAGAAAATGCCGGCAGATTCACATCTGGCAGAAGAAGATATTATGATTGGATAGTAACGGTTCGGCAGTCAGGCGGATATTCGCAGAGGATAACGAATACATGTTCAGAAAGAGAAATGAGGAAGAAAATGAAGAACAAATCTTATGCAGTGATCGGTCTTGGGCAGTTCGGGATGACGGTAGCCCTTACTCTGGCAGAGGCGAACTGCGATGTACTTGCCATTGACGATAAAGATGATAATGTGCAGGATATCGCAGAGAAAGTTTCCTATGCTGTCAAGGCAGATGTGCGTGATCCGGGAATTCTGGAATCGTTTGGAGTTCAGAACGTAGATGTTGCGGTCATCGCAGTAGCCGAGAATATGGAGGCCAGTATTACAGCAACGATGCAGGTGAAAGAACTTGGAGTTCCTTTTGTCATGGCGAAGGCAATGAATTCTCTTCATGGCAGGATACTGGAGAAAATAGGGGCAGATAAGGTGATTTATCCTGAACATTCCATGGGTATCAGAGTTGCAAGAAATCTTCTCTCCAGTGGATTTGTCGATATGTTTGAGCTTTCTTCTGATTTCAGTATGGCAGAATTTAAGATTCCGCGGGAATGGATAGGAAAAACACTTCGGGAGCTGAAGGTCAGGGAAAAGTATAACATCAATCTGATCGGTCTGAAGCATGGCGATAAGATGAATATGAATGTGGCGCCGGATGAAGTGTTTCCGGCAGACTGCACAGTTGTTGCAGCAGGAGCAAACAGTGACCTGAATAAGGTTTCGGAAAATTGAGGATAAGATATGATCACCAGTGTAAATAACGGACAGGTAAAAAATATCATACAGCTGAACCAGAAAACAAAAGCCCGCAGAGAACAAGGGCTTTTTGTTGCAGAAGGAAGAAAAATGTTCGGCGAAGCACCTAGGGATTGGATTTCGAAGGTGTATGTATCAGAAGCTCTCAGCGGTGATGCAGAACTGATGGCTCAGGTGGAGAAACTTCCATATGAAATAGTAACAGATTCTGTTTTTCGACAGATGAGCGATACGCAGACGCCGCAGGGAATTATGACAGTGCTTAAGAAACCTTCCTATATAATGGAAGATATTCTCGGCGGGGAAAATCCGCTGGTTATGATTCTGGAAGATCTGCAGGATCCGGGAAATGCGGGAACTATTCTCCGTACAGGAGAGGGTGCCGGAGTAAGCGGAGTTCTTCTGACAAAGACCTGCGTGGATATCACAAACCCGAAGGTTATACGATCAACCATGGGTTCTGTCTACAGAATGCCTTTCCTATATGTGGAAAGTGTGGTATCATTAGCACAGGAACTGAAAGACAGAAATATCCGCACATTTGCGGCGCATCTGCATGGTAAGAACTCTTATGATCAGGAATCCTACACAGGAGGAACTGCTTTCCTGATCGGCAATGAGGGAAAAGGACTGACAGATGAAGCGGCAGACAGTGCTGATTGTCTGATACGGATTCCTATGTGTGGAAAAGTAGAATCTCTGAATGCTGCCATGGCATCCGGAATTCTCATGTATGAAGCTGCTCGTCAGAGACGATAGCAGACGAAAGGAGGAGTTTCATGCAGCCTTTGATCTGGCTTGGGATTCTTGCGTTATTGCTTGTTGTAGAGGCAATTACGGCAGGACTGACCACCATCTGGTTTGCCGGCGGCGCACTGGTCGCTGCTATTGCATGTTATGCAGGAGCGAACCTCACTGTACAGATATTGCTGTTTCTGTGTGTTTCATTGGTACTTCTCATCTTTACCAGACCACTGGCAATGAAGTACTTCAACAAAGAAACCATACAGACCAATGCAAACAGTCTGATTGGAAAGAAAGCAGTTGTGATTCAGGAGATTGACAATCTGGCGCAGACAGGCCAGGTTCGTATCAATGACATTGAATGGACTGCACGTTCTGCTGATGACGAAAAAATCGGCGAAGGCACCGTTGTAACGATCGAAGAGATCCGAGGTGTGAAACTTATCGTAAAACAGAATAAGGAGGATTAGTTATGGGCGTGGTTTTTCTGATAGTTATTATCGTTATTGCGGTATGGGTCCTTGCATCCTGCGTCCGCATTGTACCACAGGCATATGCAGTAATCCTGGAGCGTCTGGGAGCTTATCAGGCGACCTGGAGTACAGGAATTCACTTCAAGGTTCCGTTTATTGAACGAGTAGCCAGAAAGGTAAATCTGAAGGAACAGGTAGTGGATTTTCCACCGCAGCCGGTTATCACAAAGGATAACGTAACCATGCAGATTGATACTGTCGTATTCTTTCAGATCACAGATCCGAAGCTTTATACTTACGGTGTGGAGAATCCGATCATGGCAATCGAGAATCTGTCCGCAACAACCTTAAGAAATATTATCGGTGACATGGAACTGGATGAGACACTTACATCACGTGAGACGATCAATACTAAGATGAGAGCTTCTCTTGATGAAGCTACTGATCCATGGGGAATCAAGGTCAATCGTGTGGAACTGAAGAACATTATTCCTCCGGCAGCTATCCAGGATGCAATGGAGAAACAGATGAAAGCTGAGCGTGAACGTCGTGAAGCAATCCTGATCGCAGAAGGTCAGAAGAAATCTACGATCCTTGTTGCAGAAGGTAAGAAGCAATCCGCAATTCTGGATGCAGAAGCTGAGAAACAGGCAGCAATCCTCCGCGCAGAGGCTCAGAAAGAGCGTATGATCAAGGAGGCAGAAGGACAGGCTGAGGCAGTTCTGAAAGTTCAGAATGCCAATGCAGAGGGTATCCGCATGATCAGAGAGGCAGGAGCAGATGAGGCAGTTCTGACACTGAAGAGTCTGGAAGCATTTGCCAGGGCAGCAGACGGTAAGGCAACCAAGATCATTATTCCGTCGGATATTCAGGGAATCGCAGGTCTGGCAAGTTCGCTGAAAGAGATCGTCACTGATCCGAAAGCGGAGACAGACAAATAACAAAAGAGAATAAATGACATCGGGGAGAGAATTATTATGAACTTAAAAGGAAGAAACTTTCTGACACTGAAAGACTTTACACCGGAGGAGATCACATATCTTATTGATTTATCCGCAGAACTTAAAGCAAAGAAGAAAGCCGGCGAGCTTCACGAATATTACAGAGGCAAAAATATTGCACTTATTTTTGAAAAAACAAGTACAAGAACCCGTTGCTCTTTTGAGGTAGCTGCCCATGATCTTGGAATGGGAAGCACATACCTGGATCCGACAGGTTCTCAGATCGGTAAGAAAGAAAGCATTGCAGATACAGCAAGAGTTCTGGGAAGAATGTACGATGGTATCGAATATCGTGGATTTGGTCAGGAAGTCGTAGAAGAGCTTGCAAAACATGCAGGTGTTCCGGTATGGAATGGCCTTACGAACGAATATCATCCGACACAGATGATCGCTGATATGCTGACAATCCGTGAGCATTTCGGAGATTTAAAAGGACGTAAGCTTGTATACATGGGTGATGCCCGTTACAATATGGGTAATTCCCTGATGATTGCCTGCACAAAACTTGGCATGCATTTCGTAGCCTGCACAACTAAGAAATATTTCCCGAATGCAGAGTTAGTTGCTCAGTGCGAGGAATATGCAAAAGCATCCGGCGGAAGCATCACTCTGACAGAGGATGTTCAGGAAGGAACAAAGGATGCAGACGTTATCTATACAGACGTATGGGTATCCATGGGTGAGCCGGATGAGGTATGGACAGAGAGAATCCATGATCTGACACCTTATAAAGTAACAAAGGACGTTATGAAGAACGCAGGAGAGAAAGCAATCTTCCTTCACTGTCTGCCTGCATTCCATGACCTTAAGACAAAGATCGGCAAGGAAATGGGTGAGAGATTCAATCTGACAGACATGGAAGTAACAGACGAAGTATTTGAATCTGAGCAGTCCAAAGTATTTGATGAGGCAGAGAACCGTATGCATACCATCAAAGCTGTTATGGTAGCAACATTAGGAGAGCCGGAGAACAAATAATGGCACATCTGTATAATGAAGAAACAATTTCACAGGCGATAAACACAAAATGGGCGGGCAAAACCGTCCATTTTGCAAAAGAAACAGATTCTACCAATTCATGGATCAAGCGTCTGGCAAAAGATGGTGCAGAGCATGGAACTCTGGCAGTTGCGGAATTTCAGTCTGCGGGAAGAGGGCGTTTTGACAGAAGATGGGAAGCGCCGGAGGGCAGCTCTATTATGATGACACTGCTCTTACGTCCGGAATTTTCACCGCAGTATGCGTCTATGCTGACACTGGTTATGGGAATGGCAGTGGCACAGGCAGCAGAGGAACTGGGGTTTAACGTAAGTATTAAATGGCCCAATGATATTGTGATCTCTAAGAAGAAAATCTGTGGTATCCTGACCGAGATGGGAACAAATGGTGTGAAGATCAATTATGTTCTCATCGGAGTAGGAATCAATGTAAACCTGAAAGAATTTCCGGAAGAGATGCAGGACAAAGCGACTTCACTGATTCTGGAGGGCGGTCATGAATATGACAGAAATCAGGTGATTGCACTGGTGATGAAATATTTCGAGATCAACTATGAGAAATTTATCCAGACCTGTGATTTTACTCATCTGCTGGATGATTACCACAGAATCCTTGCAAATCTGAACCAGCCGGTCAGAGTGATCGATGGTGACAGAAGTTTCGAAGGAATCTGCAGGGGGATTGATGAAAAAGGTGAACTGCTTGTGGAAAGGCAGAATAAAGAAGTTGTGAAAGTCAGCGCAGGAGAGGTTTCAGTGCGTGGGCTTTACAGCTATGTATAAAGATTCTGAATAATTTCGAAAGAGGGAAACAGTAATTTATGTATCAGGACAACATTACTCTCTGCGGCGCAAGCGCCTATGAGAAGAAATTTTATTTTAATCAGGATTTCAATGCACTTCCGGATCATGTGAAGAAAGAACTTCAGATCATGTGTGTTCTTTACACAGAGGATGTAGGAGGAATCCTGACTCTGGAATTTGACGAAAACGGCAGACTTCAGTTTAAAACAGAAGCTCTGGAAGCAGATGCCCGCTACGATGAGATCGGAAGCGGACTGAAGATCAAACAGCTTCAGCAGGACAAGAAAGAACTTCTGGAATCTCTGGAAATGTATTATAAAGTATTCTTTCTCGGAGACATCCCGGAAGAAGAATTGAAGAAAACATCGGGCAGTGAGGACTGAATCCATGCAGACAAGGAATGAGCCGGTACGGGCAAGAGAACCATTCATGGAGATGCAGTGGAAAATAGGAAACGTACAGATTGATAATCCGTTTGTTCTTGCACCAATGGCAGGTGTCACAGACCTGCCATTTCGAACGCTCTGTAAAGAGCAGGGGGCCGGACTGATCTGTATGGAAATGATCAGTGCAAAAGCGATTTCTTTTCACAATAAGAACACCATTGCCCTGATGGAGATTGATCCATGTGAACACCCGGTTTCCATGCAGCTTTTTGGCAGTGAACCGGATCTTATGGCAGAGGTTGCGAAATCCATTGAGGACAGAGATTTCGATATCCTGGACATCAATATGGGATGCCCTGTGCCGAAGGTTGTCAATAACGGTGAGGGATCTGCATTATTGAAGAACCCGAATCTGATTGAAGAGATCGTTCGAAAAGTATCATCTGCAATCAGTAAACCGTTGACTGTCAAGGTGCGAATCGGATTTGAGAATGAACCGGTAGATATTGTTGAAATCGCGAAACGTATTGAGGATGCGGGAGCAGCAGCACTTGCAGTGCATGGGCGCACCAGACAGCAGTACTATTCCGGCACAGCAGACTGGGATATAATTCGTCAGGTCAAAGAGGCAGTTTCTATTCCTGTGATTGGAAATGGAGATGTAGATTCACCGTTGAAAGCGGAAGCACTGCTGAAGCAGACTGGCTGTGATGGAGTAATGATTGGAAGGGCTGTCAGGGGAAATCCCTGGATTTTCCGGGAGATGAACCATTATTTCCAAACTGGAGAGCTTTTACCCAGACCTTCCTCAGAGGAAATCAGGGAAATGATCCTGCGCCATGCAAAAATGCAGATGGAATTCAAAGGCGAGTACATCGGTATGCGTGAGATCCGCAAACATGCCGCATGGTATACAGCCGGTTATAAAAATTCTGCAAAGCTGCGTGGAAAAATCAACGAAACGGAAACCTATGAAGAGTTGAAAGAACTGTTAAGCCATCTCGGAAACGCTTGAAAACCTTGACACAGGGCATGTTTCACGAGTATAATACTATGAATGTAAATAGGTGAAGGCAAAACGGACAGCTCAGGTCCGTTTTACTATGATAAATCATAAAGAAGGGTAGAAATCATGGACAAAAAGAATCTATTAACTTACGAAGGATTACAGAAGTTAGAGAGCGAATTACACAATTTAAAAGTCGTAAAACGTAAAGAAGTTGCACAGAAGATCAAAGAGGCAAGAGAGCAGGGAGACTTATCTGAGAACGCTGAGTACGACGCTGCAAAGGACGAGCAGAGAGATATCGAAGCACGTATTGAAGAACTTGAAAAAATCTTAAAGAATGCAGAAGTAGTTGTTGAGGAAGAGGCTGAT
>OKVP01000938.1_pt1 | contig 12207 bp, 9 predicted proteins | sample 1604821 | NCBI WGS metagenome assembly OKVP01 (sample SAMN01760946, study PRJEB22395) | human gut metagenome | reverse complement strand
TCCTTGGATATGAATAATTTCATTCTATCAAAAATTAGAACCCTTCGCAACAAGAAGTTATTACTTGTGTGCCTCTGCCATGAATGCTTCGATTTCATCCGGGGTGCGCATTACGTCCTCAGACAGGCACTCGCATCCGTCTTCCGTGATCAAAAGGTCATCTTCAACACGGATTCCGATCTCCCATTCATCAATGTACAGACCTGGCTCATCTGAGATAACAGCACCTGGACGAAGCTTGCTGTTTGAGGCAACACTTACATCATGAACATCGATTCCAAGATGGTGAGAAACACCGTGCATGTAATATTTTCCAATCTCCTCTTCCTTCTCAATCAGCCCCATACGAATGCAGCCTTCGGCAAGAACCTTCTTACACACATCATTTAACTCGCGAAGTGTCATACCCGGCTTTGCTGTCTTTGCAACAGCGCGGTTTGCAGCCAGCACAACCTCATAAACCATACGCTGCTTTTCAGTAAATTTACCGTTTACAGGATATGTTCTGGTGATATCAGCGCAGTAACCCTTATACTTCGCACCCAGATCAAGAAGAAGCAATGTATTATCCTTGCACTCGCATTCATTTGTTACATAATGAAGCATCGTTCCATTGATACCGCTTCCTGCGATAGTATGGAATGCAACGCCGTCAGCACCATTTCTCTTAATGCTGTACTCAAAATCAGCCTGTGCCTGATACTCCATCTGACCTAGTGTCAAGTTGGTCATCAAATTCTTTAATCCGCCGTCTGTAAGCTTGATTGCCTCACGAATCAAGGAAACCTCATCCTCATCCTTCTGCATTCTCATCTCAGCGATGATCGGCGCACAATCCTTCACGCGCACACCCGGGTACTTCTGTGCAAACTCGCGTGCTTTCATCATGTTGTAATCTTCAAGATCATCGATATCATGACGGTAAGTATCAAAATATACGGTATAGACATCCTCTCTTGTCAGCATACGGTTTATGATACCTTTCTCGGTGTCGATAAAGCCAACCTTCTCGATCTGTGCCTGCGCCTTTGCCTCATCGACGGTCATCTTCTTTCCCATCCAACGCTCGCGGTCTGGATCAGCCTCCTCAATAAGAAGCGTCTCTGTCGGCTCCTCAGTCGCATTATCCAAAATTAACATCATATTCTCGCGGCGAATGCCTGTAAGATAAAAGAAGTTTCTGTTTGCCTCAAATGGTGCATACTCATCTGCACTCACATGATGTCTCACTCCTGAATAAAGGACCAGAACAGAATTTTTCTCCATCTTTGATAATACTTCATCTCTGCGCTTTTTATAATTCATTTCTTCATACCTCTTTTCTAATTTTTCCAAGCAAAATTTGAATACTCTTTGAATACTCACATTATACCAATCCAAAACCATAAATGCAACTGCTGTCTTTTCCCTCTAATTTCTGGATAAATACAGGCATAGGCGGATTATTTGGGCGATTATAGTAGCAACTTGTTATAACAAGATATGTCTTTGAGTCTAGCTCCTTTAACATTTTTAAAATAGCTTTCTTTTCCTCTCTCTGGACATCGCTTCCATCATATAAACAAAGTGTCATGATGCCGCCCTTTCGTAAAATAGAAAGTCCTGCCTTAATCGCCGCAATACTTGTCTGTGCCTTTGTCTCAATCTTATGATCTGCACCTGGCAGATAACCAAAATTAAACATGATGCATGCAGCACTTCCCTCAGACATATAGTCAGCCATGTTTGAATGGGAGTCAAGCACCAGCTCTGCCATACACTCATGCTCAGCAAGAAGTGTTGCCGTCTTTTCAAGAGCCTGCGGCTGAATATCAAATGCCATAACCTCACCTCTAGCCCCTGTTAACTCACATAAAAACAGCGTATCATTTCCGCAGCCTGCAGTCGCATCAATACATATATCTCCAGCCTCCACATGCTCTCGCACAAAATGATGTATCAGCTCTGTGATCTGGAGATCTTCTTTTTTTAATTCTTTCATCTATCTACAACCTCGTTTTTTAGGGACAGGGACGCTATCTTTTGTCTGTCCCTGCTGGCTCTGCCTTTACCATCCTACCACTTAGCAGTACATACGTCAACGAACTAGTTTTTACTTTTCCTTAAGACTTAATTAAGATTAAAAAAACCGCCTGAAAGACTAGTTGTCCTCAGACGGTCTGCTGCTTATATTTTCTTTTCCATTAAAACCTGATGTGTTTCAGAAACATTTACCATAACGCAATCATCATATTTTAAGCCACTCTTTTCATATTGATATACCATCGGCTCTCTGTTTCTTTCAATCACCGGATCTGCAATTGGAATTGCAGACAAAAGTGATTTTGTATATGGATGAACTGGATGTTCAAAAATTTCTTCTGTCAATCCAGTTTCTACAAGATGACCCTTATGCATAACACCTACTCGATCTGAAATATAACGAACCATAGAAAGATCATGTGCAATAAACAGATATGTCAGTCCTCTTGATGCCTTTAACTGATTTAACAAATTCAATACCTGTGCACGAATAGAAACATCAAGCGCTGAAATCGGCTCATCAGCTACAACAAACTCTGGCTCCATAATCAAGGCTCTTGCAATACCGATACGCTGTCTTTGTCCACCAGAGAACTCGTGTGGGAAACGAGATGCAAACTCCGGAAGAAGACCAACCTCTCGAAGTGCCTTCTGTACCTTCGCCTCGCGATCTGCCTCATCCTTATACATATGGAAGTTTAACAGACCCTCAGAAACAATGTAATCAACCTTTGCACGCTCATTTAAGGATGCCATAGGATCCTGGAAAATCATCTGGCAGCTCTTAATAACCTCGCGGTCAAGCTCCTTTGAAATCTTTCCATTGATCTTCTTGCCCTTAAAGTAGATCTCTCCGGCCGAAGTAGGATTGATACGGGTAATAGCGCGGCCGATGGTAGTCTTTCCGGAACCGGACTCTCCTACCAGGGAGAATGTCTCTCCCTTATAAATATCAAAATTCACATGGTCAACTGCTACAAACTTTTTTCGTCCTTTTCCGAAACTAATCTGCAGGTCTTTGACCTCAATCAGCTTTTCTCTCTCAGCCATACTCATACCTCTTTTACTTATGCGCTCTCATTTTCTGTCTGAGCTGCTGCACAGACTTCGGCGGTTCTATCTTCGGTGCACGCGGGTCCAGATACCAAGTCTTTGCCTTGTGCGTCTCTGAAACTTCAAAATATGGAGGCTCTTCCTCAAAATCAATAGCCAGTGCCTGTCTGTTTCTCGGTGCAAATGCATCACCCTTAATCTTGTTAAACAGATTCGGCGGTGTACCGTCGATCGTTGGCAGTGCCTCACCCTTCACGCCAAGCTGCGGAAGTGCAGAAAGAAGTGCCCAAGTATAAGGATGTCTTGCATCGTAGAAAATCTCATCTACCTTGCCTACCTCCACGATCTGTCCTGCATACATAACTGCAACACGGTCAGCCACGTTTGCCACAACACCCAGATCGTGTGTGATATAAATAACAGACATATGATACTCTGCCTGCAGATTTCTGATCAGCTCCAAAATCTGAGCCTGAATCGTTACGTCCAGTGCGGTGGTAGGCTCATCGCAGATTAAAATCTGCGGCCGGCATGCAACCGCAATAGCAATAACAACACGCTGTCTCATACCGCCTGAAAACTCATGCGGATACTGGTTATAGCGCATTTCAGGATATGGAATGCCTACCTTCTCAAGAATCTGAAGAGTTGCCTTCTTTGCAACTGCTCCCTTAAGACCCTGATGAAGCTCGATACACTCCTGAATCTGCTTTCCAACCTTTTTCAATGGATTTAAGGAAGTCATAGGATCCTGCATAACCATCGCGATTTTCTTACCACGAATAGTCATCCACTCCTTTTCCTTCTTAAACTTTGCCAGATCCTTGCCATCGTACATAATGCTTCCGCCGGTAATACTGCCGTTTCCATCAAGCATACCAACAAAAGTCTTTGTAAATACACTTTTTCCTGAACCTGACTCTCCTACGATTGCAAGTGTCTCTCCATCATACAGATCAAGAGAACACTTACGGATCGCATTTAATTTGTTTCCGCGAAGGCTAAACGTAATTTCAACGTCTTTGGCGGATAATATTGGTTTCTTTTCCATTGTTCTCCCCCCTTAAACGTGATTTCTCGGATCAGCCGCATCGGAAAATGCGTTACCAACCAGATAGAATGTGATAGTAACAACAGATACAATAACTGCCGGGAATACCAGCAAATATGGATAATTCAGGAAATAGCTTCTTGCATTACGAAGAAGGATTCCAAGTGTAGGTGTATTAATATCAAGACCAAGACCAAGATAGGAAAGCGTAGTCTCCATACTGATTGTTCTCGGAATTGAAAGTGCCACTCTTAAGATAATAACACTAATCAGGTACGGTAAAATGTTCTTAAGAAGAATACGGTAAGTCGGAGTACCTAAACATCTTGATGCTAAGTTATACTCGCGGTCACGATACATCATAACAAGGTTACGGATGTTTCTTGCCATTCCAAGCCAGCCAAATGCAATCAAAGAAACTGCCATGATGGTAAAGCTCTTACCGACCATTAATGCAATCAGTGTCATGTAAATGATCTGCGGAATATTATCAATTACATTGTACAGCTCTGTAAAGAAGCGGTCTAACTGACGAACATATCCCCAAAGAAGACCAATAGTAACACCAAGCACACACTCACCGATTGCAACGATACAGGCAAGCTTAATGGATGTCTGTGTCGCATACCATACCTGGCTCCAGTAGTCACGTCCTAAGTTATCAGTACCAAACCAGAACTCTGAGTTTGGAAGAATAAAGCCCTTTGAACTATCTGTGACAAGATTACGATAATCGTATTTTCCGATTACAAGTGCAACGAAGGAAAATACAACAAGTGCAACAAACACGATTAAAAGCGCAACTGCACTCTTTTTCTTTAAGAAATTGTGAAATACAGATTTCCAATAAGAATAATTGGAATATCCGATCATCTCGGCCTTTTCAGGGGAGTACTCGACAACCTTAAAGCGTGCGTCATCATTTGAATTGACTGCCATTATCTTGTACCTCCCTTTCCGGTCAATGTAATACGTGGGTCAATGATCATCATCAAAACATCACCCAAAAATACGCCGATGATACCAAGTGCAGCGTATAAAATAACAAGCGTCTGAACAACATTTGTGTCATAACGGTTGATTGCGTCAGTAAGAAGAGAACCCATACCTGGAACAGAGAAGAAACGCTCTACCAGAAGAGAACCACCGACTGTAAGCAAAATAGAATAAGGAATATACTGTGCAAGCGGAACGAATGCATTTCTAAGCACATGAGTAACCATGATGCGCTTTGATGAAAGACCCTTCACACGCGCCAGCTTAATATAATCCTTATTTAACTCATCTACCATGTAACGTCTTGTCCACAGTGCATAGCCTGCAATTGATGAAAGAGAAAGACATGCAACCGGCAGGATCATAGACGGTCCTGGATTTCTCGTTGAATACATTGAAGGAAGCTCTAACACATGGGAACCAAATACAAGAACAAGTGAATAAGCAACAAGCGGCGGAACTGCATTTACCAATATCGTGTAAATTGTTCCAATGCCGTCGATGATACCGTCCTTAAAACGTGCCTGAAGCACACCCATAACAACACCAATTACCAGAGAGATTGCAAAGGAGATCAGTCCTAACTGCATCGACATTGCAAACTTTCCGCCAATTACCTTTACAACAGAGACACCGCTTTGAATTCGTCGAGACGTACCAAAGTCAAGTCTCAACAACTGCCCATAATAGCGTGTCAGCTGTGTAAAGGTACTATCTAATAAACCTGCTGCTTTAAGCTGATCGTGCTTTTGCTGATCGGTCAGCTTCATTAGCTGGTCCTCGGTAAAGAAATAATCCGTAGGCAGCATTCTAAGCAGCAGGAATACGATAGTCACCACAATGAGGATTGTTACAAGAGACTGTAACAATCTCTTTACGGTGTATTTTGCCATATATTATTCAGCCATACCTGCATCCCAGGTTTCCTGGAATCCAGCGTAGTCTTCTGCAGTATAGGCGTCTGTAGAAGTCTCCCAATTCTTATACTTCAAATTCTGAATACCAAACATAGCGTTCTGCTTGGTGTAATCATTTATATGAGTCAGCTCCCAACCGATATCAAAGTTTGACGGAATGGTCAGTGCATGCTCAAGCAAGAATGCCTCTGCATCTGCATAAGCCTCATATCTTGCATCAATATCGTCTGTGATCGCATCTGCCTTATTTACTAACTCAGTAAACTCATCATACAGTGCTTTCAGATCCTCACTCTCGTTATCTACTGCATGACCATAAGCTACCATGTAATATGCGTTATCGCCGTCATTTGTTTCCTGTCCTAAATAGTTCTGCGGATCACCATAGTCAGCGCCCCATCCGTTGATAACGAAGGACTGACGTCTTGGATCACGAACTTCCTTAGAAAGACTGGATACATAAGAATCAATATCAAGAACGATGAAGTCATCACCAAAGGAATCGGAGAATGCCTGCTTTAATACATTTGCACTGTCAAGAGCAGTCTGATTTCCACCAGCTATGAAATATCTTGCATGTACTGGGAAGGTAACGCCTGCTGCTGTTAACTCCTCCATTGCCTGTGCCTTGTACTCTTCAAACTTCTCAGAATCAAGACGAGTCATTGTCTCACCATCATATGCCGGAAGACCTAACTTTTCCTGAACAAGACTGGTGTACTCGGTACCATCAGACAGGTAAACAAGACCCTGCATTGTGTATGCATTGTTGTAGCACTTGTATGGATTAATTGCATTTGTTCTCTTGTAGTAGCTTCCAAGATCAAGACCATAGTACCAGCACTTACGGAATGCTTCGTTTGCAATAGCGGTGTTCCAGTTGGTATCCTCGGACTGATCATCGTTGTGCTTATCATAGTTGAAGTGGAACTGATAAGAGAACCTGGCCGGACGCTTTTCAACTAACTGATCATGATATGGATCAGACTCGTTGTTGTAGATGGTGGTCAGGTTGGACTCAGTCAGGTCAACATGATCAATCTCACCTGTGGTGTACAGCTGATATGCGGTATCAGAAGACTCTACCATCTTAATGGTAACTGAATCAAACAGCTTTGCATCGGTATCCCAGTACAGCGGATTTTTTGTCAATGTCTTTGTATTCTGCTGGATGTACTCTGTACAAGTGTAACAGCCGTTATACCAGATGTTCTCCGGTGTTGCAGCCTTAAAGCCATCTACACCAATCTCATCAATCATTCCCTGTGAAATCGGATACAAAAGTTTTACACCTAAGGTATCAAAGTATGGCTTCTCGCTTACGCAGGTGTACTGTAAGGTGTAATCATCAATTGCCTTGATGCCAACGGTATCAGCAAATTCTGGGCTCTCAGCTGTCAGTGCAAATCCTGCATCTGCATCAAGTTCGCTTGTCATGTTGTAGTAATCCTCTGCACCAACGATCATTTCCATCGGCATAGAGGTGTTGGCTGCATCATTCTTGTGGAAATTTAATATCCACTCAAGTCCGGTTAAGAAATCCTGCGCAGTAACTTCACCCTTCTCATTTCCATTCTGATCAACCCACTTTACACCTTTTCTTAAATGGAACGTCCAGGTAAGACCATTATCCTCAGTCTCCCAACTCTCTGCGATTGCCGGTGTCAGCTTTCCATACTCATCTGCCTCTACAAGACCGTCATACAGATTAGTCAGTACATTCATATCAGTTGACTGCTGAGACTGTAAAATGTTCCAAGTCTCAATTTCTCTTGTCTGAAGCTCATAATCATACAGATCCTTGATCTCGTCAGCCATTACCGGCGCTGCTGATACGGCAGCCATTGCAACTGCTGTAAGGACAGCTGCTGCTTTTCTCGTCTTTCTCATACTTCTTTTCTCCTTTTGATGAATATGACTTAGCCGCTCTTCTTAATGTCATTGCCTATTGATGCCAAAATACCTTTATGAAGAGTGCTCATGCTGCAGGTATAAAACATTCTATGTCGTTAGCACTTTAAATCAGCATAGTGTTTTCTTAAAAAAAATTTCCCACCGCAAAACCACATGAAGTGAGGTACCTGTTTGACGCATACTGTTACTATAAACCTATTATGCTCATTCGTCAATCTCAAAATTTAATATATTTTGTAACTATTCAGAGCCATGCAAAATTGCTTTCTGTGAATGCTTGCATTCAGACAGAATAGCAATTTTATATGGCGAGGTAACCCCATTCGCAAAATAGAAGCATCGAAGATGCGATTTTGCGAATGGGGTTCTGAATAGTTACTATTTAATCGCAGTGTGTCATGATCTTTATAATTTCTTCGTCTGTACCATTCATTCCTTCCGCACCAATTCGACAGATATTACGAATAGTATTCTCAACACCTTTACTTACAATTCCATCCTCACCATAGAACTGCTGGCCATGGCGATACATTTCATATCCTAAAATTCCAGCATCCACAGAAGATGCAATCTTTGCTGCACATGATGGCTTTGCACCATCACAGATAATACCAGATGTAATTGCAATAGAATTTACAAGTGTGTGAGCCACCTCATCGATGCCGCCGCCAAGCAAAAATGCAATTGCACAGCCTGCTGCACATCCTGCACTTACTGCTCCGCAAAATGCAGACAATGGTCCAATTCCTGTCTTGATGTGAATTGCAATAAGATTTGATACTAAAAGTGCACGAAGCAGCTCTTCATCACTCTTATGATATTCCTTTGCGTAAATGATAACAGGAACTGATACGGTAATTCCCTGGTTTCCGCTTCCAGAATTGATTACAACAGGAAGCTCGCAGCCGCTCATACGTGCATCGGAGCCTGCTGCTGCATATGCTCTTGCTTTTGTACGCACATCTTCACCATATGTATCAAGCAGAACGCTTCCCACATTTGCACCCCAGTTTTCTTTTACACCAGCCTGTGCAATATTATAGTTATACTCAATCTGTCTGTTTAACAAATCACTTACTGTGCTTAGATCTGCAGTCTTCGCATACTCTACAATTCCCTCAATGCTAAGGCGGCTTCTGTCAGCACGCTGCTCTGCTGCAGCTGCCTGATTTGCTGCCAGTTTCTGTGCGCACTCACAGTCATCCTGCTCATTTAGCATAACCTCGCCATTATGCGCAATATACACAATATCCGTATGATGCTTTGATACACGCACAACTGCACTATTTTCCTCGGCCTTTACTGTTACGCGAATATCAAGCTTATCACCATCCTTCATTGCCTTTACGCTAAATGGAACATTATTTAAATACTCAGCGATTTCCTTTTGTTCTTCTGGTGTTACCTTTGCGATAACCTCAAGACATGCTTTTGAATCTCCTGCCACGATTCCAGCTGCCGCTGCCGCCGGGATTCCCTTCATGCCGCCTGTATTCGGTACGATAACACTCTTTACATTCTTGATAATATTGCCGCTTGCCTCAATGATAACTTCTGTAGGCATCTGACCTAATACTTCTCTTGCCTTTGCGGCACAGTATGCCAGCGCAATCGGCTCTGTACAGCCAAACGCTGGTGTCAGTTCTTCGCGCAAAATCTGCTCATATGTCTTGTGATCTTCTCTTGTAAGCATTACAATTTTCTCCGTTTTTCTATATGATCCGTGCCTCGCACTATTATTCATGATATCAATTATCGCGTTTTTTGTAAAGGTTTTGCCAAATTTTCTCTCATTGATTTTTCGTTTTTTGTAATTTTACATCGCATTTTGCGAAAAACTATGTTATTATAGAATATATCTCTTACAGACAGGACTGACAGCTATGGAACAACACACTAAAAAGCACGCACGACACTCTTTTTATCATTTAAAAAATGCCTTGGCCGGCTTAAAAATTGCTATGCGCGGTGCCTTTTTAAATATAAAAAGTATGCTCGCGCTTCAAATTATTTACTCTATATTTTACACCCTGATTGAATACTCACTCTTTCAGCTTCTTTTAAGTATTGCATTAAAAATCGACGGCTACAGTTTTTTAAATTCCGCCAATATCGGACGCTTTCTGATCACACCTCCGGCAATCGCAATGCTTCTAATTTTATTTTTGACTGCATGTATGCTGACTTATCTTAATGCATGCATTCTTCTTGGTGGCTTTCAAGCTTCTTTGGCAAGACAGAAGCTTCGCATGAAAGATATTTTTCTCCACGGCTGCGCAAAAGGCTTTCAACGATTTCGCTTTAAACAGCTGTATGTCGCTCTGCCTTTATTTGCCTACCAGATTTTAATCAACCTATTCTTTTTCTATGAAATCTGTTTTCGCATAAATCCTTACAGCACCTTTTTGCCGATGCTTTTTTCAAAACTTATTTACTGCATTCCGATCATCACTTTTCTTATATTTATTGGAATTTTTGCAGTTCGTGAGTTTTTCTGTGCCTGCTACTGGTATCTTGGCGATTTCGGCCTGAGAAATGCAAAAAAAGCAAGTGTTCCTCTCGTTAGAAAGAATCTTCGTGCTGTACTAAGCGACATAGTTCTTTTAAATCTGCTCGTCGTTGTCCTTTGGTTTATTCTTCGTTTGCTGTGTCAGATTATAATTGTTGTCGTCGTCAATTTTTTTGCGCCATCCGACTTAAAGGTTGCAATGGTTCTTAGTTTTAACAATACGCTTTCCATCGCACTCATCTGGTTTGTCACCTGCATAGGTGTTTTCTTAAATGCAGCAATGATGACACATATGTTTTACCGTTTTTCCGGCAATGATGTTATTTTGGAATTTCATCTTAGCTATGCGCCAGACACACCGCTTCGCCGTATCTTTCGTGCCTGTGGTCTTGTGGCTGCCGGTGTTGGCGTTTTTTGCTTTTTATACTATGGTATCTATAACGGTGCCCTTCTTGCTGAGCGTCCGCTAAGCCCTGTTCAGATTTACTGTCACAGAGGACTTTCTTCAGAAGCACCTGAAAACTCACTTGAAGCCATTGATCTTGCAATCTCCTCCCTCTCTGACGGTGTTGAGATTGACGTTCAGGAAACAAAAGACGGTGTGGTTATAGTTTGTCACGATTCTTCACTTAAACGTATCGCTGGAAAAAAGATCAACATTGCAGATGTTACCTATGAAGAATTAAAGCAATATGATATCAGCTATTATTTTTCAAAAGACCATGAATTTACCTATATACCTACACTAGAAGAAGTCATGTCTCTTGTAAAAGGACGCGCGCACCTTTTAATTGAATTAAAAAGAAATTCTGCCAGTGCAGATCTTGCTGCGAAAGTTGTAGGCTTAATTGAACAATATGAAATGGAATATCAGTGTTCCATCCAGTCAGCTGACTATGCGTATCTTCGTCAGGTAAATGAGTTAAATCCTGATCTTACGCTCGGCTATATTCTTACTACAGCTATCGGCAACTATTATAAAAATGACATGATTGACTTTTTCTGTGTGCGTTCTATGTTTGTAAATAATACAACTGTTGCAAAAGCCCATGCACAAGGCAAGGCTGTCTATGCCTGGACCATCAACACAAGAGCAGAGGCAGAGCGCATGAAAAACGCCCAGGTGGATGTCATTATCACAGACTATCCAGCCAAGGCGCGTGAAGTAATTTACCGCGATGAGAGATCCTCATACAGTATTATAAAATTGCTAAGACTAATGCTCTGATACTTATAATTTCACTCTGCTGTCAATATGCGCTGCCTTTCGATACAGCGCTTCATAATATGCTTCTTTTTCGGGTGCACTGCTCTCAAAGCAGATGTGCCCTTTTTCTTGATCTGTACAGAGATTTTTCGCAGCCAGCAGACATTTTGCCTGTCTGGCTGTTCCCTCTCCTCCATCATAAATGCGAACTGATTCACCAACAACCTTTCCAATCGCAGCCTTTACAAGCGGAAAATGTGTACAGCCAAGAACTACTGCCTTAACACCTTCCTGTAAACAAGGTTTTAATACATCCTTTAAATATCCTTCAAGCTCAGGACCTTCTAAAATTCCTTTCTCCACATATTCCACCAAATCCGGACACGGAACAGGAATAATCGTCGCCAAGTTCTCATAACGCTTCACAAGCTGTTTAAATTTTTCTTCATGAAGTGTCAGCGGAGTTGCCATAACAGCCACCTTTTCTCCTCGGTGATTTTGGGCTGCCGGCTTTACGGCAGGCTCTATTCCTACAAGC
>OKVP01000933.1_pt1 | contig 12252 bp, 11 predicted proteins | sample 1604821 | NCBI WGS metagenome assembly OKVP01 (sample SAMN01760946, study PRJEB22395) | human gut metagenome | reverse complement strand
AAGGGGGATTTTACTGGGGCTACCGCCCCTAGTCCCTGTCGGGGGCTCCGCCCCTGCGACCCCATTTTTAAATAAGCGGGAGGTTTTTCGACAGCCTGGGGGCCGCATATATGCAGCCCGGCAGTGTACGGGAAACGGGCGCTTATGGGAAACCCGCGGGCCGGGCCTGCCCGGCCCCTACAAGCGGACCAATAAAAAAGCACCTGCTTTCTCACGAAGGCAGGTGCTTTTTATGCTTATTTCAGCTGAACATCACGACATCCTGTGCGGGCTTCTCGCCGGGTTCCACAGAAATCGCGGTCAGGACCGGGCCGGTGGAGTCCGGGGTCTGGCCCTTGTAGATGGGGTGGTATTTTACATTGACCTTGGCGGTAATGTTGATCCAGCTGCGCTGCTCCAGCGACTTATAGTCGTCGTACTTGCAGGGCATGCCGACGAACTGGATGTCCTGCACGCAGCAGGTCATGGCAAAGCGGCCGGGCACAAAGCTGTTTTTGCCGGCGCGGTTGGTCTGGCAGACCTGTGCCAGAAAACGCACCGTCTTGCCGGTGTACTTCTGGGGCTCGTCCTGACAATCCATGTACCAGATGCCGAAATCGTCATCCGGGATGTCGATGGGGTCGGCGTTGATATCAAAGGGCAGCGGGTCGGGGATATCGTCGTAGGCTACGCTGCCGTCCTTGAACTCGTAGGCGATGTCGCACTTGCGGGATGCCTGACGCACCAGCTTGTGCAGCTCCTGCCGGGCGTCATCGTTGTTCACGGCTTCGGCGCGGTTGAACACGATCAGCTCGCTGCGGGCGATCTTGTCCAGCATCAGACTGCGCATGGAGTTATCGCGGGCGTAGGTCAGGGCGGTGGTGCCGTCGGCAGTGGCGATGCACTGGTACACCAGCCAGTTCTCGGGCAGGGCATCCGCTAAATCCTGCAGCAGCCACATGCCGTTGTACTCGATGACCACGCGGCCTGCGTCCGCTTCCTTGCCCAGCTTTGCAAGGTTCTGGGGGTTCAGTTCAGACTTATCCTCCAGCACCTTCACGGTCACGCCGGGGAAGGCGAACTTCTTCTCGTTGTACTCCTCTTCGCCCTCCTCGCAGATCAGCAGCAGGGTCTTGTCGCCGGAGTCGAAATTGGGGTCTTCAAAGGTCTCCTGAATAAACTTGGTCTTGCCGCTTTCCAGAAAGCCCACAAACAGGTAGACCGGGATCTCTTTTGCCATAATAAATGGTTGCTCCTTCTCTCAATAATGGGGTTCTCAGCAGCCGAACAGCTGGGCGATGGCGGTCTCGTTCAGCTTGGAGCCGATGACCACCAGCTTGCCGCCCACGTCTGCGCTGCGGCTGCGCACTTCCCACTCGCCGGGCACATAGTCGAACTCCAGCCAGCCGTCTGCGCCGCCGTCCACGATGCCCTTGCTGCGCAGGATCATGCCGTAATTGCCGGTATCCAGCTCGGTGAGGGCGTGCTCCACCTCGGCCTTGGTGAACTTGCGGGCAGTCTCCACGCCCCAGCTGGTGAACACTTCATCAGCGTGGTGGTCGTGATGATGATGACCGCAGCAGCAATGACCGTCATGGTCGTGGTGATGCTCGTGCTCCTCGTGGTCATGCTCGTCATGGTCATGGTGATGCTCATGCTCGTGCTCGTCGTCATCCTCGTCATGATCGTGGTGGTGGCCGCAGCAGCAATGGTCATCATGATCGTGCTCGTCGTGGTCGTGGTGATGATGCTCGTGCTCATCCTCGTCATCATCATCGTCATGGTCGTGATGATGGCCGCAGCTGCACACACCGTTCTCATCGTCGTGATGATGGTGATGCTCGTGCTCTTCTTCCTCGTCCTCGTGGGCGTGCTCCTCGTTTGCCTTGGCAGCCATGGCGATCAGCTCGGCCTTGAAGTCGTCCTTGGTGGACATGGCCTTCAAAATCTGCTCACCGGTCAGGTGATCCCATGCGGTGGTCACGATAGTGGCGGTGGGGTTCTTTTCGCGCAGCATTGCCACGGCAGCAGCGATCTTTTCCTCGCTGGCGGTCTGGGTGCGGCTGAGCAGGATGCAGCTTGCATGGCTGATCTGGTCATCGTAGAACTCGCCGAAGTTCTTCATATACATCTTGACCTTGTTCACATCGGCCACGGTGACAAAGCTGTTCAGCTGCACGTCCAGATGCTCCGCCACGCCCTCCACGGCGCGGGTCACATCGCTCAGCTTGCCAACACCCGAGGGCTCGATGACGATGCGGTCGGGGTGGTACTGCTCCACCACCTGCTGCAGCGCGGTGCGGAAATCACCCACCAGAGAGCAGCAGATGCAGCCGGCGTTCAGCTCGTTGATCTGAATGCCGCTTTCCTTCAGGAAACCGCCGTCAATGCCGATCTCGCCGAACTCGTTCTCGATCAGCACCACCTGCTGGCCTGCAAAGGCCTCGGTGATCAGCTTTTTGATCAGAGTGGTTTTGCCGGCGCCAAGGAAGCCGGAGAAGATATCGATTTTAGTCATGTTCCAAATGCCTCTTTCTTTTTATCGCAATATTCGCAATTGTTAGCGCAAAGGGCCGCAGAGTGCTGACCCCAAAATACTACACCTCTATTATAACAAGGCTGTCAATGGAAAACCGGCCTTTTTCAAGAAAAAATTGTAACTTTTTTTGCAAATTGACGGCGTTTTGGGGGGAGTTTTGCCCCCGCATTGCATTCTTCCCCGCAGAATGATACAATAGCAGCAGCAAACCATCGCCGCCGGACGTTTTTCCGGCAAATGACAGAAAGAGGGCTTTTGTTATGAGTATGAACACAGTTCCCGAGCGTCTGGCCGCGCTGCGTGCCGCTATGAAGGCAAACGGCGTGGACGTCTATCTGATCCCGGTGGGCGACCCGCATTCCAGCGAGTATCTGCCCGACCACTACACCTCCCTGACCTACTTCTCCGGCTTCCACGGTGAGAACTCCAACTTTGTGGTCACCATGACCGAGAGCGCCGTCTGGGCAGACGGCCGGTACTTTGTGCAGGCAGAAAAGGAGATCGCCGGCACCGAGATCCAGCTGATGCGCATGGGCGAGCCGGGCGTGCCCACCGCCGAGGAATACTGCGGCAAGGTGCTGCCCGAGGGCGGCACGCTGGGTCTGTGCGGTCTGACCGCCAACTGTGCACTGGTCAACAACCTGAAAAAAGAGCTGGAGCCCAAGCACGGCAGCATCAAGACCCTGTTCTTGGAGGACGAGCTGTGGGTGGAGGGCCGCCCTGCCCGCCCGGCTACCCCGGCATGGATCCTGCCCAAGGAGTACGCCGGCTTCTCCCCGGCGGAAAAGCTGGAGCAGCTGCGCGGCAAGCTGAAGGAGCAGGGCTGCACCGCCCAGCTGGTAGGCAAGCTGGATAATCTGGCTTGGCTTTTGAACCTGCGCGCCATGGATATCGAGTGCACCCCCTACGCCATGGCCTACTGCTATGTTACCCCGAATCGCGCCGTGCTGTTCATCGATCAGGCGCGGGTCACCCCGGAGGCTAAGGCAGAGCTGGAAGCCAACGGCGTGACGCTGGCCGACTACGACAGCATTCTGGACGGGATGGCCGCCGAGACCGAGCCGCAGACCGTGCTGGCAGAGAGCGCTACCGTGAACTACGCCGTGTATCAGGTGCTGGAAAACAACCCCGCCCTGACCGTGAAGGACGCCGCCGACCCCCTGCTGGCCATGAAGGGCGTGAAGAACGAGGTGGAGCTGGCACACCTGCGCGAGTCCCATCTGCGGGACGCCGTGGCTATGGTGCGGTTCCAGATCGAACTGGAGAACCGTCTGGCTTCCGGCGAACAGCTGACCGAGCTGACCGTGGACGAGATCCTGCACAAGTACCGCAGCGCAAACGACAAGTTCCTTGTGGAAAGCTTTGGCACCATTGCAGCCTACGGCGGCAACGCAGCCATGATGCACTACCACGCCACCCCGGAGGATCACGCCGTTTTGCAGCGCAAGGGCTTTTTGCTGGTGGACAGCGGCGCAACCTACATGGACGGCACCACCGACATCACCCGCACCTACCCGCTGGGCGAGCTGACCGAGGACGAGCGGCTGTTCTATACCTGGACGCTGCAGTGCCACATCGACATCGCCAAGGCCGTCTGGCTGGATTACTGCGACTGCCACATGCTGGACACCATCGCCCGCGAGCCGCTGTGGCGTCACCTCATCAACTACCGCTGCGGCACCGGCCACAGCGTCAGCTTTGTGGGCAACGTCCACGAGGGTCCACACGCCCTGAACGGCCGCAACACCACGGTGTTCCAGCCGGGCATGATCATCACCGATGAGCCGGGCGTGTACGAGGCCGGTCAGGTGGGCATCCGCATTGAGAACGAGCTGGAGTGCTACCACAAGGCCGACAACCAGTACGGCACCTTCCTGGCCTTCCGTCCGCTGACCTTTGTGCCCATTGCCACCTCTCCTGTGGTGCCCGGTGTCCTGACCCGGGACGAGCTGGATTGGCTGAACGCCTACCACCGCGAAGTGTTTGAGAAGCTGGCTCCCCACCTGAATGAAGAAGAGCGGGATTGGCTGGCAAAGAAGTGCGCTGCCATCGGAGCATAACCACAAAAAAGGGAGACCCCGCAGGGGGTCTCCCGATTTTGGTTTATTCTTTCTGGTTTTTCCAATATTCCTTGGCTTCCTCAATGATCTTTTTGAAGGGGCCGGAGGGGTAGGTGCTCTCGGCGATATCCACCAGGAACTTGTACAGCTGGGGCCGCACCTCCTCGTACATCCCAAGGCGGGTGTAGAGGTCTTTATAATACCGGAACGTCTGGATCTTGTTCTGTACGATGGAGGCCGGGTTGATCTGGGTGTGGCAGATGCTCTGGGGATTCTGGACGTAGTAGTAACCGGCTTTGTCAATGGAGACGAAGGTCTCTGCATACTGGATATACTGCATGTTGAACACCAGATCCTCGGCCCATTTCAGCTCGCTGGTGAACTGGATGTCATTGCCGGTGAGCAGGATGCGGCGGTAGAGCTTGTTCCAGAGCACACTGTAAAAGTAGGAGGCAGGCTTGTCCATCAGCCGCAGGGCAAAGGTGTCCTTGTCGTAGACCCCGGCGGGCAGGAAACCGTATTCCCGCACCTCAGGGGGCCGGGCAACACTCATCACGCCCAGATTGTCCTCCAGCTTTTCCAGCACCTGCTCGGGCTTTGTGGCCCCGGCGGGGATCACCATTTTGTAGGGCGCAATCACAAGATCTGCGTGGTGCGTCTCGGCGGCTTCCACCAGATGCTGGGTGAAGTCCGGGTCGATGTAGTCGTCGCTGTCCACGAACTGGACATACTCGCCCCCGGCCAGCTTCAGGCCCAGGTTGCGGGTGTCGGACACGCCGGAGTTTTCCTTGTCCACCAGCACGATGCGGCTGTCCCTGGCGCGGAACTCCTCACACACGGGCAGGCTGTGATCCTTGGAGCCATCGTTCAGGATGATGAGTTCAATGTTTTTATAGGTCTGGTTCAGGATGCTGCCGATACAGCGGGCCAGATGATTCTGAGCGTTGTATACGGGCAGGATGATGCTGACGAGCGGCTGATCCATGGCGGTGTCCCCCATTTCTTTTTTCGTCCATAATACTCCCTCATGGCGCAAAAATCAAGCGCTGTGCAGAGAGAAAGGAGGAGCGGATATGATCTTTCACATTGCGGTGTGCAGCCCGGACCCTGTGCTGCGGGGCCGGGTGCAGCGCCACTGCATGGAATATTATGCCCGCCGGGCCGATGCCTGCATCGTAGAGCAGCTGGAAAGCACGGCGGCCCTGCTGCAACAGGAGAAAGCGGGCTCCCGGTACGAGCTCTACCTCATTGAGCTGCCTGCCGCCAACCCGTGCAGCGGCCTGCAGGCGGCGGCAGAGCTGCGCCGCCGGGGTGTGCGGGCCCCGCTGGCCTTTCTGGCCCACACCACGGCCTATGCCTACGAAGCGTTCCGGGTGGACGCGATGCAGTACCTGCATATCCCGTTCCGTCCGGAGCAGCTGACGGCCCTGCTGGACCGGGCCACCGAGCCGGAATACGGCCCGGTCATCCCGGTTGCCACGGCCATGGGCCTGCGGGCCCTGCCCTTTGCGGACATCGAGTATCTGGAGTGCACCCACCATGTGGTGCACTACCACCTTGCCAGCGGCGAGGACGTGGCCTCCCTCTCCCTGCGGGTCCCCTTTTCCGAGGTGGCAAAGCCCCTGCTGGCCGATGCCCGTTTTCTGCAGCCCCACCGCTCCTATGTGGTCAACCTTGCCGCCGCCGCCCAGCTCTCCTCCGGGGAGCTCTGGATGCGCAGCGGGGCACGGGTGCCCATCCCCCGGGGGCGTGAGCCCGCCGTAAGGGCGGCGTTCCGGGCGTTTCTGGAAGGGTAAGGTGTCTTACAGGAGCAGCTCGTTTTCTTTGCGGTCGGAACAGCGGGCTCTCAGGAAATCGGTCACCCGCGCGACAATGGCGGCATCCACAGACCGGGCGTGAACCGGACAGCGGGAAACACAGCGCATACAGGTAATGCACTTGGATGGATCGGTAACGGTGAAGTTATCGTAGGAAATGGCTCCCACGGGGCATTCCTGTGCGCAAAGCCCGCAGGAAATGCAATTGGCATTGACAGTGGGAATCAGCCCGGCCCGCTTTTCTTTGCAGTGATGCTCTCCGGGAATTGGCGGACAGGTATCGGAGCCGGAAGTGAATTTTTCGAGGATCTGCTTGCCGAAAGCGGTCAGCTGCTGGCAATCGGCATCGTCCGGACGGCCGACGGCAAATTCAGGCAGCAGACTGTGTGCCGCAACGGCAGAAACTGTGGCAATGGGATGGAACCCGGCGTTCCGGGCATAGTCTTCCATCTGAGCAAGGGTGTTATCAACGGCACGGTTGCCGTAAACCGCTGCCAGGGCGCAGCGGGCACCATTGCCCTGTAAGAGCGCCAGACGGTCCAGAGCGGGCTGAGGTGCCATGGCTTCAAAAGCAGGCATTGCAATCAGAACGAGGTCACCTGCGCTGAATGGAATGGCAGGTGCGGTAAAGTTCTGTGCGGACAAATCGATGGTCTGCACATTCGGCCAGGTCTGAGTGATCGCTTTTGCAACACGTTCCGTGCCGCCGGTGGGGCTGAAAATGAGTTGGAAGCAGTTCATAAGAAAATCCTCCTTGATGTAAAAAATAAAACTACATCTTAAAATGGAGTATACCACTGAAAAGATGTAGTGTCAATATTTACACCAAAAGGAAAATGCGATAAAATAAGAGAGGGAGGGCTGCGCCTATGCACATCAGCAATAAATGTTCCATTGCGGTTCACTGTCTGATTTTTCTTTCAGAGTACGGTGAAAGGGAAAAAGTGACCAGTGAACTGCTTTCATGCTCGACAGGGTGCAACCCAGTCACCATTCGGAATATCCTCAGTGCCCTGAAAAAAGACGAGATCATCACGGTAAAGCCCGGCACGGGTGGTGCGGCGCTTGCTCTGCCGCCGGAGAAGATCGATCTGTATCGGATCTGTTCCGTCGTAGACCCGGAGGCAATTGATAAAATGATCGGGATCCATGGTTCTCCTTCGCCCTTTTGTCCGGTGGGCCGGAACATCGGCAATGTGCTGGGCAAAACCTACGATACGTTGAAAAATAATTTGATCGCCAGTATGAAAACCATCACGCTGGAACAGATCCTTGCCGATTATCACGAGGTTCTGAAAAGAGAGAAAAACTAAAAAGAACTGAAAATATAAAACCCCGCCTTTTTGGCGGGGTTTTATTGCTGTATCCTTATACCTTATTCCAGTCCAGCTCCGTCCAGTCGGTCAGGAACTGGTCGCTGACCTCCCGCAGGGCGGGCTCATCGGACTTGCTGGCGGCATCGGCGATGCCGATGACGTGGAAGCCTGCGTCGTGGGCGGTGCGGGCGGCGTAGAGGGAATCCTCACAGACAACACACCGGTCGGGGTCAGTGCCGCCCAGGCGTGTAAGGGTCTGGAAAAATACATCCGGCCTGCTCTTGTGGAGCGCCCCCTGTGCCTCCACATAGAAGTCGAAATATTCATCGATGCCCAAACGGGTGAGCACGGTGCGGCACTGGGCGCTCCAGGTGTTGGAGCAGATGCACATGCGGGCACCCTCGGCCTTCAGGCGGGCCAGCAGCTCCCGCACGCCGGGCTTGAGCTCCACGGTCTCGTAGAGCTTGGTGATAACATCCCACATCACATCGTTGTAGTCCTCCATTTTCAGGGGCAGGTCATACTCCCGGATGAGGTAGGCCGCGCCATCGGCCATGCCCATGGTCAGGAGCGTTTTGTGGAGGTCGGATTTTGGGGTGCGGCCATAGCGGGCCAGCAGGGCATCGGGCGCACCCTCCCATACCATGGTCATGCTGTCGGTCAGGGTACCGTCCATATCAAAGATCCAGTTGTTGCAGTGCATTGTTTTACCTCCACCATCGTTTCACACAAGTTAACAAAATTATACCATGGATTTTGTTCCAAAAACAGGGAGAATTTTTCCGGAAAATATGGTATACTTCTGACAGATTTCCAAAGAATGACTAGGAGGCGTTCCAGATGGCACAGAATGATACCCCGGTCAAGGCACTGGTGCTGGCAGGCGGCGGTGCGCGCGGCAGCTATCAGGTGGGTGTGTGGCGTGCCCTGACCGAGCTGGGCTGGCGGCCCCAGATCATCACCGGCACCAGTGTGGGCAGCCTGAACGGTGCCATGTTTGCGCTGGACCTGTACGAAACGGCCCGGGATATGTGGATGAGCATCCGCAGCCAGGACGTGATGGAGCTGCCGGAGGAAAACGCCGACCTCTCTGAGCTGCACGCTTTCCTGCGGGAAGTGGTGCGGGACGGCGGCATGGACGTGACCCCGCTGGAAGAGATCGTGGAGCGGGTGCTGGATGAGGATGCCCTGCGGGCTTCGCCCATCCGGTTCGGCCTTGTCACCGTGGAAAAGCGGGGGCTGAAGCCCCGGGAGCTGACGCTGGAGGATATCCCGGCGGGCAAGGTAAAGGATTACCTGCTGGCCTCTGCCGCCTGTTTCCCCGCCCTGCGGGCAAAGCAGATCGATGGGGTGCAGTTTCTGGATGGCGGCTACCGGGACAATATGCCCACCGCACTGGCCCAGAAGATGGGCGCGGAGGAGCTGGTCTGTGTTGACCTGGAAGGGGTGGGCATCACCCTGCCCAACCGCACCGGCCTGCCCACCACCATGATCCGCAGCTACTGGGAGCTGGGGGACATCCTCCACTTTGATCCCGATACCGCCAGACGGAACATGGAGCTGGGCTACTACGATACCCGCCGCGCCATGGGATACCTGCGGGGCTGCGCCTATGCCGTTTCCACCAGCGCCGAGAGCTGTGAGGATGCCGCCGCCTTTGCGTGGAAATTCCAGCAGGTGCAGAAGGCGGTGCGGGAAAAATACCCCGTGACCTTGACAGCGGATGCGGCCCTGCTGCTGGCCAACATGAAGGATGCCCAGCTGGCCCCGCTGGAAGCTGCCGCCGAGGATGCGGGCGTGGACCCCACCGTGTTCTATACCACCCGGACACTGGCGGAAGCCTTTTTGGAAAAATGCGACCGGGAGCGCATCGAGAGCTTTGCGCCCCTGTTTGAGGGCAACGGCAATGCGGCACAGGCCGCACGGGCCGCTCTGCTGCCCAATACGTTCTTACAGGCATTGGTCTGCCGTGCCCTTACCGGGCCGGTACTGCCGGAGGTGATCGAGGAATGAAGGTTTATCAGGGACACAGCGCCTCGCCGGGCCTTGTGATGGGACAGGTGAGCCGGTTGGAGCGCTGGCACGAAAATTTTGCCACCGGGCCGTTCAACGCGGAACGGGAACAGCGTCTGCTGGAAAACGCTGTCCGGACAGCCCAGCGTGAGCTGGACGGCATGGCAGACCGCAGCGGCCCCACGGAGCAGGCCATCTTCCTGTTCCAGAGCATGATGCTGGAAGATGAAGGCTTTATGAACGAGGTCAAATTCCAGATCAAGGCGGGCATCAGCGCTGCCGAGGCCATGTACCGTGCGGGCAACCGCTATGCAGAGCAGCTTGCGGCCATGGAGGACAACGCCTACATGCAGCTGCGCAGTGCAGATATTCTGGATGCCGCCCGCCGCGTGGTGAATGTGCTGACCAACCGTCCCCGGGTCTGGCTGGCGCTGGATCACCCGGTGATCCTGGCGGCAGAGATGCTGATGCCCAGCGACCTGTTCAGCGTTCCGGCGGGGATGATCCTGGGCATCATCACTTCGGAGGGCAATAAGCAGAGCCACGCGGCGATCATTGCGCGGGCCATGCACATTCCCTGCGTGGTGCAGGTGGGACGGGAGTTTCTGGACGACTGCGACGGCCGCACCGTGGTGCTGGATGCCAACAACGGCGAGTGCATCCTGGACCCGGATGCCAACACCCGCCAGCAGGCGGTCAGCCGCATCTGTGAGCTGCAGTGGGAGAGCGAGGAAGCCGCCCGCATCAGCGCCCTGCCCAACCGGACAAAGGATGATGTGCCGTTTGAGCTCCTGGCCAACTGCTACGGGCAGGAGGATATTGAATCGGCGCTGCAGGCAGGCGCTTCCGGCGTGGGCCTGCTGCGCAGCGGCTATATGATGCTGCCGGGCCGCCCGGTGGACGAGCAGGAGCAGTTCGTGTTCTATCAATCCTGCATTGCCGCCGCAAAGGGCGGTGTGGTAACGGTGCGCACCTTTGATTTTGGTGTGGACCGCGCCATGGCCGATATCCATAGGGGGCTGGAATCCTCCAAGCTGGGCCTGCGGGGCATCCGCAGCAGCCTGCGCCAGACCCACCAGTTTGAGACGCAGATCTGCGCCCTGCTCCGGGCGGCAGCCCACGGCCCCCTGCGGGTCATGTTCCCCATGGTGACCAACCTCGAAGATTGGGATGAGGCCATGCGGCTGGTAGCGCACTGCCGCCAGCTGCTGCGGGAGCGCGGGGAGGAGTTCGACCCGGACACGCCCTTTGGCGTGATGTTCGGGGTGCCCTCGGCCTGCCTGACGGCTGAGGAATTCGTGGAGCATGGGTGCAATTTCTTTGTCATCGAGACAAACGACCTGACCCAGTACACCCACGCGGTGGATCGGGATATCTCCATTGCCGAGCGCTACTACCGCCCGGCCAGCCACGCAATGAAAAAGCTCATCCGCATGGTGGTGGAGGCTGCCCGGGAGGGCGGGATCCCCGTGACCATCTGCGGCAGCGCGGTGGGCAATCCGGCCAACACCCTGCAATATCTGCAGCTGGGCCTGCGGAGCTTCTCGGTCAGCCCGCAAAACCTCATTGAGGTGAAAAAAGCGCTGATGAACGCGAAAATAAAGTAAACAAAAAGGACGGCATGCGCCGTCCTTTTTGTTTATGTGGAAATAAAAATTACTCCAAGTTGCCAGTCAGGGTCATCACGGCGGAGAGCACCGCCAGCGGGGCGGTCTCGCACCGGAGGATGCGGGGGCCGAGGCCGACCGTTTTCACACCGGCATTGGCGGCCATTTCAGCCTCTTCCACGGCAAAGCCACCCTCGGCACCGGTGATGAGGGCGATCTTCAGCCGCTGGCCGTCGGCAGGCTGTGCATCTGCCAGCAGCTGGCGCAGGGGAGCGCCGCCCAGCTCGTAGCAGAAGAGCACGAGGTCGTACCCTTCCAGACTGCGGCAGAGGGCCCCGAAATTGGGCAGGGGCAGGGCGACATCCGGCAGCACGCCCCGGCCGCACTGCTTGGCGGCTTCAAAGGCGATGCGGTTGTAGCGCTCGTTTTTCTGCTCCTCCTTTTTGGGGGCGGCCACGCAGTACCGGCTGAAGAAGGGCACGAAGTGGGTGCAGCCCAGCTCCACGCCGTGGCGGATGACCTGTTCCAGCTTGTCCTGCTTGGGGTAACCCACGAACAGGGTCACTTCCACGCTGGGCTCGGCAGCGCTGGGATAGCCCGGCTCCACGCTGAACTCCACCGTCTCCGGCCCAAAGCCGGTGATGGCGGCGGTGTATTCCACGGCGTTGCCGTCACATAAGATGACAGTGTCCCCCAGCTTGCCCCGCATCACGCGGGAAAGATGATGGGCATCGGCCCCCCGCAGGGTGGCGGTGCCATTGGAGATTTCGGTTGTAAAATAACGGTGAGGCATAGTGGTTCTCCTTAAACGTCCTCGCCCTCTCAGTCTTTGCTTCGCAAATCCAGCTCCCCCAAAGTGGGAGCCTTTGGCAGTCCACGCAAACTTCATCTTTTTGCCAAGGCCTCTCCCTTTGGGAGAGG
>OKVP01000929.1_pt1 | contig 12268 bp, 10 predicted proteins | sample 1604821 | NCBI WGS metagenome assembly OKVP01 (sample SAMN01760946, study PRJEB22395) | human gut metagenome | reverse complement strand
GCAGGAGTGTTTCTTTTCTGCCGGATGCATTGTATGCCACCAGAAGTGTCTCTTCCGGCTGGTGGATTGTAAACGCGATGGTCTGTTCGGATGTCATTTCCATAAACAGAATATTCTGGCGGATCTCCTCTGCGTCTGTCATACGCAATCCTTTATGTGCTTTCCGAAAAGCAATCAGTCCCCTGTAATACTGCTGCAGCCCTTTTTGTCCATCGCTCCAGTCATAGCGCAGTACATTTGTTTCATACGGCAGATTATAACTGTTCTCGGATATCTCACCATTTTTTCCGGCTGGTTTGGTTCGTGCAAACTCTTCTCCCCCCAGGAAAAACGGAACTCCCTGTGCGGTAAATACCATCGCAGCCGCCAGACGGTTCATTGCAAGGCGTTCGCCTGCATCACAATCCGGTCTGGAAATCTGCAGTTTATCCCACAAGGTCAGATTGTCGTGACAGGAAACATAATTGATCACTTTCTCCGGTGTATCCGTCCATGTGCCGCCGGCTGCATAGGTATAAGCTGCATAATCTACCTGTGGATGCCACACACCTCCTGTTGCACAGTAACGCACCGCAACTTTCATTTTTTCCTTTCCGCTGACATAGCCGCAGTCTTTGTTATAAAACACATGTCCGCGCACCATGTCCCGGATATCATCCGAAAACATTCCGATGCCGTCCAGCATACGCGCGTTTCTCTTCATGGCACGCCTAAATTCCGGCATGGTTGAAGTACCGCCTGTCCAGCCCTCTCCATACAGAATGATATATGGATTGATTTCTTTTAACCTGCGGCTGATCTCATTCATGGTATCAATATCAAGAACACCCATCAGATCAAACCGGAACCCATCCACATGATATTCCCTTGCCCAGTAACAGACAGATTCTACGATGTATTTGCGCATCATCGGCTGCTCCGAAGCAATTTCATTGCCACAGGCAGATGCATTGGAATATCTGGTTCCGTTCATCCGGTAATAATAATCCGGCTCACATTTCTGCAGACAGCTGTCCAGATCATAGGTGTGATTGTACACCACATCCATGATCACTCCGATGCCCTCCCTGTGAAAAGCCGCAATCATTTCTTTCATTTCCCGGATACGCACCTCCCCATGGAACGGATCTGTTGAAAAAGATCCCTCCGGTACGTTATAATTCAGCGGATCGTATCCCCAGTTATACTCCCGCTTCTTTGGTGCCGCCTCATCAATACTTGCAAAATCATACATTGGCATGATCTGCACATGCGTAATACCGAGCGATTTCAGATAATCCAGCCCGGTAGCTTCTCCCTCTTTGTTTTTGGTTCCCTTTTCTGCCAGTCCCAGATACTTTCCCGGATATTTTACCCCGGAAGAGCCATCCGCGGTACTGTCCAGAACAGAAATCTCACAGATCACCAGATCCGTACGGTTTGAAAAAACCGGTCCATGATCCTCCTTAAAATTCTCCGGATCGGTTTCTTTTAGGTCCAGCACCATACTCCGCTGCCCGTTCACACCGACAGCTACCGAATATGGATCCTGTGACTCCACGGTCTTGCCGCTTCTCTCCAGACGGTATGTATAATAAACATGCCGCAAATCTCCGTCTACCCGAATCGTCCAGGTTCCCTGTACATCCCGTTTCATCGGAAGTGTATCCGACAGGCAGTCCCCGTCTCCTTCCCGATACAGACACAGTGTTACTGCATCCGCAGTCGGAGCCCAGAGCCGGAACGCTGTATATTTCTTTGTGTACACAGCACCCAGATCATTTCCATCATATGGAATCCTTTGCTGCATTCCCTCTCTCCTCCCTGAAATATATTATTTTCGCTTTTTTTCGTAATTCATTATATTTTAATTTTATGTATCTGTAAATTGGAAAAATCACTAAGTTTTTTTCAATATTTTGTGAAATAAGACGAAGAAAAAAGACATTCCATGTTTTATGCCATGAAATGCCTCTTTTTTTGTTTTCCGTATCAGGCAAACCCTTATGCGTTTGTTGCCTGTACCATTGCCTCAAGGGTTCTGACTGCTGCTCCCGAATCGATCGTCTTTGCTGCAAGTGCAATGCCATCTGCAATACTGTCTGCCTTTTTCCCAATATACAAAGCGGCTCCTGCATTCAAAAGCACAATCTCCCTCTTTGGTCCCTGTTCCTTTCCGGAAAGAATATCTCTGGTGATCTGTGCGTTTACAGCTCCATCCCCACCCTGCAGTTTTGCGATTTCACACCGCTTTAATCCAAACTGTTCCGGTGTGATTGTATAGGTGGTTACTTTTCCGTCCTTAATTTCAGATACCGTGGTCTCACCGGTCAGTGTGATCTCATCCATGTTATCCTCTCCGCTGACAACCATTCCCCGTTCTACCCCGAGGTTCATCATGGTTCCCGCAATCACTTCCGTAAGTGCCGGGGAATACACCCCTACAAGCATTGCCCTGGCACGGGATGGATTAGAAAGCGGTCCTAAAATATTAAACACCGTGCGGATGCCCAGCTGTTTTCTGACCGGTCCCACATACTTCATGGCAGGATTAAAATGCGGTGCAAACATAAATCCGATCCCGACCGTCTCCACACACTTTTCTACCACAGCCGGATCTGCGGAAATATTTACTCCAAGTGCTTCTAACACATCTCCGGCACCACTTTTAGAAGAAATGGAACGATTGCCATGTTTTGCCACCGGAAGCCCGGCTGCTGCCACAACGAACGCTGATGTTGTGGAAATATTAAACGAATAGGTACAGTCTCCGCCGGTACCGACAAAATCCACATAATCTGCCACTTTCGGACTGATCGTATTTGCCTTGTTGCGCAATACGGCTGCCAGTCCCGTAATCTCATCCAGCGTTTCCCCCTTCATGCGGAGTGCTGTCAGAAAACATGCAATCTGCGCCTCTGTTGCCTGTCCGGTCAGAATCAGCTCCTGTGCTTTCATCGCTTCCTCTTTTGTCAGATCTTTACCCTCTACCAGTTTGGCCAGAATCTCTTTCATCTATGATATCCTCCTGTTTTATTCGCTTTTCCGTTACATTTCATTTAACTCTTTTTTGAATGTGCTGCAATAGTCTGCTGCAGCCTGTGGATCAAAACCGTGCTTCCGCATCAGTGTGATAAAATGAGAGCCTACAATGGCTCCGTCAATAATCTCTTTCATCGGACGTACATCCTCTGCCGTGCGGATACCAAATCCCATCATAACCGGAATTTTTGCCTCTTTCTTTACCGCTGTCAGATATTCTAAAATCTGACGGTGGAAGGTTGCTTCCTGTCCGGTAACTCCCATGGAAGACACACAGTAGACAAATCCCCGTGCATTTTTAAGGATTTTTGGCACACGGTCTTTGGATACCGGGGAAACCAGCTGGATCAGAATGGTTCCATCCTCTTTCTGTAACTGTGTCTGGAGTTCTTCCTGCTCTTCCAGCGGCAGATCCGGAATGATCAGTCCATCCACCCCGCAGGCATTGCACTCTTTTACAAATTTTTCCACGCCATAATGCAGTACCGTGTTGTAATACATCATAAATACAATCGGGATCTGCACACCATCGTCACGCATCTCTTTCATACAGGTAAATGTCTTCTCCAGATTTGCCCCGCCGAGAATTGCCTCATAGGAAGCCGCCTGAATAACCGGACCGTCTGCCACCGGATCGGAAAACGGAATTCCAAGTTCAATAATGTCCGTTCCCGCCGCTTCCTGCGCTTTGATGATCGCCTTTGTCTTATCATAATCCGGCAGACCTGCTGTGATATAAGTAATAAATGCCTTTTCTTTCTTTTCCTGTAACGCCTGAAGCGCTGTCTCAATTCGATTCATCCCTGTTATGCCCTCCTTAATTCAGATATCCTTTTCCGTCAAGATAATCCGCAATGGTGTTTACATCTTTATCTCCGCGACCGGACAGACAGATAATCATGCTCTGGTCCATGGTCATTTCTTTTGCCTTTTTAAATGCATAGGCAACGGCATGTGCACTCTCAATTGCCGGAATAATTCCCTCTAACTTACACAGTTCCATCAGCGCATCCATTGCCTCCACATCCGTAATTGCCACATATTTTGCACGTCCGGTATCCCGCAGATATGCATGCTCCGGTCCGACTCCCGGATAATCCAGTCCGGCGGAAATGGAGTGTGCCAGCTGGATATTTCCATCGGTATCCTGCAACAGATACGAACGCATGCCATGCAATACGCCAGGCTCTCCCAAAGCCATGGCGCTGGCATGTTTTCCGGTCTCAATTCCAAGGCCCGCTGCTTCTACACCGATCAGTTCCACCTCCGGCTCATCAATAAAATCGGCAAACATTCCGATGGAATTGGAACCGCCGCCCACACATGCCATAACCACATCCGGATTCTTTCCTTCTGCTTCCATGTGCTGACGCTTTGCCTCCCGGCTGATCACACTCTGAAACTCTTTCACCATCTTCGGATACGGATACGGTCCTACCGCAGATCCGATAATATAGAACGTATCCTCCGCTGTTTTGGCCCAGGTACGGATGGCTTCGTTTGTCGCGTCTTTTAAGGTATTGCTTCCGGATTCCACGGATACCACTTTTGCACCAAGCATCTCCATACGCATCACATTCAGTTTCTGTCTCTGGATATCTTCTTTTCCCATGTACACCGTACATTCCATATCAAACAGTGCTGCTCCCGTTGCAGTAGCTACACCATGCTGTCCTGCACCGGTCTCCGCGATTACCTTTGTCTTTCCCATACGCTTTGCCAGAAGGATCTGACCGATCACATTGTTGATCTTGTGGGCACCGGTATGGTTTAAATCTTCACGCTTTAAGTAAATTTTTGTACCGTATTTTGCAGACAGACGCTCTGCATAGTAAAGCGGTGTCTCTCTGCCGACATACTGTTTCAGATAATAATGGTACTGTTTTATAAACTCTGGATCATGGATTGCCTCCTCATATGCCTGATCCAGTTCCTGTAAGGTATTCATCAGCGACTCTGCCACATACTGTCCGCCAAACTGTCCATAATATGCTTTCTTATTCATCTTTCTTTCCTTTCTTCTGCTTCCTCTTTGACACATGTTACAAATTGTTTGATCAATGCTTCATCTTTGCCATTTTCATTTTCCACCCCGGAACTGACATCCACAACATCCGGATGAAACAGCTGGATTCCTTTGTTCACATTTCCGGCATGTAAGCCTCCTGCTAAAACGAATTTTCTCCCGGCAAAAATCCCCTCTGTCTGGTGAAACGTCTGCGTCTTTTGCCAGTCAAACGTCTGTCCGCCTCCGTAATTTGCTCCATCCACCACAAGTGCTGTAATTTTCTGCTGTAACTTTTCCGGCAAATCCAAAAAATCTTTTGTCTTTTCTGCAAACTCTTTGGGATCTGACAGGTTTATGGCATACCAGACGGGAAGTTCCACTGCCGAAAGTGCCTCGGCTGACAGCGTTCCATGCATCTGGATGATATCAAATTTCATCTGTTGCAGTATTTGAATCTGTGCTGCATCCGGAGAAACAGTCACGGCAACTTTCTTTATATCCGGACGGATTTTTTCCATAATTTTTTTTGCTTTTTGACAGCTTACATTGCGTTTGCTTTTTTCATAAAACACAAATCCTGCATAATCGGCACCTGCATCATTTACATATTGTGCATCCCCTGGCTTTTGAAGTCCGCAGATCTTTACTTTTGGTCTCATGCCTGATACAGCTCCTTCCATTTTTGTGCAAGTGCTTTCGGATTTTCCGATTCCATAAACGCACGCCCGATCAAAAAGGCATCCACCCCACAGTCTCGCAGGAACCGCACGTCCTCATCTCCCGTAATCCCACTTTCTGCCACAAATACTTTATCTTCCGGCACATAAGGGCGAAGCCGTCTGGTATGTTCCAAAGAGATCGTAAAATCCTTAAGATTACGGTTATTGACCCCGATGATTCTCGGGTTGATCTTCATCGCTCGTTCCACCTCTGCCTCATCATGTGTCTCAACCAGCACATCAAGTTCAAGTTCTCTTGCCAGCTGATAAAAATCATGCATCTGTGCATCATCGAGAATCGCTGTAATCAGAAGTACCGCATCTGCACCGATCACTTTTGCCTCATAAAACTGATACTCACAGATCATGAAATCTTTCCGCAAAATCGGAAGGCTGGATTTTGCCCGGATTTCTTTTAAATACGCAACATTTCCGTGAAAATGATCTTCCTCTGTCAGACACGAAATGGCATCCACCGATGCATTGTACTCACTGATGCGCTCCATCAGATCAATCTTGCTGGTAATCGTTCCGAGACTCGGGGAAGCTTTCTTAAATTCTCCGATAATCGAAAGTCCCGGTTTCTTTAAATGATTATAAAAACAGTCTGCCTCCCTCGTCTTTGTTTCCTCTGCCATGCGCCGCATTTCTGTTTCCGGAATACGTGCCATGTGCCCGGGAAGCCGTTTTTTCTTATCTTCTACAATTTCATCCAGTATCATATTTTTTCCCCTAATATAAATTGCGATAATCTAACACGTTCCATTTACGAAATTTTCGATGATGCGTTTGCCGTGCTCGGTATAAATGGATTCCGGATGGAACTGTAATCCCACAACCGGATATTTCTTATGGCGCATTGCCATAATCTCTCCGTCATCGGTCCGCGCCAGCACCCGCAGACAATCCGGCAGATCCTTTTCCTGCACTGCCAGGGAATGGTATCTTGCCACACGGATCGGAGAATTGATCCCGGTAAATACACTGCTTCCATCATGTTCAATCAACGACTGCTTTCCATGGAACAATGCCTTGGCATAGGAAACGGTTCCTCCCAGTGCCTCACCGATGCACTGATGCCCCAGACAGATGCCAAGGATCGGTATTTTATCATAAAATTCTCTGACCGCATCGATACAGATACCGGCTTCTTTCGGGCTTTTCGGTCCCGGAGAAAGCACGATGCGCTCCGGCGCAAGGGCTTTGATCTCTTCTATCGTGATCTTGTCATTGCGCACAACTTTGATATCATCATTAAAGATTCCCATATACTGATACAGGTTATAGGTAAACGAATCGTAATTATCAATGAACAGAAACATGGTCTTCTCCTTTCAAAATAACGTCAATAATCTTACCCTTGTTCATGCACTCCTGCCATTCAGCGGACGGATCGGAATCATACACGATGCCGGCTCCCGTCTGCCAGTGGATGCGCCCATCCTTCACCCACATGCTGCGGATGGTGATGCCGGAATCCATGTGAACGCCGTTTTTGTCCAATCCCAGCCATCCGATGCATCCGGCGTACGGTCCGCGCGGCAGAGGCTCTTCCTCCGCCAGGATTTCCATGGCGCGCACCTTGGGGTCTCCGCTATCCGTCCCGGCCGGGAAGGCAGCGCCAAGAATGTCCAAGACGTCCAATCCGTCGTTCACCTGGGCGGTCACGCGGGAAGTCATATGCATCACGTGGGAAAAACGTTCAATCTCCATCAGGCGTTCCAGTTTCACGGAACCGGGCTTGGCGACACGGCCCAGGTCGTTGCGCCCCAGATCCACCAGCATGACATGTTCCGAACATTCCTTCGGATCTTTCAGGAGATCGGCAGCCAGAGCGGCATCCTCCTCGTCATCCCTGCCGCGCCTGCGCGTTCCGGCAATGGGGGAAAGCTGTAGCTTGCCGTCCGTGCAGCGCACCATCAGTTCCGGAGAAGATCCGAACAGCGTCACCTCCGGCAGGCGCATGAAAAACATGTATGGGGAAGGATTAATGCTGCGCATGCGGCGGTACAGCATGAAAGCGTCTCCGTGGAACTCCGCGGAAGCCTGGGAGGAAAGCACCACCTGGATGGCTTCTCCGTCATGCAGCAGCTCCTTGATATGCTCTACCCCCTTCATGTAGGCTGCCTGGTCCGGTGTGCGGGAAACTTCCCCGACGGAAGGTTCCTCCGCCCCATGGAGCGGGGCATGGGACAAATCCCGGTGTTCACCCAGGCTGAGTTGGGTAAGGCGATTGTACAAATGGTCAAAAACAATCACGGTGCCGGCCAGCACCAGGCAGGACTCTGCGGAAGAAGCCGGAATGGCCTGCGCCAGCCTGGGCTGGAACAGGGCGGCGGTTTCATACCCGAAATAGCCGTACAGAGCCCGCGTAATGGGAGCCTGCCTCATATCGTCCCCCACCAGCTCCAGACGCTGCATCAGAGAGCGCAGTCCATCCAGGTAAGGCATGCCTTCCAGCTCCTTCAGGGAAGCCAGACGGTCGTCTTTGATGGAAAGGGAAAGCCTGGCGTCTACACAGGAAACGGTCATCAGATAATCGCAGGCGATGATGCTGTAGCGCCCCCATCTGCCGTCCACTTCCGCGCTTTCCAGTAGAAGTCCGGGAATTTTGTTCTGAGTCAGGCTCAGAAACAGGCTGATAGGGGTCTCCAGATCGGCGCTCAGGCGGCGGCTGCGCTGTTGGAGAGTGATCATTGATGGTGTTTGCATGGATGATGATGTAAGTTGAAAATAAAAAAACTGCTTTGACTCTCGGAGGAATCAAAGCAGTTCTTGAAAAATGGTCATAGCTGAATGCTATTACTGCACCTCGGGATTCCCCCGTCCGGACATGGGTACGCGCCACCAATAGCCGTTGCCATAATAACGGTTCTTGCTAAAAAAGGGCTGTACAGTGCTGAAATGCATCTGCGCGTTTATTACTCCTCTGCCCCTTCTTTGTCAAAAAAACTTTCCGTCAATGGCGAAAAAACCGTATTGGCTTCTCAATCTGCCCAGAGAAGACACGACGCCTCTCCGGCGCTTCCAAACTTCCAAAGGAACCGCCCGCCCCACTCCCACCGGCGGAACGGAGCTGCCAACTGGCGCAACACGTTTCTCTTTTCCTTTTTTACGAATCCAGAATTCCCTTTCCAGAAACCGGTTATTGCAAGCCTTGCCATCGGACTCGAGCCTTCTTCACTCCCCCCGGTTTCCGGCATATCTCTTCACAAAAAGAAAAGGGAGAAAGAACGTCTTAAACATTCGGGGCTGGACACCATCACTTCTTTTTACTGTAGAGCTTGTCATGTTTCTGGCGATGTTTCCCTTTATAAAGGAAATACGTCTTTTCGTCCCTGCCCACGGTGCGGTCAATCAAACCGGGGATGTCTTCTTTTGAATATCCGGCTTCCAGAATAAAATTCTCAACCTTGCCGTATTGACCGGGGAATTCGGAGACAAGCAGTTTCATCAAGGCTTTTTCAAGATGCTTGACTTCGTCTCCAAATACTTCATTTCTCGTCTCGATAAAAGAACGGTGGCTTGAACCTTCACGCATCAGTTTGAGGACTTCCTGAACGGGGAGACGTTTGATTCTTTCTATCTCACGCTTCCGGAATTCCTTTTCCTTGTCGGAAAAGGGAGGGACGGGATTTCCCTGGGCATCCCTCTGGTAGGGATTGGGCTCCTGCGCGTTTTTGTACTGTTTCAGGATGCGCGCGTAATAGGGAAGAAACAGGCGCCGGATGATCTGATTTTTAACGGGTTCCTTGATTTTGTTCGTCTTCCGGACCAGGCCTATATATTTTTCCATGAGGAGGCAGACTCTGGATTTGTGGTGAATATCAGCCCTATCATCGCCCATATCAACATCCGGCTCGATTTCCCGGTACGTTTTGTAAGTAAAAAGGGGAGCCGAGGCTACCAGATAACAATGCCATATTTTCTCTTTCAGCTCGGTATCAATGTTATCCTGTGTCGTCAAACTAAAGGTGAGCGTATGTTTCCTGGCCCCGTTATAGAAGGATTTGAGCCGCATGTCCTTCAGCAAACCGGAGAGTTCCCGAATGGTTGCGGACGGCTGTTTGTACTGGTCGATGCTCGCCGGGCTCTCCAGGGGAGAATCGGAATAGGCCTGATTGCCCTTCCCGATCATCAGGCAGACGGCACATGCGCATAAAGGAGGTAACAGGTTCATTGTTTTTTAATCCTCATTGCTGGTTCTTGTAAAGGTGATGCCGAATTTCTCAACAACCGTTTTTGTGGTATTTTGATCAATGGCTTCAATACGGTATTTTTGATTTGTCGTTCCTAAAAAAATGGAATCCTGTTGCTCGCTGCCTTTCCCTCCCTTTCCCCAATGAATATGGAAGTTGCATACAAACCAAAATTGTTGAGGATTATGTTTGGACCGGCGAATCGTTTCAAGAACTTCCTCAATATTGCGATTGTCCCCTACCATATCATAAAAATTATTTTTATCCTGAATGGGAGCGGCCATGTTGCAGGTTACATGCTCGGCTGCCAGTTCCGGTTGAGGCCGCGGGGGAGTCCCGTTCTTTCCTTCCCACATGAGTCCTCCATCCCGCTCAATCACCTTGACTCCCTTAAAACTGACGTCAGTAGGAAAAAGCGTCACTTTAACAAATCCCCAGACACCGTGTTCCCCCTTGGATATTTTAAAATCGGCCGTATTGGCGGAAAAGCCATCTCCCAGATCCATGTGTCCCTCATATTTTTCCTTCGTTATCTTCTTGGGAATCCTGATATTGACGGTGATTTTAGCTTCTTTGCCTTCATCGGTTTTGGCTGTAATGGTGACGCGGGTATCTTTGGTTAAATCTTTTCTGGCGCTCAGGGCGATCCTTTGTTCACCTTTAAATGACTCATTATCTGTCGGTTGAAATCCGTCTCCCTTGATACTCCAAATAAGTTCCTTGATATCTCCCCTGGGCTTGCCGATCAGAAGAAAGGAGATATTCTCCCCAACTCCTATATTTTTTCTTTTTCTATCGTCTTCCTTGTCCTGTTCACTTCCTCCCTTGATATAATAATCCGCAGAGTACAACTCTGTCTGAGATTTAATCTGGAGGGGGCCGCAGGCTTCCTCTTCCGTCTCCTTCATGTCATCATCCGGGCCATCCGAGACCCACAAGGGAACAACTCCGGAAAAAACTGCCAGAAAGCAGAATAAAAACCGGAAGGAAGAAAAAGCCAGCTGGCCTATTCTGTCAGTCATTTTGTTATTTTTTATACTAACAAAAATAAAATCTGATACAAATAAAAATATGATTTAAAAAATCATACTTACCCCCTCCCCCCCTATTAGGAACAGTCTTTCAGAGAGCCTTTGAAAGAAGCGGAAATTAAAAAACCGCTCCCCAGTGGACGGTTCCCTTCAGCCAGAAAAAAAGGGAGTCCGCCAATCTTGCGGACTCCCTCCGTTTTCCGTGAAAGAATCTTTCTGTTTAGAACAGGGTCACGGCTATATTCACGCCGGCGGTGACGATAGCCACCATGCTCATGAGCTTGATCAGGATGTTCAGGGACGGGCCGGAAGTATCCTTGAACGGGTCACCGACAGTGTCGCCAACGACAGCAGCCTTGTGCTGTTCGCTGCCCTTGCCGCCGTGGTTGCCGCGCTCGATATACTTCTTCGCGTTGTCCCATGCGCCGCCCGCGTTGGACATGAACACAGCCATCGCAAAGCCGGTGACGGACACGCCGCCGAGCAGACCGACAACGCCGGTGGGTCCAAGGATCAGGCCGGTGACGATCGGAACGACAACAGCCAGAATGGCCGGAGCCACCATCTCATGCAGGGCACCCTTGGTGCACAGGCTGACGCAGGCCGCGTAATCGGGGTCTGCCTTGTAGTCCATGATGCCGACGATCTCGCGGAACTGACGGCGCACTTCCACGACGATGGACTGCGCAGCGGTCTGCACAGCGCTCATGGTCAGTGCGGAGAATACGAAGGTGAGCATCGCGCCGATGAACAGGCCGACCAGAACAGACGGGCTCGTCAGCGTGAAGTTCAGGGTCTCAGGCGTGCGGGTCTGCACGATGTTGACATAGGACACGAGCAGTGCCAGAGCCGTCAGGGAAGCAGAGCCGATTGCAAAGCCCTTGCCGGTGGCAGCGGTGGTGTTGCCGAGGGAGTCAAGGGCGTCAGTGCGGTCACGGACCTCTTCCGGAAGGCCGGACATCTCGGCGATGCCGCCGGCATTATCGGCCACAGGGCCATAAGCGTCGGTCGCAAGCGTGATGCCGAGGGTGGAGAGCATACCGACAGCGGCAATGCCGATGCCGTACAGGCCCTGGTTGAACGCAGCGGTGAATGCACCGTTGCTGTCGATGATCGTAGTCGTGCCGCCTGCGCAGAAATAGCTGAGCAGGATCGCAACGGAGACGATCAGGATGGAGGCCATGGTGGACTTCAGACCGAGGGAAATACCGCCGATGATGATCGTGGCGGAGCCGGTCTCGGAGGCTGCAGCCAGCTGCTGCGTGGGCTTGTAGTTGTCGGAGGTGTAGT
>OKVP01000918.1_pt1 | contig 12331 bp, 11 predicted proteins | sample 1604821 | NCBI WGS metagenome assembly OKVP01 (sample SAMN01760946, study PRJEB22395) | human gut metagenome | reverse complement strand
GTCGTATTCGTTTTCCAGAGATTCGGCAGGCCAAGGCATCTTGCGATCACGCTTTGCACCATGCTCCGGTAGAGCTTTCGCACATCGTCGTCATTCTGCGGATATAGTCTTGATTGCAGCAGCACACCGTCCCGATAGCAGAAGACTTGCCGCGTCAGTCTCGGTGCGCGGTAGAACTGCTCTTTGACACCGTCGTCCACCGTGAAGAACACCATGCTCACACCGTCGCCCATATAAGACTGACAGCCGGCCCGCCATCCGCCGTCTGCTAAACAGTGACAGGAATGCCATGCGTTTTTCTTCGCTGACATCTCCAGAAAGTCGCACGGATGGACGGACAATACGCCGGTCTTTGATCCGCACCGGATTGAGCGCGTCAGCCAGCCGCGCGAAAACCGCGTTGTAGGGCTTGACCCGTGCGGTATGGAGCGTATCCCCGTGTCCAAGCTCCCGCTCTGTTTCATATTGGTCGATGCCGAATTTTGCGCACAGCCGGTTGATGATGCGGCTTGCCTTCATGCCAGCGTCGCACTTGATATGTCCGCGGTTCCGGATCACCGGCAGCCGGGATTCATCCGGAACGGTCGCATAATCCGCCGTCGCAGCGTCGAGCGCATCCCGAAATTCTTCCAGCCGTTCGCCGGTCAATCCCGCTTCCTCCGCGAGCGTCAACATTTCAAATTTTGTTTCGTCCACGCAGGCCCGGTCAAGCTGCCGCTGTTCGGATAGATCGAACACAACCGCAAGCTCCTGCTCCCGCCAGTTCGGGTGACGGCGCAGCAGCTCCAGAAGTGGCGTTTTCTGCTGCCGCCACAGGTCGAGGTTTGCCTGCACGCCGTCCGGCGTAAAGGCCAACCTGTATTGGTACATGACGTTGTAAATCGCTTCTGTGATATGATCCATGTTTTCAGTCCTTTCTATGGGAGTGGAAGCGCTGCCGCGCTCCCACTCCGTTTTTGTTATGCCGCTTCCATCAGATCCTCTGTCAGCACATCCACAAGCAGACGACCTGCAAGGTCGCCCGTGTGAATCGTGACCTGATCATTTCGCAGCTGCACCAGTTCTTTGATGCGCAGTTCATGGCTGTCTGCCGCAAGCTGCTTATCTTTCTGCGTCAGCCGCTTGGCAAGCTGCTTCTGCCAGATCTTCAGGAATGCGCGCACCTCGCCAATATCGTCATTCTGGCGATTATACTGGGTGCGGACCTGCCGTACCGTGCCGCCCGGCTCTGCCTCTACGGTATAATAGGGGGTGTCCGGTTCGGCTGTCTTTCTCAGAAACAGCAGATAACTCTCCCTGCGCTCCATACGCTCCCAGTAGACATCGCTGTTGGCAATGCAGTGGCAGAGCTTCCGGCTGTCCATGAAAATATCTTCCAGCTTATCTGGAACCTGAATCTGGAACTGTTTGCCTGTAAACGCAAACTTTTCCCGGATCGCCTGCAGATTCTGTTCTATATGCGGATATGTCTGAAGGAGCTCTCCGGCACGGAGGGTCAACTGCATTTCCTCTCCGCGGGCGGCCAATTCGTCATGCCGCTGCTGAAGTTTGCGTACACGATACACGATGGGGTCGTTTGTGTCATAACCGAAGCGGAACGCCATGGAAAGGTAGTCCCGCCACAGTTCAATGACACGTTCGCTGCTCAAATTCAGTTCCTGCATCTGCCTGTTCAGGTAATGCTGGATCTGCCCATAGCGCATCCGATCTGCAATGAATTGCAGCTGCTGCGGGTCAATATGTTCCTTGCACATCCACTGGATCGCAAAATCTGAGATCGGCGTTCCTGTCTGCTTTTCAAATTGCAGCCATTCCAGAAATGCACGCCCGCCCTGATTCTTCCGCAGCCGTGCAAGTTCCAGTCGGTTCAGGCCGAGTTTTGGTGCAAGACCTCTCTGCACGGGTGTTGTCTGAAAAATTGAACTCAATTTGTAATAATCCTGCGTACATTCCACTGCAAGCCGGAACAGACCGGCTTTTGTCAGCTGCTCCAAATTCGGCATCCTTTTCAGTACGACAAGATATTTTTCCGGGTCTATTTTCATTTTGGTGCGGGTCAACTCCGGCAATCCAGTTTTCTGCAAATATGTTCTTGCGAGATATGGAACCGTTTTCCCGTACACGCGACCGCTTTCATCCGGGTAATATCCCTCGCTGCAGTTGCAGCCTTTGATCCAACGCGATGTGCGCTGCTTATAAACACCCCAGTAAAATGCCTGCACCGGTTTTGCGTCCGCATCAAAGATCGCGCGGCGGAACTCATGGTAAAATGCCTTGATATTCCTGTATTTCTCTTTGTCATAGGTTCGTTCCGCCCAAAATTCCCGGATCACAAAGCCGCCCGGATAAGGCTGCATCAGATACAGGATATTCCGCCCTGTGCGCAGCCGGCCCATCTTGCCGAAGGATTTGAACTGCACCGTTCTTCTGCATCTGGGGCATCTGGCAACCGCATTGTGCTTCGGCTTCCGAATCGGAATCTCGCGGTCGCAATAGCTGCAATAACCGGTTTTGGCACCGCCGCGCCGGTATTGATAGAACATATAATTCTGCTCAATGCCGACCTTGCTGACCCATCTGTCCCAGTCCTTTGGAAGCGGAGGCACAAGCGCCATCGCCGCATCCCACGGATCGGTTTCTTTCTTGTGCCGGGCCAGAAGCTGCTTTTCCCGAATCCCTTCCTGAAACTCCCGGATCGCCGCGATCGCACCCCATTTGGAATGCAGATATTGACCGATCACAGCAGAATCACGGGATGAGATCTGCGCGTCAGAGATGCCAAATCCCTGCTGTGGTAAATTGCGGAGCATCGCGGTACGCCACTTCTTTTCCATAAAGCTGTATGTCAGGAAATCCTGCGCATCATAGTCAAGAAACAGCTCATACACTGGCTTTCTGCCGCCGGCAGCCAGATTTTTTGTCAGATAGATTGCGACCTTCAGAATCCGATCAAATCGCTTGCATCTGGCGTAGTACTCGTGTTCATAGCGCAGTTCTTTTCGGAAATATCCGGTCTGTACCATCGGTTCTTTTTCCGCCTGTTCGAGTATCGCGGTCGTTGCCCGCAGAACAGGCAATTTTTCTAATTCTTTTCGCTTCATTCGTTTATACCGCCTCACATTCTTCAAAATTGTCATCATACCAGGTATCCGGCAGACGCTCCTTGCCGTCGATCACGCACAGCGAAAGATGCTCGATCTTCGGTCCGTTCACAGCTTCTCTGGCAAATGCCAGAATATCTCCGAGCTTGCCCTTTGCGCGCGGGTGCTTGCCGCGCACGACGGCGTAGCCATTCCATGCCTGCGCACGTTCTCTTTTGACATCACAGCCATCTGGCATCTGCGGATGGTCTGCCATATACGCAAGCGCATGCAGGAAAAACTCCTGCGGCTCCAGCTTTCGGAGCACCCAGAGCTGCGTACAGGAGATTCTGGAATCCACTGCATCCTCATCCAGATCGCCGCACGGACGAACCAGATAGTATTCCGAGTTCTGAAAATCCCCATAATAGCGCAGGCAGTCCATTGGATTTGCTGCGCAGTGGAAACCGTTTGCCTGACAATTTGCCTGTTCCGTTACATTCAAGCCCATCTTTAGCTGATGGCCAAGGCAGACCATACCTGGGCACATTCCTTTATAAGCGATCATCCGGCCATGCCTCCCATCAGATCAAACATAGAAAACTGTTCTTCATCGGGTGATTTCTCCGGCTGCGGCATTTGAATGACCTGCTCCGGTTTTGCAGTCTTTGTCTCAGCTTTTGCCTTCTCCTTTTTGGGCTGACGCTTGGATTTGACTGGCGCACCCGGATACGGTTTTGGAACAAACGGTTCCTCCTTGATCTCATCCTCTTCGGCGTTTGCATCCCGGAAATATTCCTCTGCCCAGTCATAACAGGTATCCTCCGGCACATCGCCGCCGTAAATGCCGTTCGGCTGCGGCTCCATGCCGTTATCCTTCATTTCCGCAAGCAGATATTCCCGCGCTTTCCGGTTGATGAATTGCAGACAATGTGCCATACTCTTGCGCGGGTGCATGACCATCCGCGCGAACGCGGGATCGCTGAGGCAGAGCGTCTGCACATACTCGGAAACGCATTCCTTGAGATTCCGCCGCGTCAGGCGCTCGGTTTCCTTTTTCATGCGCTCCATCGACGCTTTGACCAGCTCCGTCTCGCTCATCTGCTCGATTTTTGCAAGCGCAGCCTGTTCAGCAGTACGCTTTTCCGCCTGCTGCCGCTCCCATTCCGCTTTCCGTTTGGTTTCTGCTTCCTCGTGCCGACGGCGCTTTTCTGCTTCCGCTGCCGCAGGATCTTCCTGCTCTGCTTCCGTTTTAGCAACCGGCTCCGCCGCAGGCTCTTTGCCCGGCGCTTCCGCAGCGGCGGCAGCTTTTTTCTGCTCGTGCTGCTGGATCAGCTTTGCCTGCAAGGTCTGCATTTCTGCCGTTTTGGAATCGTGTCCGTCCAATTCTGTCTGCTGGTTTTCCAGATCAAGCTCTGAAAATACGCCCATGATAAAAACTCCTTTCTTGATAGAAAATGGGCGCAGCGGTTCTGCTGCGCCCATCCATGTGTTATACCCGATAGATCAGTGTGCTGAATGCGTCGAAGCAGTAGCACACGAATCCCGGATATTCTGCGGTCTTTCGTTTGATTTTCCTCTGGATCTCAGCGGCATCGCGTTCACTGACGCTGTCTGCGTCCTCCCAGAGCATGGCCGTAAAGCTGGCGCCGTCCTGTACTTCGCGGACGTGCGCGCCGAGGCTGCGGCAGAATGCGCTTAGATTTTCCATCGCAATATTCTCTTTCTGCGGCATACTTCAATACATGAGTTTGGTTTTCCATGACGGGATCGTCAGTAATTCCGCCGCCCGCTTTTCGGCAAGCTCTGCAATATCCAAGTATTCACATGCTTTGTTGGTAACGATCAACGCGCTACCGACGACGTAACGCATCTTTTCGTTTCCTGCCTCCAAGATAATGACGGCATCATCCTCTGCAACACACTGCTGCAGTTTTTCAAGGAATCTGTCAAATGCGGTTTCCTCTAAATCGTCATCCTCATCCGTATCCCGTATTCCCGCAATGCCGCCATAGCAGCCAAAGCCGAACATCGTGCTGCCTCCGTCATCGCGCTTTTCCCATACTTCAATCGTATCCTCAGAGCCATACACCTGCTCCATAAGCGAACGAAATTCCAACTCATTTTTTACATGGAAGTAATTTGTCCGAATCGTACAGCAATAGTTTGCCATAGCACACACTCCTGTCTATATTTTTGTGCTGACCGCTTTCGGCTTGACCTGAATCGTGATCTCGTCGGAACGCAGAATGACATGGTCGATCTTCGCTTCGAGCACCCCCGGCATGGCCGTTTCCGGTATCTCATATAAGCAGCGGAAGCGGCCGATGACCTTCCTGTCCGTCTTCACGACTACGGGAACCTCGTCGCTGAGAACGCCGATCTGATTTGCGAAATCCAGAACCGTAATTTTTCTCATATGCTGTCTCCCTTCATTTTTGTATTGGCCGCGCCAGCAGCGGAGAAAACGCCACTGGCACGAACTGCTTCCTATCCCGATAGTAATACCGCCGCTTTTCCGCGTCGTACAGCTCCAGTACATCGGACGGTGCAACGCAGCGCCCTGGATAGTCTGCGGGCAGCTTGCCGTTATAGCGGTCAAATACACGCTCCAGCACAGCCAGATCCGGTTCATCCTTCGGACAATAGAGCGTTTCATCGCGCACCAGCCGGTACTCGCTCGCGGGCGGCTGCTGAAAGCCTGCCTTGTGGAGCGCGTCGATCCCGGAGAACGCGAACGGTTTCGTTTTCTCCGTGTCCGTAAATTCCAGCTGATAAATGCGGCAGCCGAGTTGCTTACGCTGCGCGTTCAAAAGCTCTGCCAACCGTGCGTTGCCGCCTGGCTGCAAAAAAGCGTGATATTCTTCATCCGGCAAGCCGAGGTATGCCTGCAAGGACACACCATCCGGCTGTGCCTTGTGCCATCGTTCCACGCAGGCGTCTATCTCGGAAACCTCGCACACACCATGCAGATACCGCTCCCGGAACGTCATTGTTTTCGGTGCTTTCCCAGCGTTCTTCCGAAGCGCAAGCTGCCAATCATCTAAACCCTTATAGTTGGGGTTCCATGTCAGCCGGCGGCATTGCAGGCCGTGCTTTCGTGCCATCAGATAGATCTTGGATGCTCCCTTTTCGACGTGAACATTCCGATACTTGTCCATGTCCTGCGCCTCAATGATCTCCTCCGTGCCGTTCTTTTTGAGGAACGCAAACAGCTCATCCAGCTTGGACACGTTGTTCGCTCCGGCGGTCGCCGCAAAGGTGCGGTTCATCAAGGCATGGCAAATGTCAGCCTTGAGTAACCCCTCCGTCACATAGACCACTCTGGAACACGGATCGCCAACAAAGTGGATGGGGCTTTCCGAGGATGTCCCCATCGGTTTGCTGCTCGACGACAACCAGAGATACTTCGTGCCCTCCTTATCGGCGGGCGCGTTTTCCTCCCGGATGGGGATATCCAGCCGGATCTGCGCACCGCAGACAAGTCCGTCTGCGCTTCTGGCCGGGATCAAGATCCCGGCCGTGCGCGTTCCGAAGCGTACTGTCCATCTGCCGTCCTCTGCCATATAAAAGCCGGGGACTCCCTGCAGGGTGCACCCCTGCTTCAAAAGCCGCGCCGTCAGACTCTTGCAGAGATAAGGCGGCGGGGTGCTTTTGAAGCCGAACCGTTCGATCTGGCCGTCCGTCAGACCGCGCACCTCGCGCAGATGCGCACGGTGCTTTGGCGTCAGCGACAGCATGGAAAACAGCATTGAAAGCGTCTGATGGATCGCCTGCCGGGGTGCTCTGGCCGACTGCGCGATTTCTTGCGGCTGCCGGTTCTGGTAGCTCTGGTACTCTGGCGCGTAATCTCCGGTTTGAAGCGCTTCGCAGATCTCCCGATAGGCGTCCGCGTTGCGGATACCGTAGACCTTTGCATAGAGCGCCAGCATCCCGCCGGATTCCTGACAGTAATTACAGTGCCATACGTCCCGTGACGTTTTCAGGTAGAGCTTGCCGCGATGATCGCCGCAAAGCGGGCAGTCCACATACAGAAAATCCGGGCCGCGTCTGCGGATATTGAGCCGCAGCAGCGCTGCAATGTCTGTAATGTGGAACGGAAACTGCGAAGAACCGGCTCTGATAACGGCCACACCCTTTCATCAAAAACTTGGCGCTTCATCCGGCTTTCTGCTGCAGATTGTCCAGCAGAACAGATGCCGCAGCCTTGAGAATATTGTCCGCCTGATCGCAGCCATAGAGATACCATTTCAGGCTTGCCGGCCGGCGCTGCGCGACCTGTTCGAGCGTCCAGCCGCGGCAGGTGCCGATCTGCACCACAACGGTCTTGGCTTCGTCCACCGTCATACGCTGCGTGATCTCGCTGACATCCATATCTGCCGTATAGGACGCGGTCCGCGGCTGTTCTGCAACTTCTTCCACAGCTTCTTCCTGCTGGGGCGGCAGAACATGAAGATCAGGCGCTTCTTCCGCAACAGGCTCAGTCGTTTCCACGACGGGTTGTTCAGTGGATGCAGAATCCGCATCCATTGACGATACTGTTTCTGCGGTCGCTTCTGCCATAACAGGCGCTTTCGCCGCTTCCTCATCTGCTTCTGCGGCATCTGTCTGAACTGGAACTTCCGAACCGAACAACTCGCCGCCGTAGTCGCGGCTCACGTCGCAGAACTGGATACCGAAGCCGGCGTTTTCCAGTGCCATGTTGAGCGCGTCCTCCTGTGCGGCACGGAGAAATTCCCCACCGGGGATATTCTCCCTGCGCTGTTCGGAGGTAAAGCTGGCGGCCGGAACCGGATCGTCCTTGCTGAAATAAACCTGCGCTTCGATAATTGCCAGCTGGTCGCTGATGCGCAGCGGCTTCAAAAGCATTCTCCCGTTCGGGCAGGCCAAACGGAACCAGAGCCGCTTATAGCGGAGATCCAGCTTCCAGACCGGATGCCCGGTTTTGACGGAGATCGTTTTGCGCAGGAGTTTCATCGGGTCAAAGCCCGGCACCTTGCGCAGCTGCTGCACGGCGGCGTTGTTCATCACAGTGGATTTGTTGTCATTCATTTCTTAGAACTCCTTCCATAAATAAAATAAGAGATGACTGCGCAAATTCTGCACATCCATCTCAACTTAACCGGCTTTTTTCAATTTCTGCTCTGTCGCGCCCTGCGGCAGAGCCTTTTGTCTGAATACCTGATTGTACTTTAAGATCCGTTCGGCAAGGCAGGTGTTCCGTTTGACCTTTCTGCCGGAGTGGATCGCCAGAAACAGTGCGCGCTTTTGACCGACCAGAATGACACGTTTTTTTGCGCGTGTCACGGCAGTATAGATCAGATTCTTCGTCAGCAAAATGCGGTGCGCCATTAAAATGGGGATAATGACCGTTTCGTACTCCGATCCCATGGATTTGTGGATCGTAATGGCATACGCCGATTCCAGATCACCGAGCTGCGTTTTGGAATACTCCACGATGCGCCCATCAAAATCCACGCACAGCTTATCGGGTAGGATCTTGCAGATGCTCCCGATATCGCCGTTGAACACACCCTTGAATTTCTGCTTACACGCAGAATCATAACCTTCCAGACTGTAATTATTCTTGGTCTGCATCACACGGTCATGCAGGCGAAAGATACGTTCTCCGAACGCCAGCTCCGGAATCTTTTCCGTATGCGGATTGACCGTCTCCCGGATCAGCGCGTTCAGACCGTTGGAGGACGCGTCTCCGTCCGTCCGATAGGGCGAGATGATCTGAAGCTGTCCAATGGACGTATCCTGCAATTCCCGCAGATAGAGCTCCTGGATCTGCGCCGCGGCTTCTTCCTGATTTTCTGCCTTGACGAACTGAAAATCTGGACCATAGAACAGGCTGCTGTTTTCCTCGTTGATGAATTTGGCGTTGTAGGCGATCAGGCTGTCCTTGGACTGCCTGAAAATCTCATCGAGAACCGTCACCGGCACGATGCCGCTTCCAATCAGCTCCGCGAACACGTTGCCCGCGCCGACGCTCTCCAGCTGATCGACGTCGCCCAACAGCAGGAGTTTCGTGTCCTTCTGTAAGCGCGTAAACAGCTGATGCGCCAGCCACATATCCACCATGGACGCCTCATCCACGATCAGAAAGTCAACCGGCAGCGGCTGATCCTGCTTGTCCTTGCTGCAAAAATCGCCCTGCAAGCCAAGCAGACTGTGCAGCGTCAGTGCATCCAGCATACCGGTGCTCTGTGCCATGCGTCGGCTGGCCTTGCCGGTCGGTGCGGCGAGGACGATGCGGTTTTTGGGGTGCAAAATCCGGTAGACCTCGATGATGGCTTTCAGAACCGTCGTCTTGCCGGTGCCGGGGCCGCCGGTGATGATAGAGAGGTTTCGCTCCATCGCCACCTCAACGCCGCGGCTCTGCCGCTTTGTCAAGTGCAGACCCAGCTTCTGCTTGACCTGTTCCAGCGGGAGCGTCACGTCAATTTTTTCTGTACTCTCCATGAGCATGGCTGCCGCCTTTGCTGCGGTCTCCACCTCCTGCATGAAAATGTGCGGAAGGTATAGTCGCCCGCCATCGGAAACGATCTCGTTGCCTTCTGCCATCTGCTGCAACTTCTGCTCCACCTCTGCGCGCCTGACCTGCATCTGGGGCAGCGGGATCGGCTCGTTGAGAAATTGCATGGATTCGGTGATCAAGGCATTGACCTCCAGATACAGATGCCCGTGCTGCCGCGCGTTTTCCAGCGCGCAGATCATCGCGCCGTGGATACGAACCGGGTCGTGCGGATCGCCGCCAGACTTCCGGATGATCGTATCGACGCGTCGGAATCCAAATCCTGAAATCTCACAGAGCCGGAACGGGCTCTTCCGCAGAATATCCGTACAGGCGGGGCCGAAGTGCTGATAGATCTTCATCGCCGTCACAGGCGTGACCTGAAACGGCGTCAGCAGCTCCATAATATCCCGCATGGCGCGGCTTTCTGCATAGCACGTCTTGATCTCCTCCAGCTTCTGCTCCGTGATGCCGCAGATCTCCAACAGTTTCTCCGGATGATATTCCAGCACATCGAGCGTATCTGTGCCGAACCGCTGGACGATGCTTCTGGCCGTGCTTTCTCCGATGCCTTTGAGCAGACCTGACGAAAGATAGCTCAGAAGTCCTTCCGTTGTCGGCGGCACAAGCTCGTGCCAGTGCTCCGCATGGAGCTGCAGGCCGTACTTGCCCTCTTTCCAGTCTCCCTCGATCTCCAGCTTGACGGAATCCGTCTGCGGCAGTCCATAGCCGACAGCGGTGAACCGAAGCATCCGGTCGCGGAACGTATATTGGGAACGTGCTTCTTCTGGAACAGTTTGGTCGTCCGTGCGCATCCGAAGAATAGTGTATTTGCTGGCTTCATTGAAGTAGATGAGCTTATCATAGGCTGCAATCATTCGTTTTTTCACCTCACTCAAGCGGCGGGCTGCGCCGCGATTTTGATGCTGAACCGTCTGGACTCCGACGTTTCCACAAACTGCTCGTAAATCTCCGGGTAAACCTCCCGCAAGCGAACCAGATTATCCTTGGAGATGCCCTGCCTGCGAATGGGATTGTAGGAGATAACATAGCTTTGTTCACCGTCCGCGCAGGTCGCGCAGTCTTTACCATCCAGTTCGCTGACAAGCAAGCCTTTGAGCTGCTGCATCTGCGTATCCAGCTGTGTGACCTGTTTTGCAAGCGCGTTTTTCTCCTCCTGAAGCTGCAAATACTGGTGGATCTGCGGTAGCTGCAGCGCGCCGAACGCTGCCGGCGGCAAATCTCTTCGGTCAATGCCTTTCCATCTCTGCAAACTCTGCAAGATAAGGTCGCCGCTTTCCGTATAGTCCGGCGGGCATTGCTTCTGGACATTGTTATTCCAGAACGTATCCTCCAGCGCGATCAGCTCCGACTCATAGGCATAGTCCCGGTCCAGATGCCGGATGATGACCTCATCCTCATTGTTTCCATACAGGCAGCAGAAGTAGACCCTGTCCAGATTCATGACTGACATATAATGCCGACCCTGAGATTCGTAGTACACCGGAACGATCTCCTCGCCGTTGTACCACCAGTTTTCTCGGGCGTTATAATTTGTCGTCTTGATCTCCAAAATGGCATTGCTGCCGTCCGGAAGCTCCGCAAGGTAATCCAGGTCTGCCAGCATCCACGGGTACAGAGGATGTTGGAACATGACTTTCCGCTGAAAGATATGCAGTCCGGTTTTCTTTGCGAAAATCCGCGCGACCAAGTCTTCCAGCAGATGCCCCATCTCCAGTGCGACCCAGTTTTCATCCACGTCCGCCTTTACAACGTTCAGCTTGTCATAGTACAGATCCCGTGCTGTCCGCCAGGGCGAAATACCGAGGATCGCAGCAGCGTCGCTGCCGCCGATGCCCCGCCGTCGGTAGGACAGCCATTCTTCGTTGCTCAGATTGCTCGTGTCTACCAACTCCTGCGGCTCATACTTCAGCCACAACACCATTCTTTTCTCCCTTCTTCCACACCCGCAGCCGTACCACACGCTTCCGCTCGTGAACCGCTCTGCGATGATACGCCGCAGACTGCCGCTGCCGTCCTCCGGGACGCCATTTCTTTCTTGTTTTCATTTGGTTACCGCCTTTCATTTTTTGCGAAAACACCAAACCAATCGTCTGCGGCTTTCGCCGGATCTTTTGCCCCAATCCTGCGGCTTGAAAAGCTTGAAATACACAAAGTATTCCTGCGCTTCTCAAGTCTTGTCTTGTGCCAAAATCTCTCGACGAACGCTCTTGCCGATTGATTCGGAGTTTCCGAATATATCCTCAAAGCCTTTCGGCATTTGGGCAAAAAAATAGCGGGAATATCCTGCGGCGCACCCTTTCTGCGTCGCGGTCATTCCCGCAATCTGTGGGCGTTGCGCCCCAAAAAAGAAATCCGGCAGAAGCCTGTCCTGCGGACATGGCAATTCTACCGGAAATCGTAAAAAACTGACAATGCGTGTGCAAGTCGGAATACTCCGAACGCTGCGGCTGTCGTGCCACAAGCGGTATGCACAAATCTCAATTACAAGTCAACTTTACCACAAGATATTGTGGTTGTCAAGGAAACAGCGGCTTACGGCCACGCGGATATCAGTTCTCCCCGAAGATACTCATACTCCGGAAGCTGCTCAAAATACGGCTGCCAGCGGCGCAGGATCTCGGCACGCTCCAACGGGTCTGCTGTTTCTATGGAATGTTCGTTTTCTGTCAGCAGGAGCACATCCAGCGCAATGTCCTCCAGCATGAGT
>OKVP01000914.1_pt1 | contig 12414 bp, 14 predicted proteins | sample 1604821 | NCBI WGS metagenome assembly OKVP01 (sample SAMN01760946, study PRJEB22395) | human gut metagenome | reverse complement strand
GTAGATGATGTATTATAGTAAATATCACCTTTCCCAGTAAGTAACCAGGTAGGGTTTATATCATTATGTATTTCGATAATTTTCGACACCCATAAACTTGATATATCTGTTCCTTTGCTAATGCATCTTGAAATTACTCCATTCGAGCACCCAATAGCTTGTTCAAGTGCCCTTGTACTGATACCTTTTTCTTTAATTTTTCCGATCAGTTCACTCATGGCTTTCCTTTCTCAGAACAAACAAAAATTTTATATTATTATTCCAGAACCGTTTCAGCCGCTTTGGTTCTGTTACGATCCTGTATAACCATTCCAGATTACATTTTACGAAGAATTGCGGAGCTCTCTTTTTCATTCCACTCAGTACATCAAAACTTCCGCCGACGCCGATCAGTACGCCTTTTTTAAAAGACGCCATATGCCTGCGGATCAGGAGTTCCTGCATTGGGGCTCCCAGTGCAATCAGTGAAATATCCGGCTCTTTTTCTGCGATCCGTTCAAGAACCGCATCCTTATCTTTCACATATCCATTTTCATATCCGCATAAATAAATCCCCGGATATTCTCTTTCGATCTTTTTAGCCAGCGTCTCTACCACCTCAGGCTTTGCTCCAAAAAGGAACAGGCTTTTTCGTAATTGGTCTACAATGATGTTTCTTTTTGAGTCGGCTTATCTGTCTGTTTGTTAAAATTCATGTTGTGGTTATGCATTCATGAGTGTGGTGCTAAAGATTTATGGCAGTAGCACATTGCTTTTATACAAATAAAAGTGTACAATAATAACAACTTTGCAAGCAATCCCCTTCAAGGAATCAACTGGAACATGGGTGGAGACTGTACCTGTTAAGCGGAATTGTTTGAATGAATTCAATTCAACATAAAAGACAGTTGCTCATTTGTGAGTAGGAGGAATATATGATGTTTGATTGTGGTTTACAGAATATTTTCCGGCTGAAAAACGGACAGTCCCGTTCCATCAACTGGGAAAACCGGAACGGAGAAAAAGGAAAAGGCGGCATGGCATCCAGCGATCTTGGTCCGTCCAGAAAAGGTTCCCCGTGTATCCCGAAAATAGAAGCAGGAGAGACCGTAACACTTGGTGAGATCCAGGGAGAAGGCATGATTCAGCACATCTGGATCACCGTTACAGACCGTACCAGTGAACGTAACCGTTATGTTCTGCGGGATCTTGTTCTGCGCATGTACTGGGACGATGAAGAATTCCCATCCGTTGAATGCCCGCTTGGCGATTTCTTCTGCTGCGGCTTCGGTGTTTCCTACCAGGTAAACTCAGTCCCGATTGCTGTCAATCCGACCCGTGGTTTCAACAGCTATTTCCCGATGCCGTTCCGTAAAAACGCCCGTATTACCATTGAAAATCAGTGTGATGAGCCGATTCCGGCCTTCTTTTATCAGATCGACTATTGCCTGACAACGGTTCCGGAGGATGCTGCCTATTTCCATGCCCAGTGGCGTCGTCAGCGCATAACGGAAAAGGCAAAAGACTACGTTGTCCTCGACAACATCAAAGGGAAAGGCCAGTACGTTGGAACTTATCTTGCGCTTACCAGCCTCGAACGCTACTGGTACGGAGAAGGTGAGATGAAATTCTACATCGATGGAGACAAGGATTATCCAACCATTTGCGGAACTGGAACAGAAGATTACTTCGGCGGTGCCTGGAGCTTTGCAACACAGCAAAATGGCCAAACCGTTGAAAATCAGTACTGTACTCCGTATCTTGGCTATCCTTACTACTCTAGCCACGATACCTTCCTTCATAATGATTACCACAATGATGATCAGATGCCACAACGCAGCTTCTACCGCTGGCACCTTCTTGATCCTATCCTTTTTGAGAAGGACCTTAAGGTAACTCTGCAGCAGATTGGTGTCAGCCACGGAGGTCTTTTTGAACGTCAGGATGATGTCGCTACCACAGCTTACTGGTACCAGACGCATCCTCATGTACCATTCGCGCCACTCATGTCCAGAAAAGAGCGCTGGCCAAGATGATTTTTGACGCTTTTCCTATTTTATATGTTTCATGACGTTGCATATCGGCTGCAAGAGTCCGTTCCGAACAAATCCGCTTCCAACGAATTTGTCCGGAAAAGGGCTCTTTCTTTTTTTTATATGGTATTCAAAAAGCGATCCGGATTACAGAGGTCCGTCTTTTCACAAACCTTTCACATTTTCCGTCCATTCTTTAAGGTTCCTTTAAAGTTTCCTCATTATACTTAAAGATGTAAAAAACATTTCCGGAAGTAAATCAAACGAAAGGATCAATCGATTATGATGCAAAGCCAACAGATTCCCATGACCTTCCAACGGTATGAAACAAAATACATGCTTTCCCCGATCATGGCCCGCAAGCTTCGCAAGAGCCTTCCGGGTCATCTGCAGATGGATGAATACGGCCTTGATACCATCTGCAGCCTCTATTACGATACCCCGGATCACCAGCTCATCCGCCGTTCGCTGGAAAAACCCGTCTACAAAGAAAAACTGCGACTCCGCAGTTATGGTCCGGCCAAAGAGACCAGCCCCATATACGTAGAACTAAAGAAAAAATATGAAAGAATCGTCTACAAACGCCGCGAGCGCATGATATTATCAGAAGCGGTTCCCTATCTTGCGGGAAAATCAGAACCGGGCTTCGACAGCCAGATTCTCCACGAAATCACCTGGTTTCGCAACTACTACCGGGGGCTTGCTCCCGCTATGTACATCGCCTACGACCGCATCGCCTGCTTCGGCACGGAAGACAGGAACTTTCGTGTTACCTTCGACACCAATATCCGATGGCGTACCGACAATCTGTGTCTTGACGGTCCAACGGAAGGAATCAGGCTTTTAGAACCAGGCTGGTATCTCATGGAGGTGAAAATACCAGGTGCTGTGCCCCTATGGTTCAGTAAAATTCTGGATGATCTTGCAATCTATCCGGCATCATTTTCTAAATACGGCTTTGCCTATCAGATCGAAAATCAGAAAGCATCAGAAGAAAAAGCTTTCATACCATTCACAGATATCCGGCAAACCGTATCAAAAACAGCATTCTGTTAGCTGAATCAGGTAAGTCCTCTGCGGCCATTGCGAAAAGCAAGAAGCAGTGGGTGGACTCACAGCTTGCGAAAAGCCTTTTTCAAACATAATCTGCTTCACAAAAAAGAAAATGTAACTATTCAGAGCCATGCAAAATAGAAGCAACATCGCGATGTAGCGTAAGCGGAATCGAGATGGGGCTCTGAATAGACAAGAAAATAAAAAAATTCTGGGAGGAATTTGCTATGCTTAACACAATATTCAGTTCCGTTTTTACAGAAACAACCGCCGCCTTCACCTTTGGTCAGTTCCTTGCCTGCACAGCAGTGTCTCTGATTCTGGGACTGTTGATCGCTGTTGTTTACAGGTACAAAAGCGAATGCACCAAAAGCTTTGCTGTCACGCTTGTTCTGATGCCTGTGATCGTACAGATGGTGATCATGCTCGTCAATGGAAATCTTGGAACCGGAGTCCCTTGATTATACCAGTGTTTTTGACGATATCTTTGCCAGGTATCTGACCCGTTGCGAGCTTGTACAGGTAAAAACCACGAATATGGGAAGTCTTTTCAAGCTGGAGTATCGCATCGTATTCCGCGAGGAAGGCGAAGAGAAAAACATGATTGACCAGCTCCGCTGCAGAAACGGAAACCTTGAAATCCTGTGCAGTCGTGCGCAGACCGGAAGGGAGGAATTATAATGAATCGAAACAGAAATAAAAACAGAAAAAAAGAGACCGGCGCGGTCGTCAGTCTGCTTCTTGTATCATCGCTGGCCTTCGGCGGATGCGGCACAGCAGTGACATCTTCCAGCTCTGTAAATGCCGAATCTGCCCGTACAGAGTCAACCGGCGAAACATCCGCCGACAACGCGGATACCACATCAGAGAGCACAGATTCGGAAAATGCAATGGAAAGTGCTTCCGATATTAATTTTGACCTGGAACTGACCGAATCCACTATCGACACCGAATTCACAGACCGTGAGAAGAGCGGAAGCTACAAAGCGTCGGAAGCCGTAAAAATTACACTTAATAAGACGACAGCTACCGTCTCCGGCAGCGGAGTCAAAGCAGATGGCAGCACAATTACCATCACGGAAGAAGGCGTTTACATCGTAAGCGGAACACTTGAGGATGGCCAGATTATCGTAGACGCATCCGATTCCGACAAGGTTCAGATCGTACTCGATGGAGTCCATATCAACTGTGAGACGAATGCTGCCATCTACGTTCGCGAAGCGGACAAAGTTTTCATCACGCTTGCTGAAAACAGCAGCAACACGCTTGGCGGTGGAAACGAGTACACTCAGATTGAAGACAACACGGTAGACGGCGTTATCTTCTCCAAATCAGATCTTGTCTGCAACGGGACAGGAAGTCTGACCATCGAGGCAGACTACAAGCACGGGATTGTATCCAAAGATGACCTTGTTATCACTGGTGGAACCTACAAAATCACTGCTGCAGACAACGGGATCACAGCCAAAGATCAGCTTAAAATTCTGAACGGAAGCTTTGACATTGATGCTGCAAACAGTGCGGTCAAAGCGAAGAATACGGATGACGCAGAGCTTGGAAATATCTATATTGCCGGTGGGATTTTTACGATCGAGGCGGAACAGGACGGCTTCCATGCAACCGGCAGCATTGTTGTCGATGACGGAACCATCACCGTAAACTCCGGTGATGACGGTTTCCATGCGGATCTCGACACCGTCATTCATGGCGGAACGATCCTTGTTGAAAAAAGCTACGAAGGACTGGAAGGAAAACGCGTTGTGGTCAATGGTGGTGACATTACCGTAAATGCCAGCGACGATGGCATCAATGCCGCAAATTCCGGCGACGATGGCGCCAACGCCATAAATCCTGGCGCCAATGCTGCCGGTTCCGGTGACGATGACAGCAATGCCGCAAGCTCAAACGACGATAGCAGTGCTGTCGTAAACTCCGGTGATGATGACAGCATATCCGGTGCGGCAGACGGAAAGGAACCTCCGCAAATGCCGCCTGATACAGAAAACGGCAGCGATATGCAGCCATTACAGGACTTCGATTCGGAGAACGCTCCGTCTGACGGAAATGCGCCGCAGGACTTCGATCCGGGGAATGCTCCTTCTGACGGCGATGCTCCACAGATGATGCAGGGAGGCCCCGGCGGCGGGGGAAACTCTGAGTTTTACATTAAAATTGCTGGCGGAACCCTGACCGTATCCGCCGATGGTGATGGTCTTGATTCCAACGGCGGTCTTCTCGTGACCGGCGGAACTACGATCGTGTACGGGCCGACCAGCGATGGTGACAGTGCCCTCGATTACGATGGAAGTGCAATTGTGAGCGGTGGAATCTTGGCTGCCATCGGCAGTGCCGGCATGGTAGAAAGCTTTGACGAAGACTCCACCCAGCCCGTTATCACCTATTACTGTACGGAAACCCAGTCCGCTGACACTACCATCACACTGACAGACAGCGATGGAAGTGCCCTCTTCACGGTTACACCTGAAAAAGCCTACGCCAGCATCGTTTTGACCTGCCCCGAAATGAAACTGGACGCAACGTATACTCTGACTGCCGGTACCGACAACGAAGAGATCACCCTCACGGACATCATCACCACCGCCGGAACCCGGTCTGTTAAAACGATGAGCGATCCCAAAGGTGGAAAAATGCCAAATAACAGCGACAACAAAGGAACTCCGCCTTCAAAACCAAGCGACACGGCTGAGTGAACCGTTATAGTTCATTCAGCACCGGAACATTTGCTGTTCCGGTGCGTAAGAAAGTGATTCTACTCATGATTCTACCGTGGCTGTCTTCCTACTTCCAATTTGCCGTATTCTGTGCTAAAATAACCTCACAAGAAAAGAGGTAGAAAAATCATGTATGATAAACTGACCGAAAACGATATTAAAAAAATGCAGGAAGAAATCGACTACCGCAAACTGGTTGTCCGTCCAAAAGAACTCGAGGCTGTAAAAGAAGCCCGTGCCCAGGGCGATCTCAGCGAAAACTTTGAATACAAAGCTGCCAAACAGGACAAAAACCGCAACGAAAGCCGCATCCGCTATCTGGAAAAAATGATCAAAACCGCCCACGTTATTTCAGATACCTCAAAGGACGACGAAGTCGGCATCAACAATACCGTCCAGGTTTACATCGAAGAAGATGATGAGACAGAAACCTACAAACTTGTCACCACCGTTCGTGGTAATTCTCTCAAAGGATACGTCAGTATCGACTCGCCATTAGGAAAAGCCATTCTGGGTCATAAAGTCGGCGACCGCGTCACTGTAAAAGTAAGCGATGCCTATAGTTATGATCTCATCATCAAATCCATCGAAAACACTGCGGATACCGATGATGAACTCCGCAGCTATTAAAGGACAGAAAGAAAGGAAAATACCAGTCATGGAAAAAATTGCAAGCTTTACGATCGACCATATCAAACTTAAACCAGGCATCTATGTTTCAAGAAAAGATCACGTAGGTGACAGTGTCATCACAACCTTCGATCTGCGCATGACATCTCCAAACGATGAGCCTGTTATGAATACCGCTGAGGTCCACACCATCGAGCATCTTGGCGCAACGTTCCTGCGTAATCACGAAGAGTGGAAAGATAAAACCGTATATTTTGGTCCAATGGGCTGCCGTACAGGATTTTACCTGCTGCTGGCCGGTGATTACAGCTCGAAAGATATCGTTTCACTCGTAATAGAAATGTATGAATTTATCCGCGATTTCAAGGGCGAAGTCCCGGGTGCATCTCCGAAAGACTGCGGAAACTATCTGGATATGAATCTGTCCATGGCAAATTACCTTGGCAAAAAATACCTGGATGAGGTTTTGTACGGAATTGATGAATCCCGTCTCGTCTATCCGGAATAAATTCTAAAAATGGTAACTATTCAGCGCCATGCAATTTCGCATGGCTCTGAATAGTTACAAAAAATGAAAGAAAACAGGGGGAAACAGAGTATGAGAACCATGGAAAACGAAAAACTGCGTGTGCAGATCAGCGATCACGGTGCAGAACTTTGCAGTATCTACGATAAGGAAGCTGACCGTGAGGCAGTCTGGATCGGAGATCCGGCCTTCTGGAACCGCCACGCACCGGTTTTGTTCCCGTTTGTCGGAAAAGTAAACGGTGGATTCTATACCCACAAAGGTATCAAATACCCGATGGGCCAGCATGGCTTTGCACGTGACAAAGAGTTTGCGTGCATGGAAAATACAGAAAATAAAACCGTACATCGTCTGGTATCGACTGATGAGACAAAAAAAGTCTATCCGTTCGACTTTGCTTTTACCGTAACCCAGAAACTTTCAGGCAGAACCGTGACTGTTATCTGGGAGGTAGAAAATACCGGAGAGGAAGACCTTTATTTTTCTGTCGGAGGGCATCCGGCATTTATGATTCCGGAGCAGTACGACATTGTCTTCAACAAAGATCTTCGGAACCATGGCGAGACAGAGCTTGAATATGTTTTGATTGATCCAGAAACAGCAGGTGTTGATGCGGCACATCCACGGAAACTGTCATTAATCAACGGAAAAATCCCATATACCAGAACCCTTTTCGACGAGGATGCTCTGATCTTCGACAATACGCAGGTAGAGCGCGTTGGCGTGGAAGTAGATGGGAAACCGTACGTTACCCTCACCTGTAAAGGCTTCCCAAGCGTTGGTGTATGGTCCAAGCCAAAAGCAGCCGCTCCGTTTGTTTGTCTCGAGCCATGGATCGGCCGCTGTGACAACGTTGGCTTTGATGGTGAATTAAAAGACAAATATGGTGAACAGCACCTGAAGGCAGGAGAAAGTTTTCAGGCAAGCTACACCATCACCATCGGAGAATAAACCAGGTAAAAGAGAAAAAACTCTAAAGTATGGGGAAAAGAACACGTTTCCTATGCTTCGGGGGTTGAAATTTTACGGTTTCTTTACTATAATTAGCATCAAGCCCAAAAACGCATGTGGTTTGGCATGCACAGAAGAAAAAACAGGAGGGAACGTTTTTGAAAAGAGAAACGGTTATCGTACTTGATTTTGGCGGTCAGTACAATCAGTTAATTGCAAGACGTGTACGTGAGTGTAACGTTTACTGTGAGATTTATTCTTACAAAACAGACATTGAAAAGATTAAAGAAATTCAGCCGAAAGGTATTATCTTTACCGGTGGCCCGAACAGCGCATATCTGCCGGATTCCCCGACCTATACAAAAGAAATTTTCGAACTTGGAATTCCAATCCTCGGCATCTGCTACGGATCACAGCTGATGATGCATCTGCTGGGCGGAAAAGTAGAAGTAGCTCCGGTCAGAGAATATGGAAAAATTGAGGTAACCGTAGATACCAGTTCCGCACTGTTCGAAAATGTATCTGAAAAAACAATCTGCTGGATGAGCCACAATGACTATATTTCCAAAGCCGCCCCGGGCTTTGAAATCATTGCCCATACGGAGGACTGTCCGGTAGCAGCCGTTGCAAACGTAGAGAAAAATCTCTATGCAACCCAGTTCCATCCAGAGGTTCTTCATACAAAAGAAGGAAAGAAGATGCTTTCCAACTTTGTATACAATGTATGTAAATGTGCCGGCGACTGGCATATGGACTCCTTCGTAGAAGAATCCATCAAAGCTATTCGAGAAAAAGTTGGCGATGGAAAAGTGCTCTGTGCCCTTTCCGGCGGCGTTGATTCTTCTGTTGCAGCTGTTATGCTTTCAAAAGCAGTTGGCAATCAGCTCACCTGCGTTTTTGTTGACCACGGTCTGCTGCGTAAAAACGAAGGCGATGAGGTAGAGGCTGTATTCGGACCGGAGGGTCCGTATGACCTGAATTTCATCCGTGTTAATGCACAGGAGCGTTTCTATGCAAAATTAAAAGGCGTAGAAGAGCCGGAGAGAAAACGTAAAATCATCGGCGAAGAGTTCATCCGCGTCTTCGAAGAAGAAGCAAAGAAAATTGGTGCTGTAGACTTCCTGGTACAGGGAACCATCTACCCAGACGTTGTAGAGAGTGGTGTCGGCGGAGAATCCACCGTTATCAAATCTCACCATAATGTCGGAGGTCTGCCGGATTACGTAGATTTCAAAGAAATCATCGAGCCACTGCGCAACCTTTTCAAAGATGAAGTAAGAAAAGCCGGTCTTGAACTCGGAATTCCGGAATATCTTGTATTCCGTCAGCCATTCCCAGGTCCGGGTCTTGGTATTCGTATCATCGGTGAAGTAACCGCTGAGAAAGTTAAAATGGTTCAGGATGCCGACGCAATCTGGCGTGAAGAAATTGACAAAGCCGGAATCGCTCACGAAATCGGCCAGTACTTCGCAGCACTGACCAATATGCGTTCTGTCGGAGTCATGGGAGATGAAAGAACGTATGATTATGCTATCGCCCTCCGTGCCGTAACCACTACCGATTTCATGACAGCCGAAAGCGCAGAAATTCCGTGGGATGTCATCGGAAAAACAACGAGCAGAATTGTAAATGAAGTAAAACACATCAATCGCGTTATGTATGATTGCACAGGAAAACCACCGGCAACCATCGAACTTGAATAAGGAAACAGCCAAAAGAAGTCCAGTAAAATCAACGCTTCCAAGCAAATTTGTTTAATGGTTGGCAACGATTTGGCAACATTCAATCCTTATTTAGAAAATAAAATATCTTAGTTATGTATAGAAAAACCTTACTGATTTTCAGAATGAAAACTGAATATCGGTAAGGTTTTTTTGATGTCTATTTTTTCTTCGATTCTTTATCAAGTTCTTTGATGAGCAGATCGCTCAGTTCCTGAGAAGGAACTTTTGCATAATGTCCGGATGTATCAAGTGCCGGATATTGGTATCTCCATTCATCATATTCTTCCCTGCTGATTTCTCCGTTTTCCAGTTTTGCTGACTGTTGCTGCCAGGCATGGAACATATCGAACATGGAAAGATAGGATGGATTGTTTCTGTCAAGACAAAGGCAGAGTTCACCGTCAATGTCTTTGATTTTCAGTCCATACATATCTTCCAATGCAAAAAAGGTATGCATAAGACCAATATAGCTGTCAATGTCCGGGACATTCAAGGCGTGGGTGCTTACACTGAGGATGCCAGCCATTTCCTTTAAGAGGTCAAACTTGGGGATTCTTGCTTCTGCTTCATACTGTGCCATACGCACATCGGAAGTTTTGCCGAGAAAACCAAGCATCTCCCCGAACTGTTTTTGTGTCATGCCTTTTTTATTCCGAAAAAATTTAATACGTTTTCCGATTGCCATTGTATGAATCTCCTTCCAGATGATATAAAACTTTTCTGTTTAAGCTGAGTGTACCACAGATAAAAGAGAATAGCAAGAAAACTTAAACTAAAAAATTTAAGAATTTTTCTGCAAACCTATTGACTTAACTCAAAAAAGTTAGTATAGTACAGATACAGAAACTTAAACAAAATAAGTTAATACAATTAAATGACCATCCGAACTGATACCACTGGAAGAACAGGCGATGACCAAAAGCGAGCGTGCCGAAGGTGGAAATACGACAAAGTACCGAGCAGGGCAACTTGTCAGGAACGGGGGAGGGAGAATGGCGAAGAACAAAGAAAATGAAAAACAAACGAGAGGAGATGAAGTGTATGACGAACAAGAATTTTATGACAGCCCAGGATGTAGCAGACGCTTTAGGCGTATCAAAATCTTATGCCTATAAGCTGGTCAGACAGTTAAATGATGAGATGGAAGCACTTGGCTATATCACTGTCAGGGGCAGAGTGGATGCGAATTACTTTCGTAAAAAAGTATGTTACAGCGAATAAGGGAAAGGAAGTGGTTGAATGGCTGTATACAAAGATAATGCCACAGGAACGTGGCGGGTAGTGTTCCGTTATACCGATTTTACCGGGGAACGGAAACAGACACAGAAAAGAGGGTTTCAGACGAAGCGAGATGCACTGGCGTGGGAGCGAGAACAATTATTAAAGCAGGATTCCAAGCTGGATATGACATTTGCGAGCTTCTATGAAATCTATGCAGAGGATAAAAAGGCAAGGCTGAAGGAAAGCACATGGGAATCCAAGAGCCATGTGATAGAGAAGAAAATTCTTCCCTACTTCGGCAAACGCAAGATTGCAGACATTGAAGCAAAGGATGTAATCGCATGGCAGAATGAGTTGATGAAATACCGGGATGAGAAGGGAAAACCATATTCCGGTGATTATCTGAAAACGATTCATGCACAGCTTACAGCAATCTTCAACCATGCGGTCAATTTTTACAATCTGCCCTATAATCCGGCGAAGCGTGCAGGTTGCATGAAAGTACAGACGAGCAAGGAAGTGGAGTTCTGGACGAAGGAAGAATATCTGAAATTTGCGGAAGTGATGATGGATAAGCCACGCTCCTACTATGCATTTGAAATGCTGTACTGGACAGGTATCCGTTCCGGCGAGCTGCTTGCCCTCTGCCCTTCTGATTTTGATTTCGAGAAGCAGACCGTAAAGATCAGCAAAACGTATCACAGGTCAAAGGGCAGGGACATCATTACTACACCAAAGACTGCGAAAAGCAACCGGACAATCAAGATGCCGAAGTTTCTCTGCGAGGAGATTCAGGAGTATATGAAAATGCTGTATGAAGTGAAGCCGGATGACCGCATTTTTACGGTGACAAAATCTTATCTGGATCATGAGATGCGTCGTGGCGTAAAAGAAGCCGGATTAAAGAAGATTAAGGTTCATGCACTCCGTCATAGTCATGTTTCCCTGTTGATTCACATGGGATTCACTGTGCTTGCCATAGCAGAGCGTATGGGGCATGAAGCAGAGAAAATCACATTGAAATATGCACATCTGTTTCCAACTGTTCAGACGGAAATGGCTGAAAAGCTGGATATGGAACGCATGAAAAAGGAGGATGAGTAGATGGACAGAAAACTTGACAACAGGGGCAGATGGAGAAACAAAACGGTAGCTTTCCGGGTATCTGAGGAAGAAGCAAAGCAGATTGATGTGTGTGTCCGGCTTTCGGGACTGACCAAGCAGGACTATATCACCCGGCGGCTCACCCACAAGGATGTAGTAGTGTACGGCAATCCCAGAGTTTTCAAGGCGCTGCGGAATCAGCTTGCCGAAGTGCTTTTGGAATTGCAGCGCATTGAGACTGGCGGCGCAGTCAATGATGAGCTGCTTGACCTAATTGAAATGATAGCCGATATTCTCGGCGGAATGAAGGAGGAATCTGAATGAACAAAGAAAAAGAAATGACCGCTCCCGATGTATCTGTTGGCGCAGATACGGAGCAGTCATCCCAAAGCCTTACTGACAATAGTTTAACCAATTTTGACCCGAATTTCAAGGGGCTGACGACGATTTATACCGAGAAA
>OKVP01000909.1_pt1 | contig 12458 bp, 10 predicted proteins | sample 1604821 | NCBI WGS metagenome assembly OKVP01 (sample SAMN01760946, study PRJEB22395) | human gut metagenome | reverse complement strand
CTGATTAAAGAAATCGTTGTCCATGAACACATCGACAGCGATAAGACACGACACATTTCTATTGAAATTCATTTTAATCTCAAACCCATCCCGGAGGTGGAACAGGTCACGGCCTGACCTGTTCCCGCCGGGGCGGTTCTAAAAAAATTCCATAAATTTCTTGACACGCCGCCGCCCGCCATCGAGCAGAGTTTTACACCTATTTTGGTATGAAACAGCTTATGAGTGGCGGTGGCATCATCATTGTGGCACAGACGGTAATCCCACAGCTTACCACACTGTTCTCATAATTCATGGGCGGGATCATTGATAAGATTACTGAATTCATAAAGGAACTGTTGCAGGGATGGGTGCTGACAAACTTTGAAACCATGTTTACCGATGTCAATGACAAGGTAGGCACGATTGCAGGGGAGGTCAGCAAAACTCCCAGCACTTGGAACTCCGGTATTTTTGATATGATAAAAACCCTGTCCGACAACGTGATGATTCCCATAGCGGGAATGATCATCAGCTTTGTACTCGTCTATGAGCTTATTTCCATGGTCATTGACAAAAATAACCTGCATGACTTCAATACAGCCATTTTTATCCGCTTTTTTATGAAAGCGTGTATTGCAGTCATGCTTCTTAGCAAGACTTTTGACATTGTAATGGCAGTATTTGATGTGGGAAGCCATATCGTAAATTCTGCCGCATCAGCGATTACCGGAAGTACCAGTATTGATGTTTCAAGTACGCTGCAGACGATGTTCAATGAGCAGTTTTCGGAGATGAGCATAGGCGAGCTGTTAGGACTGGGGATGGAGACCATGATCGTCAGTTTATGTATGAAAATCATGTCAGTCCTTATCACCGTCATTCTTTATGGGCGAATGATTGAAATATATCTTTATGTATCAGTAGCACCTGTTCCCTGTGCAACCGTAACCAACCGGGAATGGGGAACGATAGGAACTAATTATTTTAAGGGACTTTGTGCATTGGCATTTCAGGGCTTTTTTATGATGGTGTGCGTCGCAATCTATGCGGTGCTGGTGGCAGGTGTGGCAGTAGCCGACAACCTGCATACGGCACTCTGGTCGGTGGCAGCATATACTGTGATTTTATGTTTTTCCCTGTTTAAGACAGGTTCGCTGTCAAAATCTATCTGGAATGCGCACTAAGGGAGGAACGACATGGCAATATCTGTGCAGGTGCCAAAAGATTTGTCCGGTATCAAGACAAAAGTGGCACTGAACTTGACAAAGAGACAGATCATCTGTTTCAGCGGTGCGGCAGTAGCCGGGATACCCTTGTATTTTTTAACCAAGGGACTGATCGGAACATCAGCCGCATCACTTCTTATGATGGGAGCAATGCTTCCGTTCTTCTTTTTTGCGATGTATGAGAAAAACGGGTTTCCGGCGGAGAAGATTTTGTATTTTATGCTCCGGCAGAAGATACTCACACCGGGCATAAGACCATACCGGTCAGAGAACTTATACAAGCAGTTGGAAGAAAAAGAAAAATTACGAAGGGAGGTTCGTTATCTTGAAGAAAAAGCAAAAGGCAGAACCGGAAAGCCGCAGAAAAAGCAGTTATAAAGGCAATAGCAGGAACAACAGTAAAAGTGGCGGTCTTACCTTTTCAGAAAAGAAGCGTCTTATACAGTTAAAGCATATTTTATCGGGAAAGAGCATTGAGAAAGAAAAGCCGACTACCGCACAAAGGACGATCACTTTTGAAAAGATGTTCCGTGACGGTATCTGTCAGGTCAGCCACCGTTATTATACAAAGATGGTGGAATTTTTTGATATAAACTATGAGCTTCTGGAAGTGGATGACCAGGCGGACATACTGGCACAGTACAGCAAGCTTATCAATTATTTTGATCCGTCTGTGAGGTTTGAACTGGTGCTTTTCAACAGGCAGGTCAACGAGCAGATGCTTACAGAACAGTTTGACATTCCGTGGCAGGAGGATGATTTTAACGACATCCGTGAGGAATACACGGAGATGTTAAAGAAGCAGGCGGCAAAGGGCAACAACGGTATCATCAAATCAAAATATCTGATTTTTGGTGTAGAAAGCAACGGCTACAAGGAAGCCAAGAGCCGCCTTAACAACATTGAAAAAGATGTAATACGGAACTTAAACAACATAGGAACCCTTGCGAGGGGACTGGACGGAAAGGAAAGACTGCGCATCCTGCATGAATATTTTAATCAGGATACCATGGAGCCTTTCCGTTTTTCATTTAAGGATTTGGCAGAATCCGGTAAGTCGGTCAAGGACTATATTGCACCGCCGGGATTTGATTTCCGCTATCCGAACCGCTTTAAGTCAGGGAATATGTATGGCTGTGTGTCCTATCTGGATATTATCGCACCGAAGTTTACGGACGAGCTGATCAAGCATCTTCTGGATATTGATGCTAATCTTACGATTTCCATGCACATGCAGACGGAAGATCCGGTAAAGGCAATCAAGAAGTTAAAAGCGGTTATTTCCAATATCCAGAAAATGAAGATTGAGGAACAGAAAAAGGCAGTCCGAAGCGGCTACGATATGGATATTCTTCCAACAGACATCGTGACTTATGAAAAGGACACGCTGGAATTTCTCGATGATTTGAATACGAGCAACCAGAAGATGATCAACATGACATTCCTTATTACCTGTTATGGCAGAACCAAGCGGGAACTGGAGAGCTTAATGCAGAGGGTGTCCGGTATTATTCAGCAGGCAAACTGTGACCTCAGATGTTTACAGTATTTACAGGAGCAGGGCCTTATGGCATCTGCACCGATTGGGTGCAATGAAACCGGAATTGAGCGTACCCTTTCCACAAAGAGTACCGCAATCTTAGTACCATTCTGCACACAGGAATTGTTTATGCCTGCACCGGCAATCTATTACGGATTAAATGCACTCAGCAACAACATGATTATGGCAGACCGCAAAAGGCTCCGTACACCAAACGGAGTTATCTTAGGTACTCCCGGAAGTGGTAAGAGTTTTAGTGCAAAGCGTGAGATTTTAAGCTGTTTTCTTATCACAAAGGACGATATTATCATCTGCGATCCGGAGGGAGAGTATTTTGCTCTTGTGGCAGCACTACATGGACAGGTGGTAAAACTTGCCACCAATTCCAAAGACTATCTGAACCCTATGGATATTCAATTGAGCCATAAGGGGGATAAGGAAGCATTAAAACTGAAATCTGATTTTATCATAACATTATGTGACCTGATCGCAGGTGGCAAGGACGGTCTGGAGAACGATGAGAAAGGTATCATCGACGAATGTATCCGTCATATTTATGACAAGTATTTTGAAAATCCGGTGCCGGAAAATATGCCGCTGCTGGAAGATTTATATGATGCCCTGTTAGCACACAAAAATCCAAAGGCGGAGCGTATCGCAAACAGCCTTGTGCTGTATGTGCATGGTTCCCAGAATTACTTCAACCACCATACCAACGTAGACAGCGGCAATCGTATCATGTGCTTTGACATCAGAGATTTGGGAAACCAGTTGAAAGAGCTGGGTATGTTAATCGTGCAGGATGCGGTTTGGAACAGGGTATCGCAGAACAGGGAGCGAAAGATTGCTACCCGTTATTACTGTGATGAGTTCCACCTTCTTCTGAAGGAGAAGCAGACAGCTATTTATTCCGTGGAAATCTGGAAGCGTTTCAGAAAATGGGGCGGTATTCCGACAGGTTTGACGCAGAACGTGGGCGATTTTCTTCGTTCTGAGGAGATTGAAGGTATTTTGGGTAACAGCGATTTTGTGTATCTGTTAAATCAGAATGCCAAAGATCAGGCAATTCTCGCTGATAAACTGGGACTTTCTGATAAGCAGCTTTCCTATGTCACCAACTCCGAGCCGGGAAGTGGTCTGATACTGTTTGACAATGTGGTAATTCCATTTGTAGACAAATATCCGACAGACACCAAGACTTACAGAATTATGAATACCAAGCCGGAGGAATCGGTGCAGAAGGAGGACGCAGTATAAAATGGCAGAAAAAAGACAGAAGAAGCAGGCAGTAAAGGCATTTGAAAAAGAGACATTTTCCAAAGATAAGGAAGTGACTGGAGTAAAACATATAGAACACAGGCAGGACAACACCTTTTCTGTGGAAAACCAGTTTAGTGCCAGCGAGAAGCCTGTGAGCAACCTGCCAAGGGATGCGAACCATGGCAGTCGTACAAGAAATGCAACTTCTGGTCATAGCGTCCAGAAGTCGGAAGCCGAAGCGGAAAAGGCATTCTTAAAGGAAAACAGCTTCATGCAGGACGAACAGACTGATTATGAGACTTCTTCTGACAGCACGATAGAAAACAAGGTTCATGTCAGGGATACCTTCCAACGGTCTGAGGAAAAAGGAAAATATCACAAAGGGCGTGCGAAGTCAGAAAATACAAAGCAGTCCGATTATGGAGATTTCCAGACAAAGGATGCCACATTTTCGCAGGGGCAGGCGGAAGAATTTACCGACAAAAAAGTACAGAAGGCTTTTGATAAGTCGGAAAAGAGTCGTCAGAAGTTGCAGAAAGCAAAGGACAAGATGCCGAAAAAGCGGCAGTATGAGATGAAACGTGTCTTTGATGAACAGAACGGAAAAGCAAAATATATCGTTGTTCCGGTGGATGTGGAGAAGCCATTTAAGCAGGATGGTCTGGGAAAGACTGCGGTTCATAAGCTGCAAACGGAAAATATGTATTTTGTGCATCGTAAGATTGCAGAAACAGAAAAGGACAATTCTGCGGTTGAGGGTGCACACAAGACGGAACAGCGTGCCGAGGACATTTATCACTATATGAAGTATCACCGCAAGAGCAAGGCACAGAGAAAGCGTGACCGCCTAGAGCGATTGCAGAAAAAGCAGGTCACAGCAGATATGAAGCTGGAGTATGAGAAATTCATCAGTGAAAATCCACATCTAAAGGGCAACAGTCCAAAGAAACAGTTACAAAGGCAGCTACAGAAACAGCGCATCAAGCGTGAGTATGCCAAGGCAAGGCGGGCAGGAGCAGAAGCCAAGACTGCAAAGGAAACATTTACAAAGACAGCCAATGCCGCAACCGGGATTGCAAAGAAGTTACAGGAGATTGCCACAAAAAATAAAACACTGATTATCACAGTGGGTATTTTTGCTCTTCTGCTTATTATGATCATGTCGGCATTATCAAGCTGCGGTTCCATGTTTACCGGAACTGTGACAACAACGATGGCAAGCACATATCTTAGCCTTCCGGCAGAGATTGATGCAGCAGATTTATCTTTTACAGAAAAGGAAATGGAGCTGCAAAACAAGATTGACCGGATTGAAACTGATTATCCGGGATATGATGAATACGATTATAACCTTGGTGCAATCGGGCATGATCCGTACACACTGATCAGTTATCTTTCCGCAGTCCATACGGAATTTACTGCCGCAGAAATGGAGAGTGAAATTCAGGAATTATTTGATGCCATGTATTCCCTTACTACTGAGGAAGTGGAGGAGACACGGACAAGGACAGTCACAAAGACCGGAACCAGAATAGTAACAAATCCGGACGGGACTACCCGTACCGAGGAATACGAGTATGAGGAGGAAGAAGAATATACCGTAACAATTCTTCGTGTCACACTTACGGTCACACCGCTTGAGAGCATTGTAGCCGGACGCATGGACAGCGAACAGACGGAAATTTTTGGAGCCTATACGGAGACAAAAGGCGGCTTACAGGTCTTTGCTTCTCCGGTTGATTATTACTGGTATTACTATATCAGCAGTTATTATGGCTACCGGAAAAATCCAAACACCGGAGCCGAGGAGCTTCACAGGGGTGTGGATATAGCGGTGCCGACAGGAACGTTTGTATATGCGGCACATGATGGAACGGTAACAGAAGCAACTTACGATTCCTATTATGGAAATTATGTGGTGATTACGGACAGTAAGGGATATACCACAAAATATGCCCACATGGACAGCTTAAATGTGTCCGCAGGGCAGAGTGTAAAAAAAGGTGACAATATAGGCAAAAGCGGAAATACAGGAAGCAGTACCGGAAGCCACCTTCATATCGAATGTCTGTATAACGGGGAATATTATAACCCGTTATTTTATTTTGAAGCAGGAGAACAGACCATTTATGGAGAAACAACGGGCGGCACCGGAGGAGGAACCAGCAATGTGATACCGCCGGAATCCTATGATGATGCAACCGTACAGACGCTTATGCGTGAAGCAAACAGGTATCTGGGAATGCCATATACTTTTGGCGGCACAGCTCCGGCTAGTTTTGACTGTTCCGGTTTTGTATGCTGGGTATTTTCAAACAGTGGCGTACATAACCTGCCAAGAACCACAGCACAGGGCATTTATGACCAGTGTACTCCGGTATCAGCGGCAGATGCAAAGGCAGGGGACATTATATTTTTTACAGGAACCTATAATGCAGGACGTCCGGTTACACACGTTGGTATCTACTGTGGAAACGGTACGATGGTGCATTGCGGTGATCCAATTCAGTACACATCAATCAATACTTCTTACTGGCAGAGCCATTTCTATGGTTTTGGAAGATTGAATTAGCGAAGGGAGGAATTATTTTTGTCAGTAGAACGAATCAATTCACAGCTTAAAAAGGTCAGAGAGCAGATAGCACAGCTACAGGCAAAGGAAAAAGACCTTGCAGAGCAGAAACAGATGGCGGAGGATGCCGAAGCCATGAAGATCATACGGAAATATAAAATCTCATCCGAGCGATTGCAGATGCTTAATAAGCTCAGTGAGGATGAAGTCAGAAATTTATTACAGAAACGGGAACAGGAAAAGGAGGATTCGACCAATGAAAATGAAGAAGTTATCCGTTAAGGCACTAATGTCCCTGATACTGTCGGCAATACTTTTTTGTATGCCGATTGGGGCATTTTTTGCAAACAGGGCAAATACTGTGGAGGTTCATGCGGAGGATACAGCAGAGCAGAAAACAGAAAGTGCGGCAGAGGAAAGCAGTGCAGAAAGCACAGCGTCCGGTAATGATAACAAGGACAGTTCCGGTAGTGGAGAAAATCACACAGAGCAGTCCACAGAGAATACAACGGAAAATTCCACAGAAGGCACAACCGAGGAAACACAGCCTTCCGCAAAATGCACCTGCAAGGAAAAATGCAGTCAGTATGCGGTGGATGAGGATTGTGAGGTGTGTGCAAAGGATTATAAGGAATGTGCTTATATCAATCCGAGCGTAAAAATTACAATCAATACACCTTCTGGGTGGCATAACGATACCACGAAAGTAACAGTCAAGGTGGAGGATACTATTGTATCCGGCAATTTTACCATTCAGACAGTAAAGGCAAAAGTCGGACAGAATGGAAGCTGGACAGATATTACCGAGGATATGTACATAGAGATTTCCGAGAACAGCACCATTTATGTGCAGGTCACAGACCAGAAGGGCAAGACCTACGAGAAAAACCGTTATATCAAGTGTTTTGATTTTACCAAGCCTACCTTAAATGCGGCAGTCAGCGACGGTCTTTTGAGCATTCAGGCACATGATACGGATTCCGGTATCAAGGCAATCTATGTCAATGGCTATGAGTTTACAGAGCATACGAATGGAGCCTTGAATATCCGTCTGCAACAGTTCGATGCAGGGTATCAGTATTTCACGATTTCTGCCATGGATAATGCAGGAAATACCTCTGAAATCTATAAAACAGCCAATCCGTATTACACCGATCCGGAGAATAAGGACAGCAATGAAAAAGATCCGGCACAGCAGCTCCCGGTGGATGCGTCGGCAACCAAACCTAGCTCTGCAACCGCACAGGTCACAGAACATACAAAAACGGATGTGAATGGAAATACAGTTTCCCAGACAGGCAGTGGAACAACTTCAAGCAGTTCCACAACAGCAAAGCAATCTCCAAGTACGGGAGATACTTCTAAGGATGCAGACCAGAGCAGTGACAGTCAGACTTCTGAAAAAGGCAAGGAATTTTACACAATCCAGACTGCATCCGAGAAAGTATTTTATCTGGTAATTGACCGTGACGGGGAGGATGAAAAGGTGTATTTCCTTACCGAAGTCAGCGAAAATGACCTGTTAAATACCACAACGGATAACAGCGAGACACTTCCGAAAAATTCAGCGGCTTTGGAATCTGCAATCCCTACCAAAGACAGCGCATTATCCAACAATAATGCTGATACCACAGGAGAGAAAAAACAGGGAACGGAAAGTGTTGAGGGCAGTACCGAAGAAAGCACGGAGGATACAAGTAAGCCGAAAGAGGATACCGCAAAAGCAGATGGTTCCGGCTTTACATATATTTTAATAGGCATTGCTGCGGTAGCTGTGATCGGAGTGGTATATGTTGTGAAGTCTAAGAAGAAAAAGGAAAACTTCATTGATGAGGATGAAGATGAGGACGAGCTTGACGAGGACTATGATTATGAGGACGAGGACGAAGCCGAGCAGGATTCAGACGAAGCATTCTTAAATGGTGGCGATGATACAGAATCAGAGGACACAGGCGAGAATGACAGTGAAGATAACAGTGACAACGATAATGATGAAGAAAACGGGGAGGAATAGAGATGGAGCTTGTAATTGCAGAGAAGCCGAGTGTGGCACAGAGCATTGCGGCAGTTCTTGGTGCCACACAGCGTAAGGACGGATATTTGGAAGGCAATGAGTATCTGGTATCATGGTGTGTGGGACATCTGGTAGAACTGGCACAGCCGGAAAGCTATGAGGAAGCATGGAAGAAATGGAGCTATGAGAGCCTTCCAATCATTCCGCAGGAATGGCAGCATGAAGTGAAAAGTGATACGAAAGCACAGTATCAGATTTTGAAAAAACTTATGCATGATGACAGGGTGGATGCAGTCGTGTGTGCTACCGATGCCGGAAGGGAGGGAGAGTTGATCTTCCGCCTGACCTACAACATGGCAGGGTGCAGAAAACCGATGAAGCGGTTATGGATTTCTTCCATGGAGGAAAGTGCTATCCGTGACGGCTTCCATAATCTTCGCCCAGGCAGCGACTATGATAACTTGTATCATTCAGCATTATGCAGGCAGGAAGCAGACTGGCTTGTGGGTATCAATGGGACAAGACTTTTTACGGTATTATATGGTGGCAAGGCATTAAAGGTCGGCAGAGTGCAGACACCGACACTTGCCATGCTGGTAGACCGTGAAAGTAAAATCATGAATTTCAAGAAAGAAGCCTATTATATGGCTCATATCATGGAAAATGGTCTGGATGCTGTATCGGAGCATATCAGTGATAAAACGGAAGCAGAGAGGATTGCAGGAGCCTGTGAAAACGGACAGGCTCTTGTCACTTCTGTGATAAAGGAAGAAAAGTGGGTGGCACCACCGAAACTCTATGACCTTACCACACTCCAGAGGGATGCAAACCGTCTGTTTGGCTTTACTGCCAAGCAGACATTGGAATATACGCAGAGCCTTTATGAGAAAAAGTTAGTAACATATCCGAGAACAGACAGCCAGTACCTTTCCGATGACATGGAGGGAACAGCGAAAAATGTGATTGAAGCAATTTTCAATTCGCTGTTATTTGAGCAGAATATCATGTTCAATCCAGATATTAAAAGAATTTTGAATAGCAAGAAAGTGACAGACCACCATGCAATCATTCCGACCATGGAGATCATCAAACAGGACTTAAAGGTGATTCCTGAGAGTGAAATGAAGATCCTTTCATTATGTGCGAACCGTCTGCTGTGTGCAACCGGGGAGAAGCACATTTATAATTCCACAAAGGCAGAGCTTACCTGCAACGAGATTGTGTTTAAGGTATCCGGTAAGGAAGTATGGAAAAATGGATGGAAGGAATTTGATGATTTCTTCAAAAATTCCTATAAGACCACAGAGGATAAATCAGATGCCGAGGAAGAAAAGAAGCTGCCGGAGCTTCGTGATGGCATGATGATTGCAGTGGAGCAGACAAAGGTTTCCGAGCATTTCACACAGCCACCAAAACATTACACTGAGGACAGCCTGCTGTCCGCCATGGAGCGAGCCGGAGCAGAGGATATGGGCGATGAAGTGGAGAGAAAAGGACTTGGCACACCTGCCACCAGAGCGGATATAATAGAAAAACTGGTAAAAGACGGATTCGTAAAACGTGAGAAAAAGCAGATGATTCCGACAGAGGACGGAATGAAGCTGATCACGATACTTCCGGATGTAGTAAAATCTCCGAAACTGACTGCTGACTGGGAGAATGAGCTTACTCTTGTATCCAAAGGAGAAGTTGCTGCAGAACAGTTTATGTCAGGTATTGAAGCAATGGTAACTGATCTTGTAAAGACCTATCACAGCGTTAGTGATGAACATAAAGCCATGTTTGGCACAGGCAAGGGTGGACAAGAAGCGCTAGGCAAATGCCCGAAGTGTGGTGCTGATGTAGTCAAGGGAAAATTTGGAGCGTACTGTACCGGGAAGTGCGGTATGAATGTCGGCAGGGCACTTGGGGTAACACTTTCCGATTCACAGGTCAAGAGCCTGCTTCAAGGGAAAAAGATACTTGTCAAAGGTCTGAAAGGAAAGAAAGGCAGTTATGATGCGTACCTGATTCCAGAGAGTGTAGAGGAATTTTCCTATACGAAAGATGGTAAAGAAATCATAGGATTCCAGTATAAGTTTAAGATGGAATTTCCACAGAAGAAGGATAAGTAGAAAAAACTTGAAAAACTTTGAAAAACTTTGAAAAACATTTTTTATAATAATTTGTAAGATTTTGTCGAAAACTGTCATGTATATAGTGAAGGGAGAATTTTAGCATGAGTAAGGAAGAAGAAATAGAGATGTTGAAAGAAAAACTTGACTATTATACGTTGGTAGCCACCGATGAGGAATTTGATGCCGAAGAAGTTATAAAAATTGTAAAAAGGCTGGAAGAACTTGAGCCGACAGAAGCACCGGAAAAATCTGTCGCTGAATTTTTGCACGATTTCTGGAAATATTGCGAGGAACGAGAAAGGGAGGAAAAAATACTAGAAGAATTTCGGAAGCAGAAATAGCTGTATCTATGATGAAAAAAGTGTGGTATTATGAGAGAAAGAAATTTGCAAATCGATATTTGTGGAGGTGATCTACATGGCAAAACACGAGTTTGGAATTATGATGGATGCTCCTCAGCAGGGCAAGCGATATGACGAGTATGAGCCGTGGAAATATGCCTGTATTTCTGTTGATGACGCCTATTTGGAAGGCGTTGTCGAAAGGCTTACATCCATTGACTTCTATTGGCATACACTTTCCGTCAAAGGCAAAGGGCTTGCATACTGTGGTGTTACACTTGTTCCACCTTGTTCGCTAAAGGCATTTATTGATGTCATTGCAGATAATTCTGAACTATCCGAACTGAAAAAGCTGTTAGAAAATGCATTAAGCAATAACAAGTGGGTAATTCATTACGGACTCTGATAGAGACAAGTTTGTCGAGCAGGTGAAACTTTCAGTTTGTCGGTGCAACACTAATACCACACATAACTAAAATAACAACACAGCGTCAGAGCGTATGGGAAAACCTGTACGCTCTCTTTTTTTATCAAAAATGGAGGAAAACACATGGAAGAAACAAATGTAACAATGACAGCAGAGGAAATGCAGGGTGAGCCTGCGGCAAAGGAAAATGAGACAAAGGCGGAGAAGTTTATCCGTATTGGCGAGTACCGCATGAATAAGGCGGTGGATGCCATTGGAAGATTGGAGAATCTTGCAAATCGAGGGTCCTATGAATATACACAGGAACAGGTAGACGCTATGTTTCAAGCATTAGAGGGGAGGGTTACGGAAATTAAGGCAAGGTTTACGCCTAAGAAAACGGCTGAGAGTAAGACTTTCAGCTTTGGTACAACAGAATAGGAATGTAACGGGAAATAAAGGAAAGGCAGTCATGTAGTGTATGTGGCTGCCTTTTTGTCGTATCTATGACAGGAAGGAGAACTGTGTGAGAAAATATGATTTTATATCGGCTCTGGCAAAAGAGACAGCAGCCGAGGTTGTCAAAAATCGTGAGGAATGGATGAAATACCTAACTACAGCGGCGAGATTATACAAGTATCCGTTCCGGGAACAGCTTTTAATCTATGCACAAAGACCGGACGCAACAGCGTGTGCTTCCATAGAGCTGTGGAATGAGCGTATGCACTGCTGGGTAAACAAAGGGGCAAAAGGTATCGCACTTTTGGACGAGGATGATGCACATGGAAAGCGTCTGAAATATGTATTTGATGTTTCAGATGTCCATGCGGCAAGGAGAATCGGACGGTATCCGGAACTCTGGGAATTACATGAGGAACATAAGGAAGATGTAATTAAGCGTCTGGAGCAGACTTATGGTGCTACCGATGATAAGAAGCTGTTTGAAGAAAGACTTATGGAGATAGCTGAGAGGATTGCGGCAGATTATTATGAGGAATTG
>OKVP01000904.1_pt1 | contig 12493 bp, 9 predicted proteins | sample 1604821 | NCBI WGS metagenome assembly OKVP01 (sample SAMN01760946, study PRJEB22395) | human gut metagenome | reverse complement strand
GTGATGTATCTGAGCAAGGCCAGTTGATCCACATGAAAGGACCTCTTCCTACATTATTTGTAAATGTAGTAGTAAAATTATTTGTAACCTCACCCCAGACACGTCCACCGGTCATAACGATCTGTACATTTTCCGGTACACTCTTCAGGGCCTGAAGTTCACTGGAACTTCCATTTCCCATATAATCATACGGAACGAACGGAAGTGTCATCTTCATATCAGGGTATTCCTGCTTCACCTCTGCCAGCCAGGTACTCATATCGTTCAGAAGTCTTACTTCATTTGCTGCTCCCGGATTTACAAAGTCATCCGCAAGAATCGCAATCTGACGTACTCCTGCATCAATTACCTGCTTAAACTTTGCTTTCAATTTTGCAAGATCTTCATTATAGTGTGCATCTGTATCAAAGCGGAAGTTATTTCCACTCGGAAATGGATGCAGGGCATACACAAATCTGCACTTGGAAGCATTTCCAGCTTCTGCAAGTGGTCTGATCTTACTCTCTAACTCTTCATCTGTATAGAGTTCATTCCATTTCGTTCTGTGTTTCGGATCATCCTTTGGTGCATAGAAATAAGCATTTAACTTATAGTATCCCCCCCATGTCATCAGATTCACACGATCCTCTGTAGACCATGGATTTCCATAATATCCTTCAATAAATCCACGGCTTACAACATCTGCATAATCTTCAATCGTAAAATTTCTGATCGACAGGCTCTCTGTCTGTGCAAGTACATGATACAGTGTCGTCAGTCCATAAAAACTTGCATCTGTATCTTTTCCCAATACAGCAATCGTATTGTTGTCACTTTTCAGGAAATAGGAATCGGTATGATCAAATAATGAAGTATCTACATGATATCCATCTACGATCTGATCATCTACTGTTCCGTCCGATCCGTAAACTCCTACATAAATGTTCGTTGCACCACTCTTTTCTGCATCTGATTCTGTCACATTCAGACCTTTCAGTTCTGCAGTCTCTTTAAGTCGTGCTTTTGTTGCATCGTCAATATCCTCATCATAAATGACATTGACATTCTTTTTCAGGATGTAGCTTCCATCCTGATACGTCATTTCCTGAGGATTCGGATAAAGCTTATATGTAACTTCTTCCGCTTCCTCAGCCTTTGCCGGTATTGCAGTCATCGGCAGAACCATTGCCACCGCCAGCACTGCTGCAAGTACCTTTTGGACTCTTCTTCCTTTCATGCTTTTTCCTCCCTTGCAAAATTTAATTTTATTTAACTATCAAATAAAATCACGCAAGTATACAAATCTATTATAACATTACAAGATTTTTTTTCCTTGTCATTACCGTTACTATTCTTCCTTATTTTTGTCTAATATGGAACTAAAAATCACCGGATTTTCAGATACTTCTCTTTAAAATCCGGTGGTTTTCTCCATCTTGAAACTATTCTTTTAATATTCAAATACAGCAACGCCATAAGCAGGGAGCGGATATGCAAAAGAATATTTCTGACCGTCGCACTCTTTCTTCACCGGCTTATAGATCTCGGTTCTCTTTTCTCCGGAACCTCCATACTCTTTCTCGTCGCTGTTCAGTACCAGCTTACACTGCCTCTTCGTCGGCACTCCAACCCGGTAATCTTCTCTTGCTACCGGAGTAAAGTTGCACACAAATAAAAGATTCTTTTTCTTTCCCTTTGAATGTCTGACAAAACTGAAGATACTTCTGAAAATATCATCTTTATTGATCCATTCAAATCCGGCCGGATCATTATCCAGCTCATACAGTGCAGGATTCTTCTTATATAAATGCAGAAGATCTCTGTACCAGTTCTGGATCTGCTGATGTGGTTCTTCTGAAAGAAGGAACCAGTCCAGTTCTCTCTCCTCGCTCCACTCACGCAGTTGTGCAAACTCCTGTCCCATAAAAAGAAGCTTCTTTCCCGGATGTCCTGTCATAAATGCATATGCTGCCTTGAGATTGGCATATTTGTCAAAGCCTTCTCCCGGCATCTTATTCAGCATGGAGCATTTCAGATGAACGACTTCATCATGCGAAAGAACAAGGATATAGTTCTCCGAATATGCATACTCCATGGAAAATGTCATCATATGATGTGCATTTTTCCTGAAATACGGATCCAGCTTCATATACTCTGTAAAATCATGCATCCATCCCATATTCCACTTCAGGCTGAATCCCAGTCCGTCATCCTCCGGGTTTCCTGTAACCTTTGGCCATGCAGTGGATTCTTCTGCGATCATCATCGTCCCCGGATTTCTTCCAAGTACAACAGAATTAAGATGCTTGAAAAACTCAATCGCCTCAAGATTCTGATTTCCACCATACTTGTTTGGAACCCACTGTCCGTCCTGCTTTCCATAATCAAGATAAAGCATGGATGCCACTGCATCGACACGCAGTCCGTCCACATGGAAATGCTCGATCCAGAACAATGCATTTGCAATCAGGAAATTCCGTACCTGCGGCTTTTCATAATCAAAGATCTTCGTTCCCCAGTCAGGATGCTCTCCCTTTCTCGGATCTGCATACTCAAAAGTCGGTGTTCCGTCAAAATCAGCCAGTCCGTGAGCATCCTTCGGGAAATGTGCCGGAACCCAGTCAAGAATAACACCTATCTTGTTGCGATGAAGATAATCGATCATATATTTGAAATCTTCTGCTGTTCCGTAGCGGGAAGTCGGTGCATAATAACCGGTTACCTGATAGCCCCAGGAGCCGTCAAACGGGTGCTCTGCAATTCCCATAAGTTCGACATGGGTATAGCCCATTTTCTTTACATAAGCAGCCAGCTCATGTGCCAGTTCGCGATAATTGTAAAATCCCGGATCATCCTCATCCTTTGCTTCATGTTTCTTCCATGAACCGGGATGAACTTCATAAATTGCCATCGGACTCTTTTTCTCATTAAATTCCGGACGGTGTTTCATCCAGGTAGTATCTTTCCATTTATAACTGGAAATATCTGCAATTCTGGATGCTGTTCCCGGACGAAGCTCCGCTTCATTGCCATATGGATCGGCTTTGTAAATTTCCTCACCGTGATAACCGATAATATAAAACTTATAAAGGTCACCGATTTTTGCCTCAGGTATAAAAGTCTCATAGACTCCGATTGGTCCTGTCTTCTGCATCGGGTTCTTCTGAATATCCCATTCATTAAATTCACCCACTACAGAAACAGATCTGGCATTCGGTGCCCACACTGCAAAATAGACACCTTTTTTGCGTCCCCGCATCGTAGGATGCGCTCCGAGCTTTTTATAAATGTCGTAATGGGTTCCCTGTCCGAACAGATACTGATCCAGCTCTGTAAACTGCAACTTCTCTCCCATTCAAACGTACCTCCCTTAATTGTTAATTTGCTACTTTCTGATTCTTCATCGGCATTATGCACATGATTAGCGCCGATCTTTCGTATTTTTATAGACACATTATACCAATCCATATAGTTCCCGTCAATTAAAACAACAAGAAGTCTGTAAGAAAAAAATTACAGAAAACGTAAAAAAAGAGAACTTGTCCGGCAGGAATGTATCTGTACTTCCCTGCCATTCATGTCCTCTTTTGTAAGCTGCTTTATTCCGTATTACTCCTCCGAATAATCGCCTTCATCATAACTTCCGTCATCGTAGGAGCTGTCATCTGAATATCCGTCATCGGAACTTCCATCATCGTAGGAACCATCATCTGAAGATTCATCATCGGCAGAGCCATCGTCAGAACTTCCATCCGATGTATCTGTACTTCCGTCATTAGAAGTATCCGTACCATCTGTGCTTTCATCACCGGATGTATCTGTGGTATTTCCGCTGTATCCTGCAACGATTCCCTTCTGCAGGGAGCTGTCCCAGAAATCAGAATAATTGGCACCCTGTAAGGTAACTCCCTTCGCTGCTGCCAGCTCGCTGACAGTCATCAGCTTATATCCTTTCTGCACAAGTTCCGGAATCATCTTGATTGCCGCCTGTACCGAAGGTTCATGAATATCATGCATCAGAATGATAGAACCATCTGTAAGGTCACCATTCATAACTGCATCATAGTCCTTGTTTACATCCAGATAACTCCAGTCCAGAGAATCCAGTGACCATGTAAAAAACGGTTTACCTACAGTAGAAATGATATCATCACTCCAGTTGCCATAAGGTGCACGTGCCACACTTGCTTTCTGTCCACAGGCTTTTTCCAGTGCTGCATCTGTATCGGAAAACTGTTTTGCCACAGAGTCCATACTCAGATCATAAAGATTCGGGTGATCCCAGGAATGGCTGCCGATCTCACAGCCGATATCCGCCATACGCTGTACTGTGGATTCCCAGCTTCCTACATTCTGTCCAAGCATAAAGAATGTCGCATGTGCATTGTTTTCTTCCAGACAGTCAAGAAGTTCATCAGTGTATTCTCCTGGACCATCATCAAAAGTAAATGCAATTCGTGTCTTATGCTGACTCGGATCATAAGTACCATCATCGTTGAAGTAATAATCATCAAATCCGACTTCCACCCATCCGGTCTTTATGTAACCGTTATCATCAAAGTAATATGTAGAACCATCGATTTCCTGCATACCGCCGGCGAAATATGTACCATCTGCATTCTGATACCATTTACCGTTTTCATCGTCATGCCATCCGGTTGTAAGCTGTGCCGCTTTCGTCAAATCGCTCTGCCCTTTGACCGGCTGGCGTATCGCCGCGTTTGTTTCTGTACTCGTATCTCCTGTATCTGTACTGTCCGAACTGCTGTCAGTAGTTGTGCTGTCTGTCTCTGCCTGTACTTGCTGTGGTTTCTCTGTATTTCCGCCACCGGCTCTGTTAATAACCGGAAGAATGATTCCGCGGATTACAAAAATCAGTACCAAAATGATTGCAACGACATATGCACCCTTTTTCATCATCTGCCGTCGTCTTATCTGCTGTTGCTTTTTGCGCATTCGTTCGCGCAATACCCTCTTATCCATTTACTCCACCTGCTGTATTTTCTTCAACTTATTTTATCTATTTATTATCATAACGCATTTAATTCTGAAATACAATGACAGGTATTTAAATAACTCTCTTTAATTCAAGATTTTCACTTACAAGCAGTAAGTCCGCCTGCTTTCCGATTCGAATAGAACCAACACGGTCAAATATTCCAATACTTCTGGCAGGATTTGCGGTCGCCGCCATAATCGCCTGTTCCAGTGGAATTCCAAATTCTATTGCTTTACACATACATCCATAAAGATTCGTCGCAGAACCGGCTAGCGTACCATCTTTCAGAACTGCTTTTCGATCCTTAACAGTTACTTCCTGTCCGCCAAGCTCATATGTACCATTTTCCATCCCTGTCGCACGCATAGAATCACTGATGAGGATCACACGCTCCGGTCCGAACAGCCGAAATGCTGCGCGGATTGCAGACGGATGAATGTGATATCCGTCGCAGATCAACTCAACCATGCACTCCGGATCATCCATTGCCGCACCGATCAGTCCCGGTGCTCTGTGTCCAAAAGGCTGCATCGCATTGTAAAGATGCGTAACATGATGCGCACCAAGCTTCATTGCTCTTGATGCGCAATCATAATCTGCTGCTGTATGTCCCAGTGAAATGCAGACCTCTTCGTGCATTTCCTTTATAAATTCTTCTGCACCGTCCATATTCGGAGCCAGTGTAACAAGACGCACCAGGCCATCGACATCCTGATTCAGTTCTCTTACAAATGCCGCATCCGGTGCTGCGATCCATTCCTCTACATGTGCACCCTTTTTGGCAGGATCAAGAAACGGTCCCTCCATATTGATGCCGACAACTTTAGCTTCCTCTTCTGTCTGTGCGCCTTTGATTGAAGCAAAGATCTGGCGGAGCCGTTCTTTGGGAAATGTCATCGATGTCGGGCAGTAGGAAGTAATTCCGCAACGTTTTTCGTACTGCAGGATTTTCTTAAGTCCTTCCGGATTTCCATCGGAAAAATCCTCCCCCGCTGCACCGTGACTGTGGATATCCACAAGTCCCGGCAGTACCAGCAGACCTTCTGCATCTATGACTTTTTCGTCATCCTGATATTCGGCTTTGTCTACCAGACGATGATCGTTGATATAAAGTGCCTGTTCCAGAAAGCTTCCATCCTCCTGAAACACCTTTCCGCCTTTTATGATCATTCTTCAGCTACCTCGTCTGTAGCGTCCTCTGCGGCTGCATCTTCGGTATCCACATTATCTTCTGTATCATCGCCCGTATCAATATCCATGGATTCATCATATTCTTCCAGATCATAACCTTCGTCTACCGCATCCGCATCATCACCTGCTACTTCTGTGACATTTGCATTGTCAACGATAAAACGCTCTACACGCAGAAGAGCCAGTGATTCATTGACTTCCTGTTCGCCGTATGTCTCGATCATTTCATCAATGCTTGCAAATCCATATTCTTTAATCAGATCATCTTTTAACTTCTGAGTTTCTTCATCATCAATGCTGAGTCCTTCTGCATCCATGATTCCCTGCACGATCAGATTCTGTTCTACTTTGGACTCTGCATACTGCTGGCATTCTGACTCATAATCTTCCTCTGACATTCCCTGAGATTCCAGGAAATCAGCCATCTCCATACCGGCATCTTTCACATATTTTTCATTGAGTTCCTGATAGGATTTCTTTGCTGCATCAACATCTTCTTTCGGATAATCTTTGATTTCGGAAGCTGCCTGTACTTCATTCCATGCATCACTGTAAAGCTCATAATCTGCGGTCTGCACAGCTGTGTCTTCAAGCTGTGTCTTAACTGCTGCGCGGTATTCATCAACAGTCTTATATTCTGTATTCTCAGCTACCCATTCATCAGTCAGTTCTGCCGGACGGGTAAATTTCTGAAGTGTAACTTTAAATACAACAGCTTTTCCTGCTACGGATTCTTCATAATAATCGTCGGGGAAAGTCAGATCCAGTTCTTTTGTTTCACCGGATTTCATTCCGACAATGCCATCCTCAAATCCATCGATCATCTCACCGTCACCGACCACAAGCTCATAATCTTCTGCAGAACCACCGTCAAATTCTTTGCCGTCAATAGTTCCTGTAAAATTGATCGTTACAGTATCTCCATTTTCTACGGTGCCGTCTTTTACTTCACTACCATTATCTTCCAGATTATAATTGATCTCTGCCTGCACATCATCGTCTGTAACTGGCTGTGAAGTACGGGTAAGTTCCAGTCCCTTATATTCACCTATTGTCACATATTTGGAAACATCTTTGACAGAAACCAGTCTCTTTCCTTCAGAAGAAGCAGCCTCCTTTGTGTCTGTATCGGTGCTGTCTTTCTCTGAATCTTCACTGTCCTTTGTATCAGTTGTTTCTGTGGTCGTTTTTTCTGTATCAGATGATTTGCCGCATGCGGCTGCTGAAACCGCCATACACATAATTAACATTGCAACTACTGCTTTTTTCTTCATAATAAAGCTCCCTTCATTTTAACATCTTTACATTTGAGGTACCGGTGTCGGTCTGGAAGAATCCCATACATCAGCCACATCAAAGAGGTCACTGAGCATTTCCGGATTGTAATACATACGATATCCATCGAGATTTCTTCTTCCCTGACGAAAATACTGGTCTGTGATCTGTACAAAATACTGGCTGGAATCTACATTACAGAAATAATCGTATCCTGCACTCTTATAGTACTGGAATTTCGGGTTATCTGAAGAATATCCCGACCAGTCACCGATATCGGCACCAAATGCAAAGATGATCATATCGGTATCTCCAAGGATCGGTGCAACATAGGATTTCCATTTCTGGTCATCCGTCTTAAGGTCTTCTGCGGAACGCTCCGTTGCATTCATATGTCCCCATGTGTGGCTTGCAAATTCCCATCCTTCTGCCTTCATGGCATCAGCAACTTTTGTCGCATCTGCCACATCCTGATCATAGTCAAAATCCGGATTGTCCTCCAGGAATTTCTTCTGATCATCCTGTAAGTTCTCACCGGTCTTGTAAGCAATATCGGTTCTGTATCCAAGCACTCCGTTGTATCCGGTCATAGCAAGGATTCCCTTGCGTCCATGATAAGAAAAATCCGGATGTTCTTTAATGAAAGTATCCAAAAGCGGTACAAGATCGTAATCACCGACTGATACACTTCCATCTGCTTCGACGTATTCGTTCTTTACCTCTCCATTCTCATCCAGCACCAGTTTCGATGCACAGCCATCACCATCCATGTAGTGATAATAGCTGACATCATCCTGTGAAAGAACAAATGGAATCTTGCCTTCCGGCACCATGATCTTGCCACGGCTCATCGTACCGTCATCATTCACTGTCGCCATATCATGTGGACTTACCAGAACATATCCCTTGTCATACATGATCTGAATAATTTTATTGAACTCACTGACTGTCGTCATTACCTGATTATAATTTCCTGATTTTGAATCACCGTCAAAAGCTCTGCCTGTATCATCAATCAGCGTATGAAAAAAAACATGTGTGATCTGCTCCAGTGGATATTCCACCAGTGTGGATTTGGCAACCTGACATTTTGCTGCAAGATCCATATAATCTTTATTTGTATCAAAATCATCCTGCTGTTTCAGAAGTTTGATTGCTTCATCATAATTGTACTGCTGGTACATCAGCGTTGCCTGATCCAGCACCGAACCCTCACTCTCTGAAGTATCATCTTTCTTATCTGAATCCTTTTTGGCTGCTGAAACAGTCTGCGTAAGTCTGTTTCCGATGTCTGTCGGGAAATAACCTCCGCCTGCCAGAACAGCGGCTGTCAGAACAGCTGTCAGTATTATTGCTCTTTTTTTCATCTCATTGTTCCCCTTTACTTATCATCAGCCCATTGGCGGCACCGGTGTCGGTCTGGCAGGATCAAACACACTCTTTGCATCAAAGAGATCCTCCAGAAGTTCCGGGTTATAATACATACGGTATCCGTCTAAATTTCTTCTCCCCTGACGGAAATACCGATCTCTGATCTGTACAAAATATTTGCTCGAATCTACATTGCAATAATAATTGTATCCCATGCTCTTCAGATATTCAAACTTATCTCCGGAATAATCTTCTGCATCTGTAAGATCCGTTCCAAACGCAAAAATAATGATATCCGTTCCACCAATCAGCGGATCCACGTTATCCTTAAATTTCTGCGTATCTGCCTGCAAAGTCTCCAGTGAAATCTGTCCGATATTCTGATGACCCCATGTATGACTTGCAAACAACCAGCCTTCTTCTTTCATGGCATCGGCAACTTTTTTGGCACCTTCCCGTTCTTTCTCAAGGCTGAAATCCGGGTGACTGTCAAGCCAGTCAACCTTGTTCTGATCAAGGTCATCGGGTCTTGTTTCATAGCTCTGATCCGTACGGTAACCAAGGATGCCATTGTATCCGGTGAGCGCTACAATACCCTTTGCTCCTCTGTAGGAAAAATCCGGATGCTTCTCAACGAAACGGTCGATCAATGGAACCATGTCATAGTCACCAACTGAAATGCTTCCGTCGTCTTCTACATATTCGTTACGCACTTTACCTTCATCATCCACAACGAGCTTTGTTGCAAATCCGTCTCCATCCATATAATGATAATAGCAGACATCATCCTGCGACAGTACAAATGGAATCTTGCCCGGCGGAAGAAGAATCTCTCCCGGTGTCATTGTACCGTCATCGTTCGCCTTAGCCATATCGTAAATACTGACCATGACATAACCCTTTTCATACATGGTCTCCGTGATCTTGTTGAATTCATCGATCGTTGTCATGACCTGATTGTAATCCGCTTCTTTATAATCACCGTCAAAGGCTTTAGACGTATCTTTGATCAGTGTATGATAAAACACATGCGTCACTTCCTCCAACGGCCATGAAGTACAGGAATCTCTGTCTGATTCGTATTCTTTTACCGCATTCTGCATGTCGGTATTGCTCTCGTAATCCGACTGTTTCTTAAGAAGATCGATCGCACTCTGATAATCATACTGCGCGGCCAGAAGCTTCGCCTGCTCCATTGCACTTGGTCCCTGCTGCTCCGCCGGGACTTCCTGTGAATCTTCTTTCTTCTGTGTTTCTTTCGTGGAAGATGCTGACTGTGTACTGCTGTGACGGATAAAACCAGCAATACCATTCACGGCCCCTGCTACTACCACGAGTGTAATAATACCTGTCGCCCCAAGGATCATAATCTTTTTCCTGCGTTCCCTCTTCTGGCGTCTCAGTCTGCGCTGACGGCGTCTCTCCCTCAGCTCACGGTCTATATCATCAGTCATATCCGTATATCCGCCCTCTCGGTCTGTATCTGTATTTTTGTTCTCTGTCTCTTTCATACTAACTCCCTGTATGGTTTATTCTGTAATTCCTAGTATACCCGTAAATCGGTGTATTTTATTACAGCCTGCTGATTTTTACATGTTCCACATATAAGAAATATGTTTCCATTATACCTGTTTGCCCGCTGTATTTCCATATCTTTTCCTGTTCTTCATGGAATTTTCCTGAATTTGTTTGCCTTTTGTAATAAATGATGTTAGAATATATTTCGCATGACATTAGTTTGTAAATTTACATATTGAGGAGGGTATTTATGAGTACACTTACCATCGTCCTTCTTGTAATCCTGATCATCCTGATCGGTGCTCTGATTGCTCTTTATTTCTTTGGAAAGAAAGCTCAGAAGAAACAAGAAGAACAGCAGGCTCAGATTGAAGCAGCAAAACAGACCGTATCTATGCTGATTATCGATAAGAAACGGCTTCCATTAAAAGAATCCGGTCTTCCGCAAATGGTGATCGATCAGGCTCCGAAGCTTATGCGCCGTTCCAAACTTCCGATTGTTAAAGCAAAAGTCGGACCGAAGATCTCCGTACTGATCGCAGACGAAAAAGTCTTTGATCTGATTCCGGTTAAGAAAGAAGTCAAAGCAGAAGTCAGTGGTTTATACATCGTTGGTGTAAAAGGAATCCGTGGTTCCCTTGAGACTCCGGCTCCTAAGAAAAAAGGCTTCTTCGCCAGATTACGTAATAAATAATTTCATACGGATCATAAAGCAAACACCCGAAGGTTCATCCCTCCGGGTGTTCGTTTTTGTAATTACATATCTGTTCTTCAATTTTCATAAAAAGAAAAATCTCCGAGATCTTTTGACTGTGCCTGAACCGTCAGGTAACAGTCTGCCACATGTTCTTCATTCATATCCAGTGCATAATCCACTTTCATTTGAATGCGGTCTTCATCCTCCATGATTTCAAGACCTGTTGCGGCAATTCCCATCTGAAGTGTTCCAAACGGTGTCGAATAAAGAGTCATATTTTTTTTGCCCTGTTCAAACACCATATGTACATTTACCTGCCCCTGCTTACGTACTTCCACACCCTGTGAGGACATTTTAATGTAATTGACTGTCGGCTGTGCCGTATCATCCATCATTTCTTCATAACGAAGATAGTGGCTTCCGTTTCGATAATAATACTGTCCGGGAACAACGATTTCAAGCGGTTCCTGCTCATCCTCCGTATCCATCATCTGAAGTCCCCGTACACGAATAAGTACATCTTTTTTCATTTGTTTCTCCTAATACTTCTCAATGTCGATTTTGCGTGTCATAGTTACATCATAAGGCAGAATGGAATTGGCAAATTCCTTAAATTCATCTGCAAGGTCACTGACATAAAAGCGGTATGGAAACTCTGCCTGCTGCTCTCCGCTACTCAGAAGATCCATTTTCGTTAGAAGGCTCTTTAATTCCAGTGCCGTCTCATATGCCGGATTGACCAGACGGACTTTCTCTCCCATCACTTCCTGAATCGTAGAACGGATCAGCGGATAATGCGTACATCCGAGAATCAGGGTATCTACCTGCTCGTCTTTCATCTCCTGCAGGTAACGAGATGCAACCTCAACCGTAACCGGATCATGCAGCCATCCTTCTTCTACCAGCGGTACAAAAAGCGGACATGCTTTACCTATCACCGTAATCTCCGGATCCAGCCGCTTCAAATAAGATTCATGAATGCCACTTCCCACTGTACCTACAGTACCGATCACACCGACTCTTTTATTTTTTGTCTCTTCTGCTGCCACACGGGCACCTGCCTCGATCACACCGATCACCGGAATATCAAGCTTATCCTGTACTGCTTCCAGTGCAAACGCACTTGCAGTATTACAGGCGATCACGATCGCCTTGACATTCTGTTCTCTCAGAAAATGCACGATCTGACTGGAATAGCGGATGACGGTATCTTTTGATTTGCTTCCATATGGAACCCTTGCAGTATCTCCAAAATATACAATTTTTTCTGAAGGAAGATTTCGCATGATCTCACGTGCTACGGTCAGCCCGCCCACACCGGAATCAAACACACCGACAGGCGCATTCTTATCTATCATATATGTATCTCCATTTCTTAAATAATGTAGTCCGGAAAGCCCTGCGACCATCCGGACTATTTATCATCTTACCACCTCTCAAGGGCTTTCGCAAGCCAGAAGGAA
>OKVP01000894.1_pt1 | contig 12539 bp, 13 predicted proteins | sample 1604821 | NCBI WGS metagenome assembly OKVP01 (sample SAMN01760946, study PRJEB22395) | human gut metagenome | reverse complement strand
AGGATATCGAGGGACATAAACGAGCCATAGCCAAGGAGCTGAGGCGACAGGGCAATGTGGCATTGAGGGGTTGGAGTGCTTTGGGAATGAAGCTGGACCTGATGAACCGCAGTGTCGAGAATTGTGCGAGATTTGCCGCCTATGTTACCTCACGAGAGATGGGTAGAAGCGTAGACCGGAGCGTATATGATGCGAAGGAGATAAGCGTCAACTTCAACAAGAAGGGAAGCGGCGGCACGATGGCTCAAAAGAACAGGACACTATTGGGCAAGATAGGCGCACACACGAGCGGATGGGGCAGACTGCTTTATGTGTTCTGGAATGCCGGAATTCAGGGCATGACCAACTACGGTCGTGCTGCCAAGCGCAATCCGGCAAAGGCCACGGCGGCAGCCACGGCGTTGTTCTCGCTCGGATGGGTGATACCTTTGCTCGCTCAGGCGGGAGGCGGCGACGATGATGACAAGAACGCATACTACAACCTCCCGTCGTACATAAGGAGGAGCAACATCTGCTTCAGAGCAGGGGAGCAGTGGGTGACCATACCGCTGCCTATCGAGTACCGTGCGATATACGGGCTTGGCGAGCTTGCATACGGAGCTATCAGCGGCAACGAGCGTTACAGCGATGACGAGTTGAGTCTTGAGGTAATGGCTCAGTTCTCGCAGCTGCTGCCGATAGACATGCTTGAGGGCGGGGGCGGCTTGTCGCCGTTTATACCGAGTGCCGCGAAGCCGGCTGTTGAGGCTTACGTAATGAACAAGAGCTGGACGGGCTTGCCAATCTATAAGGACACCGGCTATAACAAGGATGATCCGGAGTGGACCAAGGCTTACAAAAATGCCGACCAACACTTGGTGAAGGCATCGCGATGGCTTAACGAGGTGAGCGGAGGCGACGACTTCAAGAAGGGACGCATAGATGTAAATCCTGCAAAGTTGGAATATCTTCTCAACGGCATGTTTGGCGGCATGGTTTCGTTCCCTTCGAAAGTTGTGAAGACGGTAGAAACGATTGGCGGCAGCCGAGAGTTTGAGTGGCGTAACATACCCCTTGCCAACCGTGTTATCAGGTCTGGTGACGAGCGCACGGCCAACCGCAGGCTGAAGAGCGACTATTATAAGTACAAGAAGGAGGCCATGGATGCAAAGCGATTGGCGCGAAAGTATGAGAGCCGGGGCCAGGAAGGCTTTATGGAGTATGCCGAAAAGGCAGACTTCCTGTATAACTCGCCGGAATACCGCAGGGCTCTTGTATTCACCGATTATGAGCCGGATATCAAGGCTCTCGAGCAGTCGATTGATGATGCCGGCGACCCGAATGTGAGGAAGATGCTTGAAACCGACCTTTACAGCACAATGCGCGAGATGGTGAATGAGCTTGACGGAATAGCTCAGGAGTAAAAAGTTAACATGAGAGTGACGCATCGAGGATGTATCTTTGCAACATTAAATGCGTCACTCTTAAAAACTTACATTTATGTCAACCAAAATATTGAGGAAAAGCAAGGTTTGCCCCAAGCGGACAAATGAGGAACTTGACAGTGTAGCTTACAGCCGCCGCACGTTGGGCGACCGCAGAGCTTTCAACATATTGATGGAGGCTCAGGGCTATTGGAATAACATGCAGGAGTTCCGTAAGGACCGCGAACGCAACAAGCGTTACACCTTCGGGAAGCAGTGGAGCGACATAGTGTGTGTCGACGGTAAGAGCATGACAGAGGAGCAGTATATCAAGGAGCAGGGTAACATTCCATTAATAAACAACCATATTCATAGGCTTGTGAAGCAGTTTCTCGGTGTTTACCGCAGCCAATCGAAGGAGCCTACGTGCTATGCCCGCGACAAGGACGAGCAGAAGCTTGGCGAAACTATGACTACCATACTGCAGTGCAACATGCAGCTCAATCAGATGCAGGAGGTCAACGCAAGAATAATGGAGGAGTACCTGATAAGCGGATTGGCGGTGTGCAGGAAGTGGTATGGCTGGCGCAACGACACGCTTGACTGTTGGACCAACTACGTGAATCCGAACAATTTCTTTATCGACAATAACATGCGCGACTTCAGAGGCTGGGATGTGTCGATGATAGGTGAAGTCCATGATGTTGACATTGAAACGCTCTACGGCCTTTTTGCCGAGAGTGAGGATGATGTCGAGAAGATCAAGGATATTTATTCGCCGGCAAACCTGTCGAGATTGGTCAACAACGGTGAAAGCTTCGGTTACAGTCGGAATGAGAACCGCGATTTTCTTTTTACGAGCGATCCGAGCCGCTGCCGTGTCATAGAGGTGTGGCGCAAGGAGAGCAAGCCTCGCTATCGTTGTCATGACTACAACAGCGGCTATGTGTACAAGATAGACATAGAGGACTATGACGAGCTTGTGGAGTCGATAAACAGTGACCGCATAAACCGAGGCAAGGCTGCGGGGATGCCTGAGGATGACATTCCGTTGATAGAGGCTACGTGGTTCATGGACAGCTATTGGTACTTCTATTACCTGTCGCCTTTTGGTGACATACTTAGAGAGGGAGAAACACCCTACGAACACAAGAGTCATCCTTATACATTCAAGGCTTACCCGTTCATAGACGGTGAGATACATAGTTTCGTAAGTGAGGTGATAGACCAACAGCGTTATACCAACAGACTCATAACGCTCTATGACTGGATAATGAGAGCGAGTGCCAAGGGTGTGCTGATGTTTCCTGAGGGGTGTGAACCGGAGGGCATGAGTATGGATGAGATAGCCGATGAGTGGAGTCGTTTCAACGGCGTGGTGTTCTATAAGCCCAAGCCGGGTGTTCCGATGCCTCAGCAGATAGCGAACAACTGCACTCAAATAGGCATCGTGGAGTTGCTGAATCTACAGCTTAGATTTTTTGAGGAGATATCGGGTGTGAACGGTGCGCTGCAGGGCAAGCCTGGTTATGCCGGGACGAGTGCCGCCAAGTATAACCAGGAAACACAGAATGCAACATTGGCGCTTCTTGACATGCTCGACAGCTTCTCGTCGTTTGTAAAGGATGGCGCGTACAAGGATGTCAAGAACATACAACAGTACTACGACACCAAGCAGATTGTGGAGATAGCGGGTCGTGGCGGGTTGCAGATAAACATCGATCCGAAGAAGATAAAGGATGTAGTGTTTGACCTAAGCATAATAGAGAGTACATCGACTCCGGCCTACCGTCAGATGGGCAATGACATATTGATGCAGTTGTGGAATGCACAAGCGATATCGGCGGAGCAGTTGCTTGAATTCGGCGACTTCCCATTCGGCGACGACTTGCTGCAGTCGATACAGAGTCAGAAGGAGCAGCTTGAACAGGGTGTGACCCCCAACGGCATACCACAACAGCTTATGGCGCAGGCACAGCAGGGAGCAAACATGGATGCGGTGAACATGGCGCATAAGGCGCTTGCCGGCTCGGCATAAAAATGTAGATGTTACACCCAATTGTCGGGACGCTTTGCCACATATCCGCTCGATAATGTGACTTCATCAGGCAAAATCGCCTGATTAAAACGAGCTTTGTATTCCGAAAGTTTTCTTATGGCATCGGATGAATTGGACAATGTCACCGAATGTTTCAATGGTGGGAAATATACGAATACTTTGTGTCCCGGTGCGATGTCACGAATGACTTCAATCCGTAATAGAAGTTGAATCCGTCAACGTATACGATTACCTTTTGCTTGTTCATATATTTTAAATAAAAAAACCGCTCAATTGAGCGGTTGGGTCTTGGAATTTCTCGTCCAAGAGGGGCATGTCTTTATTAAGACAATGCAAAATTACAACTAATTGTTCATGGAAACAAATAGTCGACAAACATTTTGTTATGTTTAACAACATAATCAGGCATGTCGAGCATATCGTTTTATGAGCCATGCAATAACAAAAACGACTAACAGCACGGTAGCTCCGATGGCCATGCCGCCGAAGTCCATCTTGGCTTGTTCCCACCGGGAGAGCTTGCGCTCCACGGGGTAAGGGACGCGGATGGTGTCGGACTTTACGGATTCCAGTTGTCGCAGAAGCTCACGTATGGAGTCATTTTTAGACTCCACGAGCTTTTCCAGTTCACTCTCCCGGTGCGAGGCGCGGTAGACTATTTTCTCTCGATCATGCCGGAGCGTGTCGCCTTTGTCGGACAGCACAAGCAGTTCGCGGTAGCTTTGCATGAGCGAATCCACCTGCTGCTCCTTTTGATGCAATCGCTCCGTAAGGGATTTAATTACATTCAGCAGCTCTGAGTTGTCGCCGTGGACATATTCGGTGCGCACGCTTTCCACCGGCACATACTTTGTCGATGTACAGGCCGAGAGCATTAGGGCGAGCGCAAATATCAACAACCATCTCATGGCGCAATTATTTCGCCTCGGTTGTTGCCATCGGCACGGTGGCTCACGTGCACCCATGAGAAATTGCACTCGTCGATAAGCTGGTCGAACGGCAATTTCAAGTCGATTATCATTTGAAACAGGCGGCGGTTAGCCACCTTATCTACGATAGCGTGACCGTCGGCATCCTTGACTATATGGCCCTTGGAGTCACGCACGTAAATACGGATATCCGCCGCCTGCCCGGTCATGTGCTGCGAGGTTTTGGACGCGCCGTTGATATGCCGGTTCAATTCCGGGCAGCGATAGCCGCTTGTGACGGTTATCGGCCGTCCCCACGCCTCGCGCAGTGGGTCGAGCACATTGTCGACGAGAGCTGCCACGTTGCCTTTCAGCTTGTCGGGCAGTGTGTTGTCGATGGCATAGCGTGTAGCGGTTGCCGAGCGTTCAAATTCCGTAAAGGTAAAGTACTTCATGATTTAGGGTTGATTGTTTTCATTGCTTGCAATATGTCTTTAAGATTCTCAACGCCACCGACGAGGTTGGCAATCTCCTGAAGAGCTTCGGGTATTTTGGCGGTGTGACATCGGCGGCGTTTTGCGTGTTCCAACATCGATTTGACTTCGATTACGCAGATGGCGGCAGTCACCACTATCGAAAGGTAGGGCCAATAGTAGAAGTCGAACAGGGTGCCTATAAGGCCGAAGATAAACACGAGTATTTGCGCGAGCCAATACCAACATTGCTTCTCGATTGACTTTCGGAATCGGTGGGAGCGCAGCGGTTCTTTCAGCTTCTTGGCTGTGCAGGTGCCTGATATGAAGTCGGCGACTACAAAACAAGGGGTGAGGTGAAAGAGAACGAAGCAAACGAAGATGTGCCTGAAGAGATGCCCGACATCATAGCCGGACATCCCTAAACGGATTGCATCGATTATATATTCCATTGCAAAATTTTAGTTGGTTGTTAACAAAAGTTGGCGGCAAGGAGCCCGAGGCACTCGCGCTTTGACCACTCGTATTTTCCGGTGCGCGGATGAGCGACGGCGAGGGTGATTGTTCCCTCGGTGCCTACACATCGGAGGATGCCTTGAAGCTCGGTCGATGTAAGCCCCGAAGGCTCGTCAACCTCGTCGGCGGCGTGCTTCATGCGTAAATCCATTTCGGCCTGCTTGAGGTCGGCGAAGGCGGCATAGAAAGCCTCGCGATCGTCGCGCTCTCGCAGCTCTTCGGCTCGTTTGATTTGCTCGTCCGATGGCATTGCAGGTCGCGGGATTTCGTTACCGTCAGCGTCCTTTTGGCCCTCCTGCCAATTATCATGTTCGGCCATCTGCGCCTCGATTCGCTCCATATCGGCGAACTCTTGCGCCTTCTCGTCGAAGTCCTTGTATTTCTCATCTTTTTCTTTTAAGGCTTTTACAGCGTCGGAAATGAGCGCATTGAAGCTCTCCGTAATTTTGATGTACTTAGCCGATAGAAGCAGCACGGCTGCAATCGAGGGATAATCGGAATATTCTGACAATCAGATAGATAGGCGATAAGCCCTTGATAAAAAAGGGGTTATCGCCTATTTTTTACGTACATAACGACACATCCCATGTGCAGTATGAACGGAAAAACTTAGAAAATACTAAGAAAATTTAGGATCCCTACTTAGAAAGAAACTTAGAAAAGAAAATTTTGTAAATCAAATAATTAGATTATGGCTACACTTAGACTGGTTGTACAAAAGAAGAGAAAGGACGGTTATTGGCCTGTCTACATCAGGGTCGTGCATAGGGGAAAACCGAGTTTCATGCCCACGGGAAAGGTTGTTAATGACAAGGGGCTTACTAAATCGAGGGAAATCAAGGATACTTTCGTCCTGTCGCTTTTGATGCCTCGAATTGTGGAATACACGGAAGCTTTGAATAGGGTTGATGTGACGAACTGGAGCGTGCAGGAGGTGGTGAACTTCCTGAAGACGGGTACGGAGGATATCAGTTTTTCGGAGTATGCACGGAGGCACGCTGACAGGATGGTTGACGAGGGGCATGTGCGTAATGCGAGAAACTATGTGCTTGCGCTTCAACACTTGGAGCGGTTCTTGGGAACGACTGATGTGAAGTTCAGCGCGCTGACATCGGCGGTGATCGAGAAGTGGATACGCTCGCTGTCGCAGACAAGCAGGGCTAAGGAGATGTACCCGGTGTGTTTGCGGCAAGTGTTCCGCGCCGCGCTGTTGGACTACAACGACTACGACAAAGGGGTGATGAGGATTAAGACCAATCCGTGGATGAGGATTCGCATCCCTCGGGCTGACAGGCCGGAAAAACTTGCGATTACCCCCGAGGAGGCGAGGGCTTTTTTTGCTGCGCCGCTGCCTCCGACGAAAGTAGTTGCTCCGCTTAGCGAGGTGGGCCGTGACACGGCGATGCTTGTGTTGTGCCTGGCGGGCATCAATACGGTTGACTTGTACAACATGCGCAAGAGTGATTACCATGAGGGAATCTTGCATTACAAGCGGTCGAAGACACGAGGAAGCCGCTCGGATGAGGCTTATATCGAGATGAGGGTGCCGCCTATCTTACAGCCGCTGATGGAGAAGTATGCCACGGAGGATGATGACGACAGGTTGTTTTCGTTTCACAATCGGTTCTCGACTTCAGACAGCTTCGGCAGCGGTGCTAACACGGGAATTAAACAGATTTGTGAGAGCATGGGCATAACGGGTGATAGCCGGTATTGCGTGTATACGTTCAGGCACACTTGGGGGACTGTTGCACAGAATGACTGCGGGGCGACGATTGCCGAGGTTGCCTTTGCGATGAACCACAGTGACGGACATAACGTGACGCGTGGTTACATTAGGCCTGATTTTTCGCCGGCGTGGGAGCTGAATGAAAAGGTGGTTGATTTTATATTTTTCACAAACAATCCGAGCAGCCGGCATCGTGTGGACGAGGGGCCGGGTCTATTCCGCTTCTCGCCCAAGCAGATGATACATGCCGGCATTTATTTTAAGGGCGAGCTGCTGGGCGAGATTCAGGACATTGGCTACGGCAATGTTGACGAGGTGATAGGCAAGTTGCTTGTTTTTGTTCCCGAGTCGATACCGAATCGCTCGAACGTGCAGATAAAAATCGAAATCGTGGACAAGGGGCAGGTTGCGTTTTTCGAGCGGATGAAGGGTGTGAGCTTTTGAAAATTTCGCGCACCCCCCCCCTTTTCCCTTTTTGACTTTTTAGACCGATAGAGCTCTTTAGTGCGCACTGTCGGTTTTTTTTATTTGAAAAATTTTTTTTAATATTTTTATTGTCGGCGGCGTTGGCGGTCTTTCTTTTTTTCTTCTTGTCTTCTTCTTCTTTATTTCTTTAGGAATATATATGAATATATATATTCTTTTTATTTGTGTACCAAATGCGGAGTTTATTGCCTTTCTTGCGTAATTATGCGGAGGAAATAGCTATTCTTGCGTAATTAATTGCCTTTCTTGCGTAATTATGCGGAGGAAATAGCTATTCTTGCGTAATTAATAGTGTGTCGACAATTGTTAAAATTGTGTTAAAAACAGGCGTTTTTACCCATTTTTTGGCTCTAAAATTGATAATTGTGAATAAAAACGGAGGAAATGGCGATAAATTCCGCATTTATTGGATAAATGCGGAGGGAATACGCAAGAATGATAATAAACTCCGCATTTATTGCTATTCTTGCGTAATTAACGGTGATAAATGCGGAGGAAATGGCTATTCTTGTGCAATTAATGGTGATAAATGCGGAGGGAATACGCATTAATGATAATAAACTTCGCATTTATTGCTATTCTTGCGTAATTAACGGCGATAAATGCGGAGAAAATAATTGCGAAAAAAAGTAGATGAAGTAGATGAAGGGGATGTTACGGCTAACGCTGTTTGGCGATGTGTTTACCGATATTTCTCTTATCAAATCATGCGGTCGACGAACTCACGAAATTCTCTTTTGTCGGTAAATGTGAAGTTATGGCCGGCGTTTCTGACGAAAGCCACGAAGTCGTCGTTGGCCGGACAGGCTACTTCCTCGGTAGAGGCGAAGAGTTGCCATACGGGAACATTGAGGGCTTGTGCTATTTTTTCAAGCGTTTCCGGCGATGGGAACACTTTTCCGTTTAGCCAATAGCTGACTGTCGCTTTAGACACTCCCACATTTTCTGCAAGGACAATTGATGAAACGCCCTTTGCTTTCATAAGCTCTTTTAAATGTAAAATCATGTTTTATTTATTAGTGGTGCAAAGATACAATATTGTTTGAATATAAGCCGAAATAATAAAACGCCATTTTATTAATTAATGTTAATAATAAAATAATATTTTATTTTTATCTTGCGTAAAATAAAATGTTGTTTTATCTTTGTGCCATAAAAGTTAATAATCACTTAAACGACAATCAAAAAATAACCGTTATGAGAACTAGAAAGGTTGTACTTGTGGAGCCTATGCATGGCGAGCGAATCGACGACACTTATGTGGTGTTTGAGATACACGGCGACTCGATGGCGCCGACACTTCTGTCGCACGCCCGCATTCTTTGCAAGGAGATTCCGGAGCAGCGCTGGCAATATGCCGAGGGTGTGGTTGTTATATCCTATCGCGACAAGGTGGTTGTAAAGCGCATAGCCGTTAACGACATTTTGGGAAATTCGATGATAACATTGAAGTCGGATAACCCGGACTATGGCTCGGAGGATGTGCAGCTGTCGGACATCCACTGCATATACAAGGCAAAGAGAATTGTTTCACAGGATATAGTCTAATAAACGAGAGAATCTAAACGACAATCAAAATGAACACTTACAAAGAAGTAACAAATGACAGAGGTGTTGCAGAACGCAGTTGTGCATCCGACAATATGGCGACATACATAACCACGAGTGCCTACGCTCACTACCTGATCAACGCTTTTGTGCGCAAATATGACCGCATGCCGTCATCGCGGTGGTACAACAGGCATTTCAAGTTTGAGAGGGTGAATTATCGGCGAAAGTCTTGAGGATAATTACAAAAGATTATCAATCATGGCGACGAACTTGCGAATCTGAATTGATTGGTTTTTTATAGGAACAGGATAGCCCGAAGCAAAAGCCCCGGGCTATCCTGTTTGTGGGCGGGGGTTAGGAGGCGGAGGAGTCGTCGTCGACGAGCTGTGAGAGGCGGTTGGCGATGGTCTTTGAGGTGTCGTCGACGGTCATGTCCATGTCGACTGACTTCATTTCGGGAGTGTGGAATTTCAGTAGTTTGAGCTCGGCTGTGACGCGATCGGCGGGCGATAGCTCGGCGATGTCGAGGTCGAAGTCGGATGCGACGAAGTTGTTTCCGTTGTCGTCGGTGCGTGGACGGGCGGTGAAGTAGTCGATGGAGTGGGTGCGCAGATAGCCTTTGAGTGGATTTTTTTTGTTGGGCGTGCCGGCTACGCGGCCGCCTGTTTTTCGTCCAAGTGCCATTGTCGTATACGTGTGGTTAAAGTTAAAAGATTGATACAAAGTTAATGACTTAACTTAGCACATTGATTATAACTTTAACCGTAAACTACAATGATTGGTGCAGGAATAGGCCTCGGATTGACAGCTATAGGAGGCATATTTGGCGGTATGAAAGCGTCGAAGGCGATGCGGCAGGTGCGTGACAGCCTTAACGAGCAGCGTCAACGCAACGCTGACTGGTATAACCGCCGGTACAACGAGGATGCAACGCAGCGTACTGACGCTCAGGCTATACTCGCGAAAACAGAGGAGTCGATAAGGAATCGTAACCGCCAGGCGGCGGGCGCACAGGCGGTGATGGGCGGCACCGAGGAGGCTGTTGCTGCGGCCAAGGAGGCCAACAACCGCGCTCTTGTGGATGCCACGACGACGATAGCGGCCAATGCGGAACGCCGCAAGGACATGATCGAGTCGCAGTATCATGCGAAGGATGATGCTTTGCAGCAGCAGATTAACGACCTTAATGTCAATAAGAGCCATGAGGTGTCGCAGGCCGTGGGTGGTGTGTCGTCGACGGGTACAAACATTGCAGGATTGTTTTAGCCATGACGACGAGAGATAGGATTTTGGGCAACGAGGTGCAGCAGCCGGTTGCCCGACAGGATGCCAGCGACTCGACGGGTGCCGACGGGGTGCAGCGTGTTGCTGTGCCTAACGGTGGACTGGATGTGAAGCCAAGGACGGTGTCGGTGGAGCCGACACCTAAGCCGGATGTGTTGAAGCCCAAGGAGCAGGGGGTGTCGACGGCGGTTGCCGGGGAGCCTCGGCGACTGAGTTACGTGCAGATGTATGAGATGATGAATCGCGGTAACCGTCCGGAAACACCAGAGGAGAAGGCGGCACGCGAGAAGCGCGAGAAGCGCGAGGCTGTGTTGTCGGCCGTGGGTGACGGCATATCGGCATTGTCGAACCTGTTTTTTACGACCAAGGGCGCGCCTAACAGCTATGACCCAAGAAGCAGCATGTCGGCTGCGGCGAGGGCTCGTTGGGATAAGCTTAAGGCTGAGCGTGAGGCCAACTTGAGGATATACAACGAGGGATACATGCGTGCAACGGCGAGGGACCGTCAGGATGAAAAGGAAGAGAGAAACTGGCGACACACACTTGAGCGTGAGCGGATTGCCGACCACCGTTATGAGATTAAGGAGGCGCGTGACGCTGCTTTGGCCGCTCTTAACGAGAAACTTAAGGGGCATCAGATTACTGCGGCCGAGTACAAGGCAGAGCAGGAGAGGATAGCTGCCGGCTATGCCGAGGCGTACGAGCAGTCGCGAATAGGTAAAAACATAGCTGCTGCGACTGCATCGGTGGCGCGTGCCGATGCTGAGGGACGGCGAAATGCCAAGGAGTTTTCGGCTTGGGACGAGAACGGCAAGGAGCACAAGTTCAGCACGAGGGATGCGGCCATCGACTTTGCGAAGCAGCATGGTACATATCAGTCAGAGGTAATAAACACGAGTGAAACACATACTAACACCGCTGTGGGCCGAAAGAACGAAGAGGGCAAGGTGGTGATACCTGACAAGGTTGAGATCAATGCGAAGAAGGAAACCAAACCGGGTATAGGCTACGGCAAGCGTCCGGATGGTAAGGGTGACAAGCCCAAGAAATCGGCTAAGAGCAATTTCAGCATTCACAATTAAAATCAACAGGCTATGGCTATAAATGGAAAAATCAAGCAATTATATGATGCTATAAAGAGTGACGGCGGCGATGTTGGCACCGAGGAGGAGTTTAACGACTGGTTTCTTCGCCCGGGCGAGGAGGGCTATAATAATCGCAAGCGTGTTTATGACACGTTTAAAAGCGACGGGGCTGATGTGGGGGCCAACTATGAGGAGTTCCGCGATTGGCTCGGCTTACGACCTGCCGATGCGGGAGCTGCTGCATCGACCGCTGCACCCTCAGCGCCGACGGCTGTTGCGTCACTGGGAATGGTGAGTCGTGATATAGATGCTCCGATGGAAATAGAGAGCCGTGACATTATTGCCGATGCTATCAATGAGAATGAGAGGCTGCAAAAGGATGAGATGGCAAAAAAGGCTGATGGTATTGATGCCGGACGAAGTTGGGATGACACCAAGGGTGTATGGGACAACTTTGTGCGGATAGTGGGTGGTGGAGCCAATGAATCGGTGGGTAGTGCAGCCCCTAAGGCTAATGTTACGGAGCATGATGAAAATATGCGCAATCTTGTTGCCGAGCGTCAGGTACTTGAAGAAACGCGTAAAAGGCGTGATGCCGGCCTGCTTAAAAAGTCGGAGGGAGTTTTGAACGGCACATTTGACTTAAAAAACAATGCCCGCAATATAGGCAAGGGTGTAAAGGATGTGGTTACTGATGCGGACTTTTTGCTCAATGGTGTAATCGGGATGCAGAAAGGCTCTCAACTCATAAAGATAGATGAAAAGATAGGCCGTGGCGAGGAGTTGACGGATAGTGAACTCAGGCTTGTCAATGCTGTTCTATTGCAGGGGAAGGTTGAAAGTGAAACGACTGTGCCGCATGGTTACACGGCCGGTCAGACTCTTGCCGAGATGGCTCCTTTTATGGCCCAGATGGCTTTGAATCCAGCAAATGGTGCGGCAAACAATATGGCAAAGGCGGCTGCGAAGCAATCGATTAAGCGGTTTGGTAAAAAGGCTGCGCGCAGAATTGCAACAGGTGTCACTATTTCTGGTGAAATCGGTG